>JGI24021J15306_10010107_pt1 | contig 11690 bp, 10 predicted proteins | sample Ectturendosymbi1_FD_15306 | JGI IMG/M metagenome (IMG submission 15306)
CGAGAACCTTGCAAATAAGCGAAAACATATCTTTTATAAACAATGACGTCACGAATTACGTCATAGGGGCCCTCCAGTAAAAATTTTCCCGGGCCCCCCTACCCTTTAATCCGGCTCTGCCTACTGTTACGAAGACTGAGATATGTTTGAGTGGGTATTTTAGGTAGATCTGGATTTTGATTGACAGCCACGTGCTGTGTTGGTCTTTACCCACAGGCTATAAGTTGCTGAGGTAGCGTATGGAACGCTTGTGGTGCTGATGTAGTAAAAAGGCCAATTCAAATATTGTTTAAACACTCACTTGGCCTATTGTATAGATTAAAATCACGTAACCTATGTTATGTTTGAACTACTTAATGGTAACCGATTTTTTAACTCTACAGTATAATCGATGTACTATCTGATGCTAACAGCGACAGAAAAGAGCATAAATCTTTTACTAGGGATAGGTCGACGATTATTATCTATAAACATTCTACGGCATCTAATCTTTGACAGTTCAGTTTGAGGATGCCAACTGCTAGCACTTGGCGCAGCAACCATCTCTCCCAAAATTTGTATCTTTCGGTAAAGCACAACATTCAGTCGAGGCACCCAGTTGAGTCTCCTGTTGAGTATTCAATTATTTTTTAAAGTTTGCTTTAAATTTAAAGAAAAGTCTTCTCAGACCAAGTGCAGAAATACTGCAGTGTTGATAATTTTATCAAACTTGCAATCGAGGTTCGATTGAGGACTTTAGGAGCATAAGTTAAAATGAACAGTGTTTCTAAATCAAGCATCATGTTCCACATACGTTTCGAATCGAGAACTGCATTATGCAAATGTAGTTCTCTCGCATTAATTCCTGAAGTACTGGAAAAACAAGGAATATCAGCATTTTGTGTTTAGGTTTTCAATAAGAATAGAAGGGTTCCAGAATCTCTATGAAATTAACAGCCTCGTTTTAAGTCTAACTACATTTGTTTACTTTTAAGATATGTTTTTACAGTTTTGTCATAAACAGACAAAAGCTTCGGTTTGTTAGAGAGTGAAAACTGAAAAATGATGTTTTTCTCGTATGACGCATTGTTTTCAACCGGATTGTGTCTCATGCGGCAGCAAGATGGAGTTAAGATTCGCGAATGTCCGTGAGTGATGCATCAACCTGCACGCTCCATATCTATTCAATGCTGTATCAACGTGCACGCTCAACCATCAGAAAAAATGATGGGTTGGGGATGGAGAAGCTGCAGACGAAGGTTGTAAGTGCAGCTTTTNTACCCTGCGTAACGTGAGTGTATTGAAAACCCTTTGTTGTGGTAAAACATATTCCATCAACTTTNTTTTCCACTGACTCCGTTTCTATTGGATGTGAAACGAGCTTCACAACAACTTTGATTATACTCTATGTCAATCACAGCAAGGCAAGAAATGGAGAAAATCAGTTGCATGACAGTCAAGACCCTTTTTCGTAAACGCCACATTGCTACAATTAAAAATATTTTTATTGTCTTTAGGGAAATAAATCTAAACAATTACAAGACGAGGTTTCAGTAGCGAGGGGGGCAAGGAGGGAACCATTCCCGGGCGCCGAACCACTGCGGGTGGCGCCGACAAGTCCTGAGATGCCACATGTACATTCTTCGATACGGTAAATTTGCTTCCGAAAGATCTCAGGTTCGAACATGGGGGCGCCAAACTTTCTTCTTGCCCCGGGCGCCATCTGACCTCGTTACCCCCCTGTCAGTTCCCATCCGCTGCACAAACATCGGTTGCACTGTCATTGGCGTGCATGGCTAAGCTTTGATTATTACCACGCAGAGACAAGTTACTCATTGTCATACTTTGTAGAGAGTACTTCCTCAACTATCCATAGTTTAGTAAAATTTATTGGGTGGACAGAGAAAAATATTGAAGTCTTGTGAAGTCGTTGTAGGCATAACGAATTAAGCAAACCAATGCTTTCAGTAAAATATTTGCAGGTTTCTTTTCTAGACAAGTCATTTCCCGACTAAACTAGAAATGCTGCATAGAGTTGACGCGAACAGCCTGTTACATTTTACCGCGTCGCTCAGGTTCAAGCTGCAGAGTTCAGTTAGAAGTTGAAAGCACTGATAGTCTCAACCGTTTACGCATCTTGAGCTGTTTGATAAAATATCTTCTGTGTCAGAGGGGAGAAGGGCAAATAAACAAAAGTGATTCTGTGCCCATGCGAGGAAATGTGACAGATGTTGTGTGGCTGCTGTTGCCTGAACAACAATCTTGTATTGTTTCGCAAATACGTAACACTTGCGGGGAGGACCAATCAGAACAAATGACGCAAGCAGTTAAGGGCCGTGGATGTAAGAATCAAAATCCGTGAAAAGGGTAATTCAAATGAAAATCATCACAAATGGAAGGTTGCAAATGTAAAATATTATTTTAAACCATGTTGCGTGAGGTTGTACAAGCTTTGTTACGCAATAAAAATCGATTTTCTGGCTTTTCACAATCTCACTACACAGCTTCTCTCTTTCATGTTCTACAAAAAGAAAAACACCAGCTGTTCTCAAATGATGTGAGTTTGAGAAGTACAGTATGCTTAACTTGCTGTTTCCCTTGCTCTAAATACACTACGTTTTCTTCTCTGAATTATTGAATTACTAAGCGAGTTCCAGAGACCATCTACACTTTTATACTGTTAACATCGATTTCTTGGAAACATTTACTGAATTTACGTCTGTGATTAAAGCACAGCTTGCATTCAACTAGATACGTCCGATGCTGAAAACTTCCTTTTTACTTGGAAAAAAACAGAAGAGCTTTTGTTTTTTGATCATTGAAAGCATGACCTGTAAATAACTATATTTTTCCTGGCATAGAATAGCACAGTTCTATTTCCTAGATCTTTGCTGTTGGTATCAAAGATCATATTCCACGGTGGTTGATTCCCAGGTTCTGTGAAGTAACTCAATGCTGCCGATAGCTTCAAACGACTGGTTTCTTTCATAGTGAAGTGTGACTTGAAAAATCATATAAGTTTATGCGAAAAAAATGGATGCAGATACTAGGCTACAAAAACAGTGCATATATGGGACATATGCCATGGTTTCCATTTCCAGTGTCTCAATCGCACAACCAACCAAGCGAAAAATACGTGACAACAAAGTTATGGTATAAGCAAATTCAAATGAAATTTTGTCATAGATGTCCTGTCCACTGACTAGGTTTGATCTGGAATAAATTGCAGAGAAAGTTTTCCGTTTGATTGTGAACATATCAAAACTCATTAGAAATTAAAGGTATGAACAAAACATCGGATAACTTAGAACAAACTCGTAATTCCTACAACGCAAAATATATTGTGCGAGATTGCAACGTAAATTTGATTAGATTTATTTTTCAATCAGTGCGTTAGATGTTTGTTTCATTCTGGAGCAAATCATTACATGGCCTAGTGGTATTGTGTTTTTCGAATTACCTTCGTATAAAAACTGGCAAACATGTGACGGCAAGTCCCGGTGAAAATGTACATGTCGTGCAGCGCTCTGCGATGGATCTTCCCAATCTATCTACTGTGCTGGGAAGGGAAGTGTGTTATTATTTTTACTGTGATCGTTCAACAGAAGGCCTAGATTTGTTTAAAGTTAGAAAAACAACCAATGCGGCGTTCCAAAAATCTGTACCTCAAAATTTAAACATGGTGTTTCATTTTGCATTTAACCAGCATCAATTCACTTCAAAAACAATTTTTAGATAAACAACAACAGTTTTTTTTCGCTCATTAACATTGCAAAAGGTAAGAATGTCAACGAGTATCACCTCAAAGTGCATCCTTTCTAGAATATCTTTTTTGATTTCGAGATAGGACATTGCGTACGTCACAATGGAAAGACAAAGAAGAATTCCTCCTGCGCTGAAGAGAGCTGATCCGATGATCATTATTTGAAACGCTTTAGTGCTTGTTGGAGATGGAAGCACGATCTTCACGTTGGTTTCTGTCTAAATATTTACAACAGTTTTTTTCACTTGTCACATAAATAACCGAGGGCTAGAAGGACGCAGGCTGACGTACCTCTGTGACGTGCTGCAACGTAATAATGCCAGTGACGACGATGGCGAGACCAACCGCAGCAAGTAGGAATCCGATAGCGCAAGTGACGCTGTAACAGAGTTGATTGCGTCTGTACCTATATAAGAATGCAGAATGTTGTTTGTGACGTCAAATCCTCCGAACTTTACACGGTTCGGCCATGCGGCTAGAATATCACAGGAAAGATTGCCAAGGCAAGTCCTGCTGGCTACACCCACGGGAAAGCAGACCAGAGGTCGTCCAAGGACCACGTGGAGTGATTACATCTCCGACCTTGCTTGGTCACGTCTTGGTGTAGAGTCAGCAGGACTATCTGAGATTTCTGAAAACTGAAGTATTTTAAGGTCTCCTGGGGCTGCTACTCCCACGACCCTCCCCAGAGGAAAGCGGGTATGAATGCGAGTGAATGAATGAAATTGTTTTTTAGGAAAAAATGAAGTTGTTGGGTAAACGTTTGTGAAATACGACAAAAGCAGAACAAATTAACTGCTTGATAATAAAATTGTGACCAAATTTTCTCAAAAGCTGCGAGAAGCATGGGAATGAGTTTTTTGGTCGAGTTTTTAAAGGAAACGAAAAGCGGTTTGAACAAAAAGCTGACAATTTAGGGCAAAATAAATTCCCTTTTCAAAGTAAACTGTTGCGCGTTGGGAAAATTTTTCTTTTGGTCAAAAATTTTGTGCTACGCACAAACTACGACTCGGGCTCATTCGCGCCACTGCTCCTGCATGATGATTATTGTTTGCTGAAAAGCCTTACTTTTCCGCAGATTCTGCCTTCAGTAGTTTATCAGTTAGTGTGACAACCGTTGAAAGGACTAGTGCTTGCCAGGAATCAGCTGACTGCGCTCTGCTTTCATCGTTTGGCGATGATTTAAACTTGCACATATCTATAATCACGTGTATTCTCCACGATGGCGAAAGCAAGGAATCGATTTCACCTAAAACTACGCATCCTCAGTCTTGAAAACTGCAAGCAAAGCTTACGGGTGGAAAGTTGAAAAGTTAAAATAAAAGCAGAGAAAGCAAAAAATCTCAAGATTAAAATGAATAAATCATAAGTTAACACAAGTTCAGAAATCAGAACATTTTAACTAATTGACTGACGTCAAGAACACCAGCTGCCACACAAAAAACTGGGACTTCTAAAATTAGAAAAAAACGTTTACTCAAAGAAATGAATTCACCAAAACTTCAAAACTACTGGTTGACGCCGATGGTTAACCAGTGGAACATCATTTTGTCGCAGCATGTGTTCCTGACATCAGTCAGTCAGTTACATTGTTCTGATTTCTGAGCTTGTGTTATGATTTATTCATTTTAGTCTTGAACTTATTTGCTTTCTCTGCCTTGATTTAGCCTTACAACTTTTCACACATAAGCTTTGCTTGCAATTTTCAGGACTGAGGATGCGTAGTTTTACGTGAAATCGATTTCCTATTAAAAATTTGCTTATCGATTCCTTGCTTAGCCTATTGTGGAGAGTACGTACTTGATTAGTGTGACAAGTTTCAAAGCATATCGATTCGTGAGACATTCCGAAAACTGACATCTTACCTAATGGGGGGATATGAAAGTGTCGTTTTCTTTGTTAGTCGCAGAACATTATGTACCGCAACAACATCACTTACTAGGAACAAAACGTTTTCGCGCTTCTGTTCTTCGTCCAAGGGACGAATAAATCATAGGCCGAGTAGGCCACGTTTTTTATTGGCGAAAGTTATTACACATTTATAGAATTAGAAATGTAAACTTTATACGAATCAAGTTAATGTTATTAATTCTAATCTCACTTTTTTCGCTTTTCAATTTTATCGAAATCAATGTCTTCCTTGTGACAAAATCCGACGCCGGCGCAGTCCTCGTAAAAGTGATTCAGGTAGTTTTTTATCCCAAACCGTGCTTCATGTCTCTCACAGTGAAAAATCGCTGCACCCCGGGTTTCCTCCCCATCAGGCAATGACAGCTTACGCCGCGTATCTTCATCATCAGCTTTTAGTGACGTCATAACGGCATGAAATATTTCACGATTTACATTATTAATGTTTTCAGACTAAAACACATGAAAGAAGAAAGACAGTAAACAACTAAATTTTCCGTGGAACCTGGAGAACCACGGTTGATAACGAACTGCTGCATTTCCTGAAAGCAAACTTCAAAATATCTGCGTTTGACGCAGACTTCAATTTTGAGTATCCTTGGTATTTGAGGATCCATGGAGTAAATATCCAAAAAATACAAAAGCAGCATCAACAACAAAACCTCATTTATTTTGAAAGATAGCAAAACTAATTTTGTTGAGATACCCCTCATTCATTTCCTATTTCACGTCTGACCTTTGCTCGAAGTTGCTGATCCACAAAATGAATTTTACTCGCTCAGCAAAATGAATGCATTTTTTCGCTTTCTTTCGAAAAATACCCCCAATCTGGGTTGGAAGGTGTTCGTCTCAAGAAAAACCTCAACAGATTTTAATAATCTGACTGGATTTTGTCCTTTTGCCACAAAGTCAAAAAATGCATTCAAATAATAAAATTAATTTATTTATCAAAAATTAAAGCAATGTTGTGATCGGAAATCCCGAGCGGCATATGCGCAAAGCTTCACACTGTGGCAGCAAGCAACAATAGAGATCACCCGACGAAATCACTCTATTATTGCTTGTTCGCGCCACATAGATATTTTTTGTTCTTCGCTCACATCCCGTTTGTGGTGAATCACACAATCAACGCAACACCACCGGAGATGTTGCAACAGTAGTACCCAGACCGGAAAACAAAAAAGTAGCGCAAAAGCAGGTGCTTAACCTACGCCCTACTGCCTAGTATAGTTGCTACTTGATTTTCCGAAAATTTACAAACAAGCATCCCGCAAAATTAAATTGGTTCATTTATTGAATCCACAACTAAGCCTCATTAAAATAATATTTTGCGAAGTCAGTAAGCAGCATTCAGTTATAAGATGACCAGGTTTTGGCTTATTTTTTATTATACTCCTCAAAGCTTAACTGGAGAAATAGAAACGAAAGATTGACTGAATACGAAGACTTTTACAAGCGTTGTAAATGGACAGCAAATACACGCGCGGTGCTGTCATTGACTCGCCACCAGTGCAGCATTCACTGCGAAAGTAACCGCGTGGCTCACGGCGCAAGCAAGCGGAGATAGACGTCGCTGAACACTCGTAACATCTGCGAAAGGGAGTATAAAAACCGAGTATAAACGAAACTGAACTGAACAGAATATATGTGAAGAACGTGAAATCTGCACGAAAACATCCCATCTGTGATTTCGAAGTAAAGTTTTGAAACAGACATTGGGACATCAAAGAACTCAAACACGTCACCCGTTTTAAATGAACATGAACACAGTGTGAAGGGTATCAGCCCTGCACTGGAGCTCAGTGGAAGCAGTCTTCAGAAGATGCGTTGGGTGCAACCCCTGCAGTACGTGCTTATCCGTGTAAGTTGAGCCACTGGACTCAAAAAACGTATATTGCAAAGATCCCATCAGCATTCCTGATCGCCAAGATGTTTACAGCGCTCCATGAGCTGAACGACTGCAACGAAAAGAAAATCGGCGAAACAAAGAGATTTTGTCGCAAAACAACGTAGAGAAATTCGTATGAGATGTACACTTGTTTATAGTACATAAACAGACTGAAGTGCTTGACGAAGAGCGTCGCGTTTGCACATATTTAGAAAAGATCATTTCGCTGAATTGTTTCTTAATATCAGCCCAATGATTTCAATAAAAAGCCATCATATCGTTTCGGAGTTCTTGCACAGAAGAGTTTCGGTGAGAATACAATTAAAATATTAACTACGTTTTTTGTTGTGCTGTTTTCGGTTCGGTCAAATGTTTTTGTTTCAACAGCTTTGCTTGTTTTTACATTTATTTTTAAGCATTAGCTTTACACACCCGCCGCCTTTTTTGCGTTTATCCTTGAGGTGTCCCTGACATTTCCTCGCTTCTATGAATTATTAACTCTAAGTCTCAGAGATTACTTCCTTTCTATGTTGACAGTTGCAATGCAAAACTTCGATACACCTGCAATTTATTTTCTGTTTTTGAACGAAGCAGTGGGTGGGATGTCATTCATAACTTTCTGTGTACGACTGGCTGTTTGAACAAACACATTCGGCTAAGATAATTTTGATCTCTGTTGCTCTGCCACTTGTCAAGATCTTCATGGCCTCAGCTGCAGAGCAGTCTTGCCTTTATCCACCTGCCTCCTGGGCCAGGCCTTTATTGAAATTGTGAGGCCAAACAGCGGGTCCGAAATTATTGATCCCTTGATCTCGTTTCAAAGTGGGTTTGAAGTCAACTCATGATTTTTGCAATTTGTGTTGACCATTTGTCCCTTTAAAAAACACTCACAAGCTTTACCAAAGACGGTCACTTCCAAGTGAAATATCGATAGTCCTTCTAGATATAGCTCAACTCGCTTCTGTTTGTCGCGTGCAGACACACAACGTCGAAGGTCAATCAAGGCTGGTTGTGTGAATTCGAAGCCAGTTTCGACCGGTTCAGATTGAACGTGCACAATTGCAGGTGACGTCGACTGCGGGAAAAACCTGACCAGGCCGATAGATTGTTCATTAATAAACCTTTCTTGCGTGAACCACGAACACGTGATTTCGATTCACAGTAATGGTCCACATTTCTGGCAAAAGGTATACAAATTTTACGGAATTTTGCCTATACGTTAGTCTTTATAACAGAACGTAACATTACAGCACATCTTGTAGGTCCAAAAAATGCTGAAACGCCACCGCAGAGCTGTGGTGAAATTTTTAATGTTTTGCAAAAGTTTATGCATCCCTAGCAGTAAACTGCAATCACATGCAACAAAACGAAAAACGGAAGGAATTTGGACATTTTCTTTACAATCGATATTTGGGTGAAAAAACGTTTTTGACTTTTTCTTGAAATTTTTGGAACATAAAACTAAAGATAAATTTAGCTACTGCTGATGAGCATTGCGTCTTTGCATTGTCTACGTTTTGACATAAAACACTTCACAGAACTTTATACGCCGCAATAGTTTTGTAACAAGTGTTACGGGTTAGCTCACTTTAGTGTTAAGAATATGTCTGTAACCCTATGGTTCTGTCTTCAATGCAGTTGCAAAAAGTGTCTGTAACCCTGTGATTCCGCCGGCTTCAATGCCTTGTACTACGTTCTGTTTTGTCTGTTTTTATCGACCTGCGTTCTGCAGAGTGTGTGTGTTCATACTATGGACTTCGTGCCTGCTAACAAACAAATAAATTAAATAAATTAAGATAGCAACCTTTTGACTCTGCTCGTTGAAGTGTGGCCAATAACCTCACGTCTTAACTGCAACGACCTTCTCTGTACGGAACCAGAAAAAATGTACTGGAATGTGTTGTCCAAAATGCATTTAAAGAGTTTTTTTAATTGCATCACATAGTTTTTTAATATTGCAATGAGGAACAATAAAAAGCAAGTTTCAAACTGATAATGCTGCTGTACTAAGCATTTTAGATTAACTAGACCACTACAAAAGTTCATATTGATTCTCCTNTCACCTTAAGTCCCAGATCATAGTTTTGAATTATTCTGAATGTGGTGAGATACTTTTAAAAGTCTATGAAGCTATAAATCACTAAATATTGTTAAATTAAGCTGCTAAATTTTACTGTGGAATATATTTGTGGATTTTATTCATTATCAGGATTACTTCAATGACTTAAGTACATATGTGCAAGACATTGTCGGCGTTCAAATATTTATCTGGGTGACTAAAACTATTAGTCAAAGTGGTGGTGCAATGCACGGAACGACTAAAGAATTCTGACATGGTGGTCGACCGGCCGTTTCTTGAAGCAGGCGTTTGACTATTCGAGTGAATCCGACTCATGTCCGACTCACTCATGCGTTTCTAAAGCTCAGCTTGATTCAAACTTTTCGGTTGCAGAGAAATGACATGATTCGACCAGAATAACAGTTTTTTAAATGAATTAACTCAGAATAGACTGTCCTGGTTGCTGATCAGCTCGGCTTGCTCAACACCAATGACTCGACTCGAAGTATTTTGAGACTCGGGTTAAGCTTGAAGTTCAAATCCATGACTCGTCCATCAGTGGGTTATAAATACAAAGCATAAAGAACGATCAGTTAAGTCATTGCAAAAACACGATTGAATTGAGTTAATCCAGTAAATGCAAAAATATTACTTTTAAGGTTTTATCTGTACAATGCAAAAATCCTTTATCTAGTTTATGTTTGTGACAAAGTATTTATACATTCTTCTGTCCTATCCCACCATAACACGTTCAGTGCATATCACGCTCCATTTGACCAGCAAACTGCTGATCGTGACAGACTAGTTTGGAGAAAAAATATAAGAACATCTTGTACCATATTCTCTAATCAAAATATGACCACACGACCTTTTCTTGAATGCAAGAAAGTCTATCTCATGTCCTGCATCAACTGCCTGTTATCCTCAAAGGTATAAAGGGTTCTTAGAGATGAAACAAGAGATCTTGTGCTTCTCAGCGATGAGATCTAAATGACTAGGAACCTGTCATATCTAAAACCTATTTTTTCTGTTGCAGTTACCGCTGCCATTGTCTTACTCCCGTGTTTTTCAGGATAAGAATTGACATCTGTTTGATAATAATGCTTTCAAGCGATAGCAAAACAGCAGCGGGTTGACATTGACGTCGAAAAGATTCGACGTTCCATGACGCTTGCGCCATGTGCTGTTCATCAATAATTAAGAGAGCAACGGCGGCGCTCCTACCCGGAGAGAAATCAATGCGGGATTACTCCGAAGCGAGCGAGCTCGTTTTTCGCCGTGACCTGTTTTCCCATTGCAGGAAGCGCGCGGTCGCAACCCGTGTTNATCGATTTTTGTGGGCGNCGCGCAGGGCATTGTGACGTTNAAATCAATGAATGCGCGAACATTTGAAACAGTGGAATGAGAATTGATGGCCACGAGCTGCTCTATCCAGGAACAGACGCTACCCGAGGGTTGCTGAGACCTCCTACAGCATTTTTAAAATCGTGTGTTCCGAAATAAAATTCTCTGTTATAATCCACACCATGGAAACTTTATGCTGGAATAAACTTGGTTTTGATCAAAGCGTTTATTCGCCCCACAGCCTCCGCACTATGTTGGTTCTTGACTTTGAACGACAAGTCCTTCTGGCCTGGCACCGCGAAGTTGACCAGCAATCGTTGATGACACCAGGAGCGACGGTGGTTGAAAAGCCAACCGAGCTGTGCGCTTCTATCGTATCGTTTGCTCACCAACCAGCAGATGTCGGCCGTTAACATTTGTACGTTACGGACGCAAACACACCGTTTTCTTGACATTAGTAGAAGTGTTCCCCAAATATGTACTTTACTTTCTGACACACGACGATACCACTGGCAATGGATAAAAAGGGTACGAAAAACATCTTAACCCTTTTCGTGCTTGCACATATAACAAACTAACATCCTGAATTTTTTTCAGTGTTTGAGCGTTTAAAGTTGTTAAAAATTGATGGACAGATACTTCGAGAAATAAAAATTTTTAAAAACTCCGAAATATGGTGTACGCCAAATTTGTTCCTTTTTTTAATCTTTGTTGTTTTCAAATCTTTGCTTTACAAAAATATCATTTGC
>JGI24021J15306_10010110_pt1 | contig 11689 bp, 7 predicted proteins | sample Ectturendosymbi1_FD_15306 | JGI IMG/M metagenome (IMG submission 15306)
AGATATGTGCAAGTTTGAATCATAGCAAAAAGACGAAAGCAGATGGCAGTCGACTGATTCCTCGAAAGCATACAGAAACACTAGTGCTTTTAAGTGTCGACCTGTAATTAGTGAGAATTTCGCTATCTCCCGACTTAAAAATCGGTACTACTCTAGCGATTTTTAGGATGTCCGAAAAGACACCGTCATATAAGCTTTCGTTTATAACAGGGGTTCTCAAACTATGGGTTTCGCAAACGACCCCATTTGCGGTTGCAAGATGTGATTTTGGGTTCGCGAAACAAATGGTTTGATAAATCAGATATAAAGTTTTTGTGAACTTCACCAGAACAAGAAAATTAGCATGGGCGTCCACGGGGGGAGCACAACGGGCATTTACCCCCCCTGGAAGTTGGGACTAAGAACCAACAATTTCTAGAAAACCGAAAGTCAACAGCTTAATTCCGATTGATTGATGTAATTCTTGCAATGGCAGTTTATTTACCGGTGTGATACTCACACTGCACAAGAGCCACGTTCACTGTCTGGTGGTGTCATGCGCTGGTGAGCTTGCAGTTCACTCATGTCCGATCCTTTGGTTACAGAGACAGGTTGCAAAACTCGCGAGCGGATTGTTCTACTGTTGGTCTTTATTGCGTAACAAAGGACGGCAAAATCATCAAAGGTTCACTTCAAGTTACGGTAGCAGGCGTTTTGCTGCATGTGACTGTTGAAAACAGACATGTTAGCACGTTGGCAGGTAATGCAGCGAGACAGTGACTGCTGAGAGCGGTAAGCCACTGTTGAATTCGTTTTTTCTCAACATGAAACGTCTTGTGATCCTGAAACAACAACAAAAGGAGACGCTGATCACTAAAGGAAAATAATCGAAGAACATAATTCAGAAGCTCAATGACGAATTTACGGCAAGCCAGACGAAGTTGGACACTGAAGACATTATTTATTGTAGAAATTGTACTTGCGCATTTACTGTACAATGATGCTACTAGGAGAGAGTAACCAAAAATCTTATAACATAGCACTGAAAAACGTAGTCCAAACCATGATAAAAACTGTAATCGAAATTACTAACGATTCCGAATGACTTTCACTCCTAGAAAAGTGACGTCACGAACGCCCAATTGCGCAAGACGTACGCGCTCCATGCGTGACCGCAAGATAGGAATCGACCAATGAAAATACACGATAAAATTGATATATACCTGTGTCGCTGCTCAGTTCAATCGAGCAGTGGGCTTACCAAGCTTTACCCTTAGACCAGTAGTGGGCTTACCAAACTGAAATACACCAAATTGAAGGATAGATAGTTGGCGAACTTGTGGGGTCTCGTAAATTCGTGAACCAGAATACGCTTGTAGCTGGCTACTATCCTAGAACGGCTAGACTAACGGAATCACCGAAGTTATAGCCAATTGCTTTAAGCAAGTCGTAGTGCGACTGCTTAATGATATGGGTTACTCTCTCTCCTCTATGCCATGATAGAACTGCGCATTAACCCTTGATTACTTGCAATAAAGCTTGTATATGTTAAAGTATATTATAAACCCCTGTTGTAAGGTATATCGCAATGCTTAAAGTTATACTAATAAAACCATGAGTGAATACACTTTTGTTGTGATAAACTAAGCGGTGTCGAGCTAGACTGGCGGGTCCAGGTTTCTTAATTGTTAACTTGGGCGTGCCATGGACATTCCTGTGGACCAGTGCTCTTGCGGAATTGTCCTAAATGTGTAGTGGTCTATTCTTTGGAAGAGGACTGCCACACCACGTAGCTTGATACTGTGTGAAAACAAGCATGAATGAATCTGTAGCAAGGCTTCTACAAGTTTGAAAAATCCATTGTTAGTGTGAACCCTTGTCCGGTTTCCGTAAGATGAGCGTTCACCGTGAAAAAATCAGCAAAGTAGGCCGAAGGTTTTACTGAAAGGACGACTGATCGCAGGGGTGTATATTAGAATTTTGACGCCCGAAGCAAACTCTCAGAAAGGGGTCCCAAAACATCGCGAAATGTGTGTCAGTTCATGTGTACAATACGTGGTCTTAAAAAGGGCCCCGTGGCTCTTACATTTGTTCAAGATATATCAAAAAGGAGCCCCTATATTTTGCACTTGCTATACAGAAACTTTATTAGCGGGAAGCAAATTTTTTCATTTTGTGTGGGAATTTATTTCTGCGTGGAAGTCCATTTCACATTGTAGGTTGTTTGAAGTCATTTGATTTTAATTTGTTCTTTTTCTACTCATTAAAGCTATTGAGGGGCTCTTTGGCACATTTGCACATAACTTTTGCGTTGTCTTGAAAAACGTATGACTTGCTTCAAGGCTTATAATGTGGCTCTATAGTTGCTTTTGACAAAACAATGTGAAACCTAAGTTGCGCGGAACTCTCGAAGGTCCCCCCCGCGGCATCTCAGAAATATATGGCCCAGAGACGAGCGCCTCATTCGTCCCCCCTAACATGATATCCACCCCTGATTGGTCGGTTTGGACGAGATCCCAGGCATTTGCAGCTCTTGTTTCTAAGTGACGCTGAGATGTCTTGGTAGGTAAAATGAAGTCATCATTTGCGATATAGTTAAAAACCAAGGCAATGCTTTTTTGAAAAGAAGCATTCTGCTTGGAAAATCTGCAGGTGTTCTGTTGTAGGATTGCCATATCTGCAGAAGTGAAATTCCTGACAATGTCAATGGCTACTTTTCGCGACAACAAACAAGCGCTATGCGGCATTTTTCAGTATGTTCTTACAAACAGGGCCTACGAGAGGGGGTACTAGAGGCACATCGTACCCGGGCCTGAGACGTGCTGGGGCTCGGAAAGTTAAAGTAGCCCACATACTCTTGAGTTTTTCTGTAACCAAAAATCACTAGTGTTTAAGCTAGTTACCAGTATCACAATTAATATATTATGGCAACCATATTTTCGTAATGGACCTCGCTATTGCTGCCAACGAAGCATAGGCTTAACTAGGGGGACAAAGAGGCCATACCCCCAAACAAATTTCTAGCTTAACTTGTTTTGTGCTTCCAGACGCGGTGTCCCAAAACCAAATGCTGTTGCTCCCCTAGTTTCACAATGTTTACGCCCCAAAATATTTTTGGGCTGGCTACGCTACTGCAACGAAGAGGAGTTTTGTGACTTTTGTCGTAACATGGGGCAATTTCCATGTGGCGCAGAACAGTGGCGCATCCAGGAATTTTGTTTGGGAGGGGTCAGCCACCTGACGTACGTCCGACTGGTCCTTCCGTTTATTTTCGAACAGTTGAAATGGATGTAATGCACCAGCGAAAAATATTAGCAAGTTTGTTTCGGGCGGCATGGTCTCTTCGGTCTCATTCTGGTTGCGCTACTGGTACAGTAAGGATAAAACGTTTTGTGAACGTCTTTTTACATTGTATGGTCAGCAATCTGAAAAAAAATAAACAACATGTCGACCTTGCCCCCCCTAGAAAATCTCTTGCGAACGCCCATGAAAAGTAAGCCTGCAGTGAATATATTTCTACTGCATTTTTAGGGGCAATTTCGCGTTTCATGCTGTCAGTTGTTTGCCTGAGCTATCAAATGATAATACTCAGCCAAGCACAACAGGTTATGCGTTGTTACGTCATGATTGTTTTAAAGTACTGACCAATACTGGCCTTGTTGCATTCATTCCAAAACGAAGGCATGCCGAACTCTAGGTCTAGGCTAGGTTAACTGCTTTGAGAATACACTGAGTAGTTTTAGACTAAAGTAAAGCTGTGTACAAAAAGTTTGCAACTGGGCTTTTCAAAATAGAGTTTGTGATTTTGTGATAAAGAAATGAATACAGTCATTTCTGATCTAGCCGTTCAAATGCTATTAACCGTTTATACAACATATGTGTTATCGATAATCATCAAGACCAAATACCGATCCTTTTTGAAAAATGTTGAGAATGTCTTTCTTCCTGCGTTGGCTAACCGTATCAAACTACAAGTGGATGATATGTGTAAAAATTATCAAGTGCATCCATCCCTTAGTAGTGCTTGAAATCTCCTATTTATTTTCATTCGCCTTACTGTTTCCATCATGTGGTGGTTTTATTATTGTATAGTTACGATAGCAAGATTTCGCCATGGACAAAAATGCCTCTTCAGATTTCTAATGGGACGCTTACACGTATCATTAAAGTCTAGGCTACCCAAGATAGGGTCGCATAAAAAAATTTTTAAAATGTAGCCGCAGAAAAAAAATTGAGAAGCCCTGCACTAGAGGGCAGTAGTCGTACGGAAGAATGTCATCAATTCGTTCTTGTGTCGCCATAAAAGCGTCATAGTTTTTTTTATAATGAAGTCATAGAATAAAAGCATAAAACGCCTAGAGGTTATTGGAGGTGCGGCAATTAAAGTTCTATAGCCGATGAACTATGTTGGAAGAAGGAAAAGCTGGAATTACATGTTTTCGATAGCAATACAGCATGACATGACTGAAATTTATGTACGTGACTAACTTTTTCGCATTAGCTTCAAAGGAATCTGGTACTTTTTGTCATCTTCACAAAGTATAACTATTTGAATGAAACTTTATAAACGAAAAAAGTTTATTTCACTGAAAATATTTGTCCGTGCAAAACAGCATCAGACACATTCCATTGATACTAAGTGCTGTGAAAGGCTGATGTCATGTAAATAGTTTTATGNATGTGCAGCATGCTTTTTATTCTTAGATAAACAAAAACCTATAATTCAAAGATGAGCAAAAATTNCGCAAGATTATTGTTTTGACAGAGGAGGNGAACATAACTAACACAACATCAAAGACCCGGGCCCACCTCGACAGACGTCTGAAAATCTTTGAGCAAATTAAGGAACAGAAACAGCAACTTCGTGAGACTTAGGAAATTCTTGGTACTTTCTGAAAAAACTTACTTACGTTGTTCTCGATTATTTGAAAACAAACCTCCCGGAAACTGTGTGGAATTAACCTTACCTAAACCATTGTATTTGTGTTGGTGTTGAACGCCAGGAATTTTCTCCCATGATATATGAGATGAGGTATTTCCTCTTGGATTCTTTTTGTTCGATAAATCTTTGAAGAAACAGGGAAAAGGGAGAAAATTTCTTGGAGAATCTTTTTGACTGAAAATTTGAAAAATTTATTTGAAAGTTCTGTTTAGGAATGGTGAAAAGTTGCTTAAGCGTTCAGAGATTTTGAAATTATACCATTTATTTAAAGGAAAAGCATTACAAAACTTAACGAGCTTTGTCTCAACAGATGAATTTTGAAGCGACTCCTTTACTGTAAATATGAAAAAAACAGCTATGGATTATATCAAAGAGGTTTTTGAAGAAAGCTTAGGAAAAGTAATGAGAAAATGTGCGAATTTTCACCGTTTTTTTTGTCCGCATTGTAGAGCAGTGCCTTTCCTGTTCACAGGAAAATCTGGTAATGTTTTTGTGAAAGTATCAAGGGCTCATTGTTAGTTAAAGTTGAAGTTATTACAGGTAAAATATCCGGAATAAAACTTATGAAGATATCGATTAGCATACACTATCCTCTAAATCACAAAGCTTAACACAAAAGGCTTTAAGCTGAAAAAATCATACCCCATTGCATGTTTACTCTGAAACAAACGCAGGCAACAACCAAATTGTGTGACTTTTGTTTAAATTAAAACTGAATCTTCTACCTATGCTCACTGTTTACGCAATATGCATTTGTTTCCAAAAAAACTCAATATTTTGTTGTATTCACCAGAAACGTTTGATTTGCTATTGCATCATTTTTTTAGGAAAACAAACTTCGTGCAGGGAACAATTTCAATAAGAACACACAATGCATAAGTTTTTATAAACAATGCTTCAGGACAAATACTTTTATTGTTCTGTCTCAATCAAGCTTTTCGGCACTTTTAGAAAGTGGTAATGTATTGCATTGCACGCTGAACTGCACACATAGACTTTAGAAGTGCGTCGTAATAATAGAGCTGGCCAAAACCGCGAGTCACGGAGTTTGCAAAGCGGATTCGGTAGGCTGTAAGTGAAGGGTCAGTCCACAAACCTTTTATCCACGAGGAGTGTCACTTTTTGGTCAACATGCGCACATGTTTTTGTCATATTTTGAGCTTTACTGGGTCTGAGGAGGGGCGAACTTCAACTGTTTGAAATTGGAAGAGGAGGAGGAGGAGACGCAGAAGCGGAGAAAATGGAGTCGGACCGGAGTGATGAAAATTTAATAAGTAATCCACAGTCCTTTGCAGTGCCTGCAACTTGCATTCCAATTCCTGCATGCTTTTTTACAGCCTGTTTCCGCTTCCCCCGCAATCGCAACTGGAAAGAAACTGCAACGAAACACTACAATCTATCTCCAAGCCTTCTGCTTACGTGATTCGATTTTATGGTTGCACGGGTCAGTGACGCCAGGTGCTTCGCCAATCGCGCTGAACCATGAGAGAAGCGTTCAAGAGTGGCAGATGTTTCCTACTTGCATTTGTCTTAGCAAGAAAAGGAAAAGTTACCGCAGCCATCAAGCTCTGGACATCATTAATTGCAGCAATCAATGCAATTGTATTTTCACGGAAATGTTGTCCTGATTTAACAACGCAATGCGAAAGAGCAAAACTTACTCGATTAAGAAAGCATGGCGATTGGTTTAGCGTATACTCTGCAATTTTAACCAGCAACTCTAAAACCCGATCATAGTCACAGCGGTCTAAAATAACTTCAGGACCGTACAGGCATCTTGAGATTTGATGCACCTTGTTTTGATGACATGGGTTGAACTCGTGATCTGAATCAATCGCACATCAGTTATGTTTCATGCTGCTGTAGCAAGTGCTGCAAAGTATTCAACCGAACTTACTCACGCCCACAATTTTTACTAAGTATCTATGTAAGCCAGAGATCTTGCAGTTATTGGCAAACCCTCAGATTAATATATTTAAGCCTTTCCTGGCTAACTGTTACTGTGCTGGTGAAAACGTCTATTGTTGCTAAGCCAGGGACAGCTTAGTAAAACAAAAGCAGTGCATTTGTTATAAAATATTAACCTTTTTGAATTGCTAATAACGTACAGTGTATGTCTATTCACTTAGTTCGTTTATTTAAGTTTAAATATAAATCCTGCTTGTTTAATATAAACTCCACGAATCGCTGATTACATCAACGGCTGTCTTGGAACATCCAATCGCTGAAACAAAAGGGGACGTTGGCAAAGAACAATGCGAAACTTGAGGTGAAATGGAAAAAAGCTGGTAAAAAAATTCCATTTGATTGTATATAAAAGATACAGCCTTGAGGTAGTATAAAAGACATTTACGTTTGAATTCGGAAGAGCATTTGTATCGAAGCTTGTTGCTTCAAATTTAACTTTATTCATTATAAAGAAAAAGAATGAAGGAGGTAAGAGTACTTGTTATCAAATGTTGAAAATAAAGTTATGTTTATTTTTGTGCGTAATAATGCTTTGACAAAAAGACTGAAAATGGGCCATCTGCGATTTTACTTGAACACCTTTAAAGTCCATTTATTTAAAATAAATCATGAAGATGTTGTTGGCCTCAATTTAATTAAAATGTTTGCTGAGAAAATGGCTAATTTTCAACTTCGATAGAACAACAGTGGTGTTAGAAGGCCCAACTGTTTCGAAAGCATTGATACTTCTTCACAAACACAACAACAAGTTGTTTCCCGCACTCCAAACAAGCAAATTCCCGCACTCCAAACAAGCAAATAAGTTATTTGTTAAATACGTGAAACAGATGAGCTTTTCTCAGACTAAGCCACTAGGCGACGCGCAAACCAAAAATCAATTTTGTGATCTCGTGTCCAAAAACGTCTTGGGAGTTTTCTGTTCAAAATTTCAAAATTGGAAACTGACGAGTTTAAACATGTTGTATACACTCACGTGGTCATACGTCCGGTTGATTGCATGTTTTGTCAGAGCAATTGAGATCATTTGCCAAAATAATACACAATATAAGATTTATATGCTTCTTGCCTATTTTCGTTGTTTCTGAAAAATCAGCAATTACTCACGGACACCATCAGTAGCATATTATTCTGCGGGTGGTTCTGCAGCTCCCAGGGATAGGGTCTATAGCCATGAAAAAAAACGATCAATTCGATTAATTCCATTGTTTCATGGAACCAAAAATCTGAAGAACTCGTGTATATTTTCATCTATTGCCAGGTTGCCTACTAAAGATTCTTTTAAAACACTTTTATTCTTGACGCATGAATCGCAAAAAACGTTTTTCTGCAGCAAATCGGAACATCAAAACACGATCAGCTCAAGGCCAAGTAGCCCTCGAAAGGTTGCCACAAATAAATTACCTTTGACCATTCCACAGTATAAAATCAAACTAATGACAAGATTTGGACAAAACACGATCCGAAGGCTGACTGACGAAAGGGAGTTAATTAAATGAATGTTTCTGTACTTATGCGCACCTTAGGAGTCCGTAGTTCCGCATACAACGGTATAGCACCAGAAAACATCAGTCAAGCGCAATTTGTGCTTTCACAAAGCTTCTGTTCAATTTCTCACAAGCAAAGGCTCTTCTAAACAGCAGTGATTTATTTATGTATAATAAATGCATTTGCGTCAGCGTGCTAAGAAACTTGATGAAACATGCCAAGAAATCGCGCGGCCATAAGCAGTGACGTGCACATAACAGAATCGCCTTCTGGCTTGTAAACATTTGAAAACTGTGTAGAAAAGCACGTTAACCTTTTTATGGCATTGCAACTTGCTTCTCTCCACAATCACCTTAACCTACTTAAAAAGAAACCGAAAATCATCTTCGCGTTTGAGCTCTGTAACTGCATGGTGAGGAGCAACCCAGGTAGAACTTTCCGAGATTAATCTGGTTTTGATATACTTTTAACCTCTTAGTATCCACTGGAGAATTTAAAGATGCTTGTGACACTTGCAATCCTGCAAACCGCTTGCACACTGTAGTATTAGTTTAATTAAAACTCTTTTACATATGTCTTTTTTGTTTTCCCAGGTCTCTGTAGCAGTCATTCTCTGTTGGGCTTTAACACTGCCCACGATGACATTTGGAGGAAAACGCATTGGCTTAAAAGAGTAAGAACAACATTATGCAATGTTAACTTGGCTGAAATGTTTCGCAACAGTCATCGCATCGGTTCTTATTTTCATTTTATGGTGACAAAATCATTTGTTACCTGCTACGTATTTCATAATTTGGAAAATTTCTCAAGTGAATGACATTTCGTCCTGATCATTTTTACTTTACTTGAAATTTATGAGTAACTTTGCAAACGGAGTGAAACGAACATCCACAGTTTGCCTTTCTGGTGGTAGTTCTGTTCCGAAGTATTCTTAACGGTTTTATTTCACGACTATATTTCGAAAACATTTGCTTATTCTGCTTTAAATGTCATTTTAACGCTTAATTTTGCGGCTGGCAAACAGAAAGAAGTATATTTTGGAAGTAGATCACACATCATTTGTAGCTTCCTGACTGACAGGTCCACATCAAGAAAACAGGCAGCCACAAAATTCGTTAATTCACGTTACTTCAATTCGACGAGCCCACAAATTTGGCCAACAAACGTGTCAACAAAACGTGATTAGCGAAAATTATGAAACCCAGCCTCATGCTGTGAGGACCTTATGTCCTGTATTATAAATAGCCTCATGCTATATCAGCCTTGTGCTGCAAAGACCTATACGTATATCGTACAGATTTAGACCTATATCGCAACAGATTTCTTGAGATTATGAAATACCTAAGGTTTGATTTGAAGTCTGAAAGAAGACGAAATCTATAAAAGGATAAATAATGTTTACTTTCAACTTTGTGGAAACCTGTCATTGTAATGCGCCAGAAGGCAATCGGGCCCGCTGCTAATATTACCGTTGATGATTAGCTTCTCCCGTGTAAAGCATGGTGCAGGTTTTCATAATGCATCGCCAGCATTCCGGATAAACTTGCGATAAAATCGTAGATGTCCGTTGATGTTGAAACAAAGTATTTTTTCATTGGTTTCCTTTATGTAGGAAAAGATGAAAGCAGGAGTGGTGATGTGAGCGTGCCAACTGACATAGTTATGAAACTTATGATGCCTTTGTTCAAGAATGGCCACAACGTAACCAGTGATAGAGAACAACCTGAAAAACAAACTCGAAACTGCATGTTTTTACAACGAAACTAAGGTGGGAGTCGATATTGTTGAGCAAATGCCGAGATGCTGCTCTGTGAAAGTTGGAAGCAAACACTGGAGCTAGTCCATATTTTGGATAATGTAATAGGTATGGCACTCATAAATAGCTGGATGATTTAGAAGCACTTTGCAATTCTAGCAAAAGTCCCAGAGAGTGAGTGAAGAACTAAGGGAGCACTCCAAACAAAAAGCTACAGATTGAAAGCAATGCAGCTGTTGCAGAGCGTGCTCCAACACCGAAAAATCTCAAAACTTGTCCTGACAACGATGGCAGAAACAGAACAAAAGATATTTGCGTGTTTTGCAGAAAACTGTGCATGGTAAACGTCAGACTAATATAAAGTAAAATATAAACCCTTTAAAAGCGTGTTTTTTCTGCTGGTTTGCTTTTCTTTTAGCACTTGCCGTTTTTGATTGTGCATGATCCCTCACCAGTATAAACCAATTTGTATTTTTTCATCTCAGTTATATGTCTGAGATGAGTGTTTTATTCACAAAAGAGCGCGTGCGTTAATTGACGCGCTTGGTAATTCTAGTGTTGTGATCGGAAATCCCGAGCGACATGTGCGCAAAGCTTCAACTGTGGCAGCAAGCAACAACAGCGATCACGCGCCATGATCACTCTATTATTGCTTGCTCGCGCCACATATCTGTAGTGTTGCTCTTCGAGCACATCCCGTTCGTGGTGAATCGCGCAATCAACGCAACGCCAGCGCAGAGTTAGCTATATATGCGCAGAGATTGCAGTTTTTGTGCTAAATCTGTCCGATATATTTTTTACGAACGGTGCCCCATAGACCTACTTCGGGAGTTGGTACAGAGCAAGCTTGCTGCTCGGCTTCGATTGAACGTGTATTGGTGTACATAAAAAGCTTGTAAATATAAAAAGCGCAATCTTTATGGCTTTCACGAGGACTTCTTGCTCAACTGCAATATTGGCTGCTAAGATCATACCGCTGATTTTGCATTTATAGCATCGAGATTTTCACAAGCGTTTTTGCAAGAAAGTTTTATGAGCAAATGGTGGCTTTCATCCAAAGTAGAAGCTTGGAATTTTCCTGAAAACATAATTTTGAAATTTGTCAATTAAATGAAAATAGACTTAGTCTTTGCCGACTTAAATCTGAACATAATTTTTCAGGAAAAAAGAACCAGGAAATGCACGTTTATGGATAGGCCTAATGCTTTTAAAAAGAAGGGGGCATTAAATATTTCAATGTTGAATGCTGTTTGCCGCTGGCCCACTCTCGTCCCGCAATGAAATAACACGCTTGTCCCACAAAGTAGTTCTACGGAACCCGCACTCAGATTTCAGGTTCCAGTTTCCGCTGCACCATCTAGCAGTGCTTGGCTCTGGCTCCAATCATCCAAATTGTTGCTCCGGCTTTGTTTGTAGCCCTGTTTTTGTCCCAGTGTTTTTCCAGCGCGGAGCAAATTTGTTCAGTCAATGTAAGTTACTTGATTACTTGTGCTTTAGTGTGTTCAAATAGCATGTCATGTAATTTTGCACTTTTCAGCCTCTTCCCTCCCATCCAGGGC
>JGI24021J15306_10010111_pt1 | contig 11689 bp, 8 predicted proteins | sample Ectturendosymbi1_FD_15306 | JGI IMG/M metagenome (IMG submission 15306)
ACTTGTTTCTTGATTGTTTTGCAGAACTGTTTGGATATGTCTCATGCTCATTTTTCGTTATGTTGGTTGCAAGCTTGCATTTCAGAAATTTTTAATGAAAAGTTGTGCTTAGTTATCACGCTGCAGTTGCAGGTTTAAGCTTTTGATTCTATTCTCTGCCTTAATTGTGGCGAACATCTGTAATGCTGTTTTTTTGTGGTGTAGGTAATCAGGACAAATTAAAGTTTGTTCCAGTTCATGAACAAGTTGTAACTGATGAAGAAGGTAGACGGAGGTTTGTGCTTATTGCATTTTTTTTCATACAGTGAATTTTATACTTTTGTTTGTGCTCGTGTTTGCTTTTGAAGAGGTCATAAAAACAAGCTGTTTCCAAGTATTTTGTCAAAGTTCATTTAGTAAATTGCTGCAGATTTAGCGTTCTGAACAAATTGCTATTTTTTCTACACCAGGGGCCTCCAAACTCTCTTGTCAGAGGGCCACATAAAGCAATTACACAACAGTTCGAGGGCCAGACGTCTTATATAATGTGATTGTTTCAGGCTGTTTTTTTCAGTCGTACATCAAATTTTTTCTGAAATGACCGAAAAAAATGAAGTCAACTCAGTCATAATGTCCAAAAATTAGGCTAGTGAATACTGTTACGTCAAGTTTTAATACTATTATAGGGGAAATGACTGAAATTGCGAGCGAAACAAGTCTGGGTATTTATATTCAAATTTGAATAGGAATCCTGTATAACTCATCAAACTCATGTCCTTTTTGCATCCGCAAATTGTCACACTCATCTCTGAAAATGTGAAACCATGACCACATTTCACTGTTGAAAAATAATGCTTTCTTTACATCGCAAAACTCTCAGTGACAATAACATAGATAGTTTTAAACGTTAGATAGCACAAAGGTGCAATTATTCACCATCAATAATTTTTGCGAAAAAATAAAGCCTACAACTGTTGCGATGGGAGAGCCGTAGAGGCAAACGCGCAAAGCTTCACACTGTGGCAGCAAGCAACAATAGAGATCACTCTATTATTGCTTGTTCGCGCCGCATACACATGGGTGCTATTCTTCGCGCACATCNCGTTCGTTGTGTATCGCGCATCCAACACCGCNCCTACCGAGTGGTTACAACACAGCTTGCTACCTACAAACTTTTAGATCTGCTTCACGAGCATCTTAACCATTGCCTGCCCTGCTCCGGCAGCAGTTGCAGTTCAGGCACACTCATCTGCGCTTTAGTCCAGGTGCCCATACCACTTTTGACTTAACCCGCACTATGCAGCGCTCTACTGTGTACATATGAAAATTTAAATCTTCTTCATCAGGTTCCATGGAGCTTTTACTGGAGGATTTTCTGCCGGATATTACAACACTGTTGGTACAAAAGAGGGATGGACACCTTCCTCTTTTATTTCGTCACGGTCAAAAAAGTCAGAAAGAAAAGTGTTTCAGCCAGAAGATTTTATGGATAATGAAGTACGTGTATGCATTGCTTGCCTCTTGGAGCTGCTCAAGAAAATTTGTGTTCAGTCAGCTTTCTTCTACTGCATCTTATCATAAACTGCCCTGGTTGGTCAGTTTTTTCTATTTTATGATTTAGTTGTCAGGCCTTCATTTCCCTTTTATATTCGTTATGACTACAGTGATGGCAAAAGAAGCGATTGCAACATTCCTAAGTGCTAAGCTTTACCTGCTATGCTCTCTATTAGTTTTATGATGTCTGAGCTCTTCAGTTGCCCTCAGCTTTGACTTAGCCCTGGAGGTTCGTTTGCCATACATGAAAGCAATGTAACTGTTAACCTTACTGGCATCCCCTTTTATGGTGGGTTCTGCTAGAAATTTTGACAGCAAGCTTACTCAACTGGCTAAGGCGTGTGTATCTGGTATCTATAGGTCGAGCCTATTGATAGCCCTGCTTTGAGTAAGATACTGTGCATTAAGAAATGCATGAGAAATTGGGTCAACTCCAACGGATGAGATGATTGATCAGTGCCGGTCTTGCAGATGGACTTCTAAATAAAATAAGGTGAAAACATTGTGATCATGAATAGAGCGGTCGTTGACAAGGGGTTCGTAATGTGTGTAAACTTGTTAAGATTTGGTGGAGTGGCAAGTGCAACAGCGGTTACCCGTGTCAGAAGTTAGCTGCTCAATTCGTTGATTACGTCAAGCTTGCGACTAATTTTCCTGAACAGGACAAATCAGATCTGGGCATGACTGCGGTGAAGTTGCGGAAAGAGTTCCTTCCTGAACAAAAGCGCACTTCTTTGCAAGAAAAACAACTGCAGATACGAGAAAACCACATGACCCTTGCACTTGGATCTGACGTGCTTGATTCACTCGTTGTTCCAAAACGGTATTTGAATCTTTCCGATGATGAAATTGTGGTAACGTTTGTCGTAAAATAAATAAATACGCGATTGCAACATTCTCGTTTCGCTGAAAACATCATTTTTTTCGCTGAAACCATCGTTGCACCAACAGGTCAAACATTGGATTTCGCCTTCTTCGCTTGCTGGGTTGGAGGGAAGGACGAAAACATGGCACTCGTGGAAAGCGTGAGGCTAAAAAAGTTGAAGCGCCCGTTAAAGTCTACGGGTGCCAATTGCCAGGTCAAGAAGTTAAGACGTATCAAGGCTCAGAGAGTAGTGTAAGTGTTGTCAATCTTATTCCACAACTTCATTTCGGTGCAACTTATCACTAAGAGCCATGCATATAACTTACCATTTGTCAGGCCGCTGGCATCAAAACAAGTGGGTCCCAATGCGTTACTATGTCGCACAAGTAACACAAGTTGGTGTGTTACACAAACGTGTCATGGGATGTAAGTGTTTCTCTCAATGGATTAGTGTGTCGTACAATGTCATCGGTTTATTCCTGTATAATTAGGCAGTCTTTCTCAAATCGCACACAATATTACTACCTGCATTTTACACCATTTCACCTTCGTTTCTCAGTTTTAGCAGCTTACAGAAAATAACTCCAAAAACTACAAATAACAAAAATCTGTTATCGCACAAGTAACCTCCTGTCACCTCGTGTGTTTGCATTTTTAGCGGCTTGTTGCAAATTAAAACAATTCCGTTTGTAGTTTGGAAATACTTTTTAGGCGTTGCTTGTCGAACGTCGCCACCCACTTGCATGCGTCGCGATGTCTTTGTCATGCCTTTCTGAACCAATAAACGGCGATTGTTTCGCATTCGCATCTTTTCTTGCTGGTGATCGCCGTGGAAAAGCGTTGCGTTTCAATTTCATTGTTTACGAAAGGTTTAGATTTGATTGTTGTGTTGCAATTTCAGGACGAGGAGATGTCGTTCGCCGAAAACTTATCCTTCGCTTCGATCGAAGTCGTCCCCGAGCGCTTCATACAGAAGGACAACTACCACGGTATCGGGTACAACCCCCTCAACCCGACAGCTGCTTTGCATACGAAGGTCAAACAATCAACGTCGGTCAAAGGTCGCACAAAAACCGGAAGTCGTCTTTCTTTCATGGGACAAGTAATCATGATCGCTTATTTATTTATTTTGCGACAATTTTACAGCAGTCGTCAGCCTGATAGGAGCAGGTTTGTCGCGTCACCAAGAGCTTACAATCAAGATCGACCGCAGCGCCCCAAACACAGGTCCACAGCGACAAAAATAACAATAGAAGCTTGAACCGGTTTTTTGATTATGTTGTATTTGTTTTTATCACGATTGCTTAACTTTTGGAAAACTTTATTGAGCAGTGTGGACAATGTCACCTCACCAGGCCACTGAAATTATTTTTTCTGAAAAGGCCCACAGCAGGGTTGCGTTATCAAGTGCATGGAAATACAAAGTTTTTTTGACTACATTGAATCTATAGTCACGTAAGTGATGATAAGGAATTAAGCGCATATGTATTTTTTCTTTACAAGGCTTTTGGTGTGGGTGCATTCGAAGAAGAAGATGAAGACATATATTCAATGGACAGCATGCAAAACTATGATTCCGTGCTGGGAGATGAGGTTGACCCTGACAGCACATACGGTTGGACAAAACCAAAGGCCATTACAGGTTATTGAGGCGTTCATCGTAGTGATCTCCGTTTTAGTGCATTAAAATGAAAATATAAATGAAAAAACGGATAAACGCATAATAGCAACTGTAGGCAGGAAATTGAACGTGCAGCCGCTTTGTCAGTTGAAGGTATTGTGTTTTGCATGAGGTAATTAAAGTCAACAGTTTAATTTAGTTTTAATTTAGCTTGTCCGTTGACATGCCAGATGGGGGTATAGCTATCGATTGCCGGCGCCTCGTGTGATTTCGGGACCATCAGTTTTTAATAACTTCGATCTGTAAAGAATGTTTCTGATCACATTCTGTCGAGTGCAGTAGACAAAGTTACATATTCAGGATTATGCTTTTTGTAGCAGTAATCGACGACCGATGCCTGAAATTTCCTGCTTGTTGGGGGATGGTAAACTTCAAGCTCTTTCCCAAGGAGAGTTTCGCCGAATCGCGCCATGGCCGTGAATCGATCCCCGAACCTTTCGGTTGCCAGTCGCTCACTGTTTATTATACCTTTGTTTATGAAGCTAAATGCTTCAAAGCCCCGCCCAGTTCCAATCCAACTCCATGCGCTTTTGTTCTGAAAAGGTTTCAGATTTTCTCCTGTGGTTCACATTGCCATAAACGCGTCAAGAGAGCATAAAAAGGAATAGGCGCGATGTGTTTTTGCGACGCTTCAAAGTTTGCTTCTTTGTCTTGACCCAGGCGGACCCCAAATGGAAGCAATCGAGTCCGGGCAAGTAAAACTGACTGGATTTGTTCCTGCCAAGCAGCACATACAGTTCAACGTCGGTGTGAGGCCCCCGCCTGCTGTGCCCCCCGACTTTGACCCGCACCGCAGAAGGAAGCTTCAAGAAGAAGCTGAACGGATAAAGAAGATGAACTTATCCTCCACGGTAATAGAGCTGTGGCAGAAAAAAATGTGCTCGATTGATTCGCTTGTGTTTTAACTGAACTGTATTTCCTGTCATCATCAGACGCAACCTATCCATCCTGCCATCAAACCGGTTCCTTCCAAATATGAGGATCTCACCTTCGAAGAACGTCGTTCGCTTTTATCTGAAGAAGCAGCAGCAGAAGAAAGATCGCAGAAGGAAGTCAAATCGGTTTTCGATTTGATTTCAAAGGAAGACAAGGAGAGATTGGAAGCAGCGAAGCGCAAACAGCCAATCACGAACCTCAACGAACCTCGTCATCAGCACGACAGCGCCACAAGTGTTGACCAGCCAAGCATGAAGGTACAAAGTGTTTTATTGCTCTATAGCCAGGATTTTTTGTCAGCCTAGACCGAAATTGTTTTCATTTACCGAAAAAAATTAAGTCAGTTCGGTCAAATGCCTGAAAATATAAAGCAATGCATTTTATAACGGCAATTTCCCATACTACCGGTNCTATGGGACGGATCACCAAAACGTCTAAGCGAAAAACAAACCCGCTCTATAGTGAGAGTGAAAACGTGGAAACCATGCCATTGATCTCTGGAATAAATCGATTAGTACGTGTACGACTTTCTTTCATTGGAATGTGTGAAATGAGCATCATACGCAACGCATATTAACGTAGGCAGCTATCAAACCCATGTGTGGGTCGCGAAACGGTTGGTTCACATGAACTCGGGTAAAAAACGAAACAAGTTGGAAAAACTTCGTGAATCGCTCACGAGTCGATCAAAGACGCAGTTGGCTGCGTGAATCGGTGTGAATTGAAGACTGCTTCTAACGTTAAGCTGTTTCTTCGTTGTCACAAACTTTTTATTTCAAAAACATTAACAGTAAAACTCTTCTGCTCCAAAAGTCGAATAATCTGAGCTTCCCTTAAAACAGGGGTCACCAACATGGGGCCTTCTGGCACCAGGGCCCGGCAAGGACCACGTGCCGTCCTCAGGCCTGTTCTAAAAGTAGCCTAGTTATGATCAGTGTTTTCATATTGATGGATGTAATTAATTATGCTTGATAATTGTTATCAAGAACATAAGTATAAGATAAATCAAAGCAAACTGTTTAGTTCAAAAGTNCATATCAAACTGGTAGCTCTTCGCATTAATCGCTATCAAAGAAGTNGCTCTCAGTTTCAAAAAGGTTGTTGACCCCTGTCTTAAAGGATCCAAGAAGGAAGAGCTTTTGCAGATATCCAGCTTCGTTGAAGACAAGTTTCGAAGACAAGCACTCCTTAACGTTTTGTTATAGACTTGCGATGCAATCGAATCAACATTCAAACTGCTTTTTTCATCAAACTGTAGATCGACCCCAGCGGACCTCTCTGCGACCCCAAATCACTGAAACCTTTCTCTGGCAACCCCGAGAAGCAGAGACGTTACGAACAGTACGAGAGAGCTGTGAGGCAAAGGAAGAGAAGTGAGTGGCTTGCTGCATGTTTTGCTGTTGATAGAAAAACTGTGTGCGGTGTTATTATCGCAACTGTATGAACTTACGTAGGCAAGCACGCCCTCTGGCGAACTTTGCGTCCTTCTCTCGCATGACTTTTACATACCTTGGCGTGACACGAGTATTGCTGACCTATTGAACCCTACAAGTAGACCGGTCGGCCTGCCGAGATCCAAGCTTGCAATAAGTTTTTATAATAATAATAATAATTTTTCGCATGCAATGTGAACCGTGGCATTAGTGCAGCACAGAGTTCGCCACTCGTCATGAACCCCATGAGGTAAAAAGCTCCAACGTATCGACCAAAAAGTATATACGTCTCTCCCCTATGCTTTAATCACAACAAGCTTGAACATAACCTCCTTTTCATCCAAAGTTATGCTCGTGAAGTAAACTCCGCAGAAGAACTTGTTCCCGCGGAGGATCAGGGGTAAGGAGGCAGGCTGGGGAGGAATGACGGTTTGGAAACCGAAACGCTTCAATTAACGCATTTGGTTGTCCTGGCGTTTCACGATCCTTATCTGCTTTCCACCTACACCAGAGGTCAGGGTGGAGGACCTGCGTCCCGCGTGAACATTTGATATGGCCCGCATCATTATTTTCGTTACCCAAGCTAGAGTACAACATCGTGTCAAACCGAAGCTCCGCGACAAGCAGGTATACCTAAGATAATACGTCATAGGAAGCCTCTATCTCTCATAGATAAAGGCAGAATTGTAGGATAAAATCAATTGTTAATCGCGACCCGCCAGCGATAATTCACAATTCATGCGGCCCATGATAGTAAATAGCCCCCCATCTCTGACGTACATTGTCGTTTCGTGTCAGATCCATACTCCGAGGTGGAAAGCAGCCTAACGGAATGGGAACGCAACAAGGAACGGGAGGAGTTCGCTCGCACCACCCAGGTCTACAGCAGGTTGTCACACAGTATATCGTCACGCTTCGCTAAGGCCGAGTCCAGCGAGGCAGCCAACCTTGACATTGTGGTAAGTCACGTGGTCGAGAAAAGGTCCGGAGTGGACAATATGGTATCGCGGGTGCTTTTAACGTCCTAAGGTCTTAGGGAAAGCTTCTCTTGTGTTAAAAAGTACGATGAAGTCTTTCTTCTGAGAAATGTTTCAAGTGGGTATTCCCCCCGCTTATCGAAGGCAGAGAATTTAACTTTGACATTCCACAGCACTACACTGTTTATTTAGCACTACACTGTTTATTTAGAGAATTTAACTCAGCACTACACTGTTTATTTAGAGAATTTAACTTTGACATTCCACAGCACTACACTGTTTATTTAGTTTTTGGTTGGTGTTCGCGGACATTTCTTCCCCGCAACAAAAACATCGCCTGATTATTTTCGATAGATTTGTGACATATCAGCGCAAAGCATCCATTGCTTGAAGCGTTGAACGTGAAGCTAGCCTTCGTGCCTGGTTGTATACGCCCAAGAGTCAGACTTCCTCTTGATCAACGGATTCTATGCAGTGATTGCTTTGGGAATTGCAGCAAGATGGTGTTACAGTAGTAATGTAGTTAAGAGTTTATTTCACAATCACTGCTAAGCTTACCCCGGTAGAGTAGTCCAGTTGGTGGATTACGTATGTTAACCATGTTGCGTCCACGTAGACCTTAATCTATGCTTGTTAACATTTATATCCTGATTTTGATACAAAATGTTTGGTGTTAAGCATGACATCAAACTTTGCAGCTAGTTGACATCAGAAAGATACGTACTTCTGTCCCAATGCGCATGCGCACGCTATTCAAACAAAACTGCTTTGACCGGCCGCAGGTTTGTTTCCCCGGCAACAGTGGTTTGATGACTGCACGATAGGCTTTATTCTGCTTTCTTGCAAATCTTTGTCAACATTTGCATTTCATCGCGACATCACCTGACCACCGCCGTCATTTAAATAACAGTGACCAAGTTCGAATTCCTGTTACTAAGCTCGTTACACGATTTGTAATTGCAAAGCACGAGTCTATTACGAGTGTTTGTAGGAAAATATTTAGACTATTATATAATTTATTTGCCCGCCACGCAAACCACAATATGCAAATGATGTTACTTCTGACCTGTGCTTATATACTCTTATCATAATTATCCTGTTTTTACATTTTATGCCGGTAAAATTTTTCCCAGCACATACTTAATAATCACCATATATTCGGTAGAGTCAGTAGTTCTATCATGAAGCGGTTGGATGCTGCAGCAGTTGTTGACAGTGAATTTGATAAAAGTGTGCTGCAAAATTATAGTTCCTTTACTGTCGTAAATTGCCACCCGTAGTCAGCAGCTTCGTTACCTCCACCATTGTAACTTCTATGCCATGGTTTTGTTTCGTTCAGCCATTTCAAAAGAAATAAAAAGCTGTTTTATGCTTTTTTTATTTCACTGAAGCAGAGTCTTTTCCATTAATGGAATCTTCTGTGTTAAATAAAATCTTAAACTGACTCTTAATGCCAGTAGTTGTTACACTACAATTCAGCTGCTTAACAAAGTCCACCAAACAACCGTGGATGTTAATGTAAATTTTCGGAATATCAAGTCCTTGTATAAACGTCTGAGATGTTCCACTATGTTATGCAAGTGATGCGACATTCATGACAAGTATTTTATGATTAGTTTTGTCCGACAAACATAAGTTAATTGAGTTAATTGTAACATACCATGGATTGGATTTGATACCAAATGCGGGTTTGCACCCGAGTAGTACGAAATATATAGAAGTGAAATTGTTTAATCACTTCTTGAAACCTGCTTTCGCTGAATCGCTCGCACTTTACATTCTCAGGAGAAACAACCTCCCCCCAAGATCAAAGTGTTCGGGGTCATGACCCGGGATAAGGTGGAGTGGCACCCCGACCCCCTGCTGTGCAAAAGGTTCAACGTTCCTAACCCATACCCTGGGTGAGTCCTCGAACGATGCCAGATGTGAAATGTTTGCGGACAATCGGAGCCGGATGATTTGTCGCAGCACGCTCAGGAAAGGGGGTTCGATCCCTTGACCTCTCGATCGAAAGACGCTCAATGCCACATGACCCTGACGCGAGTATCGCATTAGTTTCGATGTTAATTCCCTTGATTTAGATTTGAGCATGGGCTCTGGGTGATTGTGACTGATCGCAAACCATTCTTCTCTTCCTCCCCAGCACCGGCCGCATCCCAAAGAAAAACTGGCGGTGAAAAGAAAAAAATCAAAAATAGTTGTAGTTTTTTCCCGAAATCTAGCTGTTCATTCAAAATATAAAAAAAAACGGACTAATAGAAACGCTTTGAGCTATTTGAGACCAGTAAGCATTGACTCACTTTAAACATGTTTTTTCAACCTCGCTGTGCAGTCCACAGTTGTTGTTTGTTGAAAACACGCGTCGATCGTTAAACCCGACGTTATATTGAGATTCAATAATCATTGTCTTGTTCTCCACAGCTCAGATTTTGTTGGAACCCCCCAGCAATCCACGGTCATCCCACATGCCCCCCCTCCCGCTATGTCCATGGCTACAAACGATGGCGGCAAAAATCGGGAAAGTCAAAAGCCGGTCAGTGACTTGAAACATTTTTAAGAAGGTCCATGTTGAGCAGACACATGTTTTGTCTGAACGTCATATTCTAAATCAGGGGTGTACGACCTTTTGCTGTTGCCGGCCGCATTACTTTTATTTATATGAAGTACGGCCGCCAATGAGTTCGAGTTGTATATATGAGATACGTTTAATTAAGGAACAGGTTTTATCCGGTACATGTCGTTTACTTGTGCATAAAAGTATAATGAAATGTAAAACATTGTAACGAATTTATTAAAAGAAATATCATCATCCAGATTGCTACGCATCGTGTCGACTGATTTTCTTGCCTTGCGTTTGTTTTGCTTCAATATACGCCAGCACGGCCGCCAAATTCTGTATTTTAAATTACACGTGGACGGCCGGAAATTTCATTATCGAAGGCCACATGCGACCTGTACAGCCGCAGGTTGTGCACCGTTGTTCTACGTACACCCGTGTGTGCTTCGCTGTTGAAAGGGTTGTTGAGATGCAGGCGTTCATCCGATGAACTTTCTTCAAGTTGAGTGGTTGAGGTCGCTGGCTTCAAACATACGCAGTTCAATCTGTTACTTGAGCAACTTCCATGGGTGTATATGTTGGACATCAAGCATTTCAACGTTGTTGCCATGACAGGTGGGGACTGGAATTGTCAGCGAGACCGTTAGACCCCCGACATTCGGTCATCTCAAGGGCCAGAAAAGGGGGAGATGGGATCAAGAACCCGTGTTTGCCGGGCCCTCTACCAAAGAAGAAAGCACAGAACACAACGATAATCAGGAAGAGTCTGCTCCTGAGGTGAGGATGGATATATCAGCAACGAAAGCTGTGGATGTTTTCAGACTCCGTGCTATCTGTTTGTGTATTCAATGTTTTTCTTGTTCAATTTCACAACATTTCAGGTAGAACTACTCAGATTTCATGGTGAGTTGTTGTTAAACAGTGGTCTCCAAACTACGGCCCGCGGCCAAATCAGGCCCGCGAAGACACTTTGTCATTAATGAAAAAATAATCTATCTAAGAAAACTTTGTTGATTTGTTAGAATGTAGCATATTCCGAAACAATCACATTACGTAAGATGTCCGGCCTTTGAACTGTTGTGTAACAGCTAATGTGGCCCTCGGACAAAAAAGTGTGGAGATCCCTGTTGTAAAGCATGCTGCGCAAAGGTTTTGGTTGGATCGAGAAAAGGAAGTCGTGTGTTGCTGGTTTTGAAGTTTCTATGTTTCTNAAGGAACAAAAAGAAAATGCTGAGGAGGAAAGTGTTGAAGAACCTCCCACTATGGAGTTATTTAAATCGATATTTGCTGATGACGATGACGATGAAGATTCGTCCGATGNTGAAGAAAGCGACGAANAAGATGAAAAGGAAGAAGAAAAAAACGACAACTTTGCGCAAAGTACGTACTTGTTAACCCGAATCGTTGTGAAAGCCCTGGAGCTGTTTTTTATTTTATCCTGTTGCTTAGAACTCGATCTCCCCCCTCATGTTTCAGCTGCACCGCCGTATCAACGACCGATGACCTCGTCTGACCCTGTGTCAAATGGGACTTCCCCTCCGGCTTATAAAGGCGCACCCCCCACAGGTAATATGTGTTGATGTGGTTTTCCTCAGAGACTTGCTGTGTTAACAATTCGCCGTTCACACTTGCAAACTCGAACCGACTCGATCCCGCAGACCCGACGATCCGCATTCGTACTCGCACGTTATCGGACATTGGATTTTT
>JGI24021J15306_10010112_pt1 | contig 11688 bp, 10 predicted proteins | sample Ectturendosymbi1_FD_15306 | JGI IMG/M metagenome (IMG submission 15306)
TACACCCCTACCGGCCTCAACCCAGGGTCTCTTTACATCTTCAGTTTGAAAAGTGTTGGAGATAACGGTCGACAAAGCAACCAAGCAACGGAACTTCAGACGTTTACAGGTGCTCATGTACAGGTTTGCCGAATCAGGAAAAAGGGTAGTGTTATTATGACGCAACAAGACAGTAGTCAAACGTATCAGTAAAAAAGTTATTATTTGTCAAGCTTGGTAAAGAATTTATGTGTCATATGTCATTCACCAAACTTGCTGTTGTTCAGTGCCTGCAACTCCCGAGGGTCTGATCGTCACCGACGTTCGATCTGATCGTTTCTCGTTGAGTTGGAACTCTGTCAAAGGTAGGTTGAAATCATATCATTGGCTGCTTTCACTGAGTCCCAAAAGGTATCTCATTGTGCGTAAAAGATTACTCAATGCTTACTTCAAGCGCAGCAGATCTGGGTTTGAGTTTATTGGCTGAACTCACAAGCCCTGACCGGAAGAAGCTTTGTACTGTGTCACAGTTGTAAACAACATTGAAATTTTGGTGGTCAGTTGGGCAACCTATGAAAGCCATGAACTTTCGCGTAGTCAGACATTTGCTAAATCTCAACCTCACATTCTAAATTTGCAAGGTCAATCACGTCCTTTTGCGACATTGCCGCAAACTATGAACAATGTGTCATTAAGCTTGTCCATATGAATGGAATTCCCATGGGATGGGACAGTGGACTTGAAATTTGTCCCATGAACTAACGTCGGTAATTTTACGTCATGTAGCAGGGACTTTTGAAGTTGAATATCATTATTATATTCTCACAACACAAGTATTACACGTACAGGCTAAGTGCCATTGTGTAGTGATACGAGACCCAGAAAATAAGATTGATGATCTTTCGTTTGGGTGGCAATTATAAAAAGGGTCACCAAATTTCCATTGGATTCCCTAATTGGACGTTTTGGGGTACTTTATCCGTGGCTCTGTAGACACTAGACATTAGGCATGCACAGGATATAATGTACTTTGTATCGCCAGTTTCGTGGGAATCCTATGGGTTGGGACAGTCACGTATTGCCATGGAATGGCACAGACAAAGTGTCCCATCGTCATGGACAAGTCTGTGTATCATAAATATACGAGCATCGTCAAACTTTTTGCATCTGTGAAAACATTGTAGCCATTTGCCTTTTGATCAGCTGTGTTACATCAACGGTTAGTAGAAAATTGTCTTAATATACTACACTGCTTGACTATCGTTTTTTGTTTGTCACGTTAATACTATCGTCGGGTCTGCCAGACCAGGTTTTCAAAAATAAAAAAAATACCTTTTCCTTCAACTGAAGTTTATCACAAAAACTACACTGAAAATATAAGTCTCATTGAGCAATTTGAGCACTTACAAAGTTACTTTACTCTAATATGATACGAATTTTGATGAAAAGTAAGTAGACCAAATATAGCGAAGGTGGCAGGCATGCCTAAAATTCAATTGCTCATAAGAAAAGCTATAGGCGTAAACACCTTCTCGTTTTGTATACTACTAACACGACCATAGAAGCATGCCCTGAGTGAGTTTCAGCTTTTTACAGGCTCTGCCCCCATAAACCATATAGTGGGAATATGCGCACCACACCACCTCACACTAATACTATCGTCGGGTCTGCCAGACCCGAACTCGTGACGAACTCGCTCCCTTGCAAAATCTAGAAGAGCGTGGATGACCGCAATCGCACCAATTACTAGTCACACAAAAACATGAAGCTATTGAAGGGTTCAAAGCGCGCCGACTTCCGCTTCCGTAGTTTAACGTGAATGAACTCATTTGACCCGGGTCTGGCAGACCCACGATAGCATTCCAGGGTGATAGTGCACCAGTTTGACTTAAATTCTATGCAAATTCTTCCTGTGCTCATTTTGAAGGTGCTCAGCGATATCGTATCCAGCTTACCAGCTCAACCGAAACCCAAGTTCCTAATGTTGGCGAGACAGAAAACACTAACGTACAGATTGAACAATTGAAGTCTGGCGCATGGTACACTGTCAGGGTGTTTTCAGTTGGATCTGAAAATCGTATTAACGAAAATGGAAGTGACGCTGTCACTGTGCAGACCGGTAAGTTCACGGCAACACCCCGACTAGTTTGCATATCCACAGCAGTAGATGTGCTTTTAATATTTTGAAACGGAGGAAATTCATAAAAATCTCGATTTTGCATATTTTGTGCTATTTCCATTACGTTTACCCTTTCAAAAATAGAAACTCATTGTTTATTCAGCAGATGAATGGCAATCACTTCATTCTCAAAGTCCGCTATTTTCGTTATCAATCAATTGTGGGGTACCCCATCTTCTAACCTGTGTTTACAGTGGAATTGTTGCTCACCAACATCGCTCAACCCACTTAAAAATGTTAAAATGTTTTTGGTTTTTGATACAGAGTCGAGAATCTCGATTTTTGAAAAAACTGATAACGTTTTTATATTTCAGTGACGTCAGCGCCAACCAACTTCGTGATCAGTGACGTCACGACCACATCAGCCCAGCTTTCTTGGCAAGAAGTTTACGGTTCGTTGTGATGCTGTAAAAAATAGGAATTACTTTTTTAGTGTTATCTCTTCCTTGAACGTCTTTGTTCGTCTTGACAACGTATGCATTGAACTCTTAATGCAGGAGCAACGTCATACGTCGTGAAAGTGCTTCGTGTTGCAAATGGGGAGGTGAGAGTAGATGAAGAGAGAACAGTGACCATGACGTCTTACACTACAACAACATTGACTCCAGGAACTGAATATCGGTTCACAGTGACGTCAGTCGGGAATTACGCATCAACGAACAGCCCCGAGAGTGACGTCATCATCCGAGCAACGCGTCAGTTCTGCATAAAAACAATGAGCAATTTTGAAAACTTGCAATATAAAGCTATTCTTCTACTTACTCTAAATAGAGATAAAACTTTTACATTTGAAGCACGCGTCTTCACTGCATATGTTGGAAAAAAATTTGTGGTGAAAAGATGAGCTTGAGGACAAGTACAACACATTCCTTAAAAATGACGATGCCTGATCGCTTTTTATTATTGCATTCACCTTAACTTTTTTATTTATTCGTAGTTACAGAACAAGGGGCATAGTTATTTTCTTCGTGCTTTTACATAGCAAGTTCTTGGCGGTGGGAAAGTTTTCTCATCCGCATTTAACAGTTGAAAACGCTGCGTCTTTCTGAGACTACCTTAAAATATTTTAGTAATGATTTTATTATTCGATTTAATTATTTACGTGTTGCAGTTCCAGAAGTAGTGGACACCATTGAAGTTACTGAAGTATTTGCCAACCAAGTAACACTGTCCTGGAAGGCGGCATCAGGTATCCCGGTTTTAGTGTCTACAGTCTGCCTCGATTGCCATAAATCAAACCTAAGTTTCGTGAAGCTAGTCTGTGCAACTGGAGCGCCGGAATTATTTTAAGCCATGTATCTTTCTACCTTGAAAGTTTCTTGCTGAGGCGAACAAAGGCATTTATTACGTGCAGACCAATTTGCGTGGTTACATCTTTTTGTAGAACAAATGGAAGGTAGAAATGCGTTTTACAGAAGCTTGTAAAGCACGCCTTGGATATTACCTTTAATTGAACGACAAATGGCTAATGACAAATCTGAATAAAGATGGGTGACGATTTCCTTCTGCTTAAAGAATTTACCTCTAGTTTTCTACCAAAAGCGTGGTTCCATAATTGTATCAATCTGACAAGCAATTGGAATGGCATAAATCAGCAACGTAAAGGCCATTTCACCAAATTATCCAGTTTAACTAAGATCGTTGATGCGTGAAAATGAAAAACGTTACTCACTAAAAATCTTGTGTTTCTGTGTGCAGGAGCCAAACATTATCAAGTGGTGATTGAAGACCTTGGCAATCAACAGCTCCGACGTTTGCAATCAGAAGAAATAACTGCGCTGGTAACTGATCTTAAAGCGGGTACTTGGTACAAGTTCAATGTTACTTCTGTTGGAGACCTGAACGTAACAAACGCGGATCCACGCGCATCTGCGAGAAAACAAACAGGTATGAATGCTGAACATTCTTCTTAACGTGCTTGAAAGTATAGCTGTAGTAACCCATCAAGATCTGCTTTTCTAATCTATGCTTGTTTTAATGTACGCATTAGGTTGTCATTTCTCGTAAGCTTAGATCAAGGACTGATGCTCACCGTAACTTTTTCTAGTTAGCTTCAGGCCATGGCCAAGTTCGAGACACTAGCTGCATACAGTAGCTCAAAATAAGGATCCGTTGATGTGATGTCGACTAAAAGACCTGAGATTTAATTTTCTGCAACAAGTTTTAATCCTCCCTGCAGGTTCAAAAACATTGAAACTGTTCCTACAAAGTGGCAATAGCCAGATAAAAAATTGTGAAAATTAGAAAAAATTCTGCACTGCTTTCAAGATTACTTAAAAATCTTCACTGATCCACTTCCCTGCAAGAAAACAAATAGGTAAATCACGAAAGAAGAAAAACAGGTAAATCAGGAAAGCAATAATTTTAAAGATGCGTATAAATACGGTGAAAATGGATCGAGCTGAAAAACACGAAAAAAATCTGGAAAGGTCTGCATTTGTATGGCGGCCCGTTTGCGCCATGTAAAAATATTGGTATGTATAAAAAATCACTGCAAATTTTTTTCACAAAAAAAGTTTTGTTTTCAGTTCAAACATTTGGTCACTTGGAATATTTTTTTCAAAACTAAAAAAATGTTTGTAGTGATATTTTTAAATATAGCAAAATTTTTACATGGCACAAACGGAGACCCATACACTTGTGGACGGTTATCGACTGAACTGTATTTTTTCCGCGAAAATTCAAAAATAATGGAAATTAACAACTAACCATCACAGAAGATAAAGGAGAAATATTTGTACCATCGGTTAAAATTACGTAGACTTTCACAAAGAAATTGAAATTATTACGAAATGTGCATCTACATGTGCTCCTCTTTTCGCATAATTTGAATGTGAGACGTGTGACAAAGAAAAGAGTCATGATAGTATGCTGTTCAAGCCAACACAACGGTCAATTTTACGAGGGCAAATATGTTTTATTGTTGTCGCGCAGTTCCAAAACCACCCAACCAAATCGATGTGGATGAGGTGACGACCGAACGGATTCATTTATCATGGAACAACGTGAAGGGTAAGCGAAATCAGTGCCTTAGACAGAGGTCTCCAACTACGGCCCGCGGGACAAATCCGGCCCAAGGAGTTTCTTTTTTGGCCGCAAAGACAGTTTGTCAATAATAAAAAATTAATATGTTTACGAAACATTTTTGATTTGGTAGACTGCAACATATCCCGAAACAATCACATTACGTAAGATGTCAGATGTTCGGCCCTTGAACTGTTGTGTAATAGCTTATGTGCCCCTCTGGCAAAAAAAAGTTTGGAGACCCCTGGTCTAGGAGAAGAGTGGGGAGGTACTCAGTATTTATTATGCAAATCGTTAAGCACGTCATTCAATCATCGTCATCAAACATATTTTCACTCTGCGGCTCTTGTCAAACCTGCAAAGTGACAAAGGGGCAGAATTCGTACTTTATTGCAAGGCTTTTGTGTTTTGCTGTCAGTTTTTATCAACAACCTTTCTTGTTCACTGTCGCACAGGAGCTGCCTCATATGTTGTCAACGTAACTTTATCGCCCAGTGAGCTCATTGGCTCATTTTCGGTAATGGCTGAAGAATCGCCTTCTTACATCATAAAAGACTTAAAACCGGGAACAACTTACGTCATGACGGTCACATCTGTCGGAGCTGAGGGTCAGCTGAGCGTTGCAAGTCGTTCCGTTCGCGATGCGACACGTGAGTGCTGGGTATTTTGAATAGGAAAACCGTTGTTCAAAATAAAGTGGAGTGCAAAGCGTTAGATTCTACTTGAAATGAACGTGAAAGTTTTAGGAGAAAATATCCGGTGTCACAACAACATTTTCATCGAAAATGACTCAAGGACCCGTTGTTTAAAATGATAATGTGAAGTTTACGTGTGATAACTGGACAGAGACAAGTGCTGGAATACTCATCTGCAAACTAGCATGCGTTCACAGAACTGTAATGTAGGCGATTTGACATTCCTAGGCTTAAACTTGCATTGTGACAAACAAATGCCAAATTGATTTCTTCACGACTATTTGCCTTCCTAACGTTTTACAATTCACTTGCTACCCACTTTGTAAAGGGTAGTTAAGTAGATAAGTGCTGAAGCTAGAAATAAACGTCAATAAATTTTGTGCAAACCATAAAAAGACCTTGGAAGAGTTGGAGTCAAAGTGTGGTGTCAAAAGTCGACCAGAACTGAACAGGTCACTCCAAGTCAGTGGTTTCATTCCAGGCTCAAACTACAATTAAGTGTTTAGTCCTTTGGGATGAGGAGCCTTAGAAACTGGAATGGCAGTGGAAAGCTTGAAGCACAGAGCATAAAATCATGCAGCGATGGAATGATGGGTTGAAAGAAATTTTTGTAATGAAAAAAACGTGTTATCAGCTATTTTTGCAAAGAGCGTTTAATCTTTCGTTTCTTTCGAAAGGTTTCTGTGCTTCTGTCAAATGTTCACCACATGGTAGGAAATTAATCTTGTGAAAGAGCTACTAAAGTCACATGAATATGCGGAAACTCCAGCACCCATCTTGCAAATTCCCTGCTTCCATGGCTCCTGCTTTTCTCACAAAACATCAAACTAAATCTCCGCCCAAATGATAGTTTGCATTGACGTGTTGCAACCGCAGTAAATAACTGCAACTCTGACCTTGTTGTAGTTCCTCTGGCTCCAATCAGTATCAACGTTGTTGATGTCACTGCCACGAAAATATCAATGAGATGGAACAACGTAACAGGTTGGTATGCTTACTCCTTGCAAGAAACTGTTGGTTTGTGTTATAGTGAAGAGAGTGTTGATATCATGTCAGTGTTGATGCGTGTGGTAACGAAATTTCTCTCATGTTTGAACGAGCGAAAATGTTCTAATGCACTCGGCCTGTCAAAGCCAGAAGCGATTGATAATTTAAGCAAAACTGCAGCGAAACAATTTTCATCGGATACTTCCAGCAAGGAGGTGTGAGGAATTGGTATACTGTATGAAAGTGTTGATTGGTAAAAAAGTTATTTTTCTTCACATGGCTTTGTCCGAATGTGCGGCGTGCTTAAGATGCTTTCTTCAACTTTAACCCCTTTCTCTCTTGTCAAGTGTTGTAACTTGTTGCTAAAACAATCTTGGCAATCATCAACAACCATTTTTATTTCAAATGCTTGTTTGCTATTCAGGTGCTGCCTACTATATTGTCAGCGTTCGAAACCTTTTCAGCAACATTCTGCTGAAAGATGTTGAAAGTTTCGATACTAAAGCTGAGATTGATGGGTTGGAACCAGGCACAGAATACGCTTTCCAGGTGACAAGTGTTGGTGAGGACAAAAAGCGGCGAAGCAGAAAAAGCTCACCTCTTCGTGAGGAAACAAGTAAAGCATTAAGTTAAAAAATATCTGACTGAATGCAACATTGGTAAAAATTATTCATCAAAAACTAGCCTTGTGGTATATATCCATACTACTAACTAAAGTATCCAAGCAAACAACTTACTCGTTACTTGCCTTTATGCTCGAGGCTATCCAAACAGTTTTTAACACCTACTGCCACTTGTAGTCTTCAAAATATCTCTCGGTTCTCTGTAGAGCCTGGGTTGTTAAATTGGGGGTGTTGAAGATTCGCAAGGGGGCTGTGAGTATGGCAGCGACATATTTTTGAAAAGTATTAAAATGCACTGTTTTTATCATTCGTAAATTTATTATTATTTCACTACAAACGCCATAATCAAAACATTTGGACAGTACAGTGAACAAAAACCAAGATCTCTTAAACTTGCTTATTTTAAGTTGGATTTATGAGTAAAAAAGGCTTTAAGTTTCGATGGTGTCTTGTCTACTTGGTTTCATTTTTAGTGACAATGTGAACTGTGTCACAGGGCTCTATCATGCGTGACAATTTGGCGATAGATTCATCGCTTTCATTTGTTGTAAAAACAGATCAAAATAATATAGTAAATTTTTCAGAAAGAACGTCGTTCGGAGCTGTTAAAACACTTTCGGCACATTTTACGATATGCTTTAAACGAGTTGGTGTTTGAGTTTTTTCTGAAACGTACAGAACATCACTGTTTTTCTCGCCAATATCTCCTTTCATGTACGTTTTACAACGTTCACGTCCTTTGCTATTGTTACGTAACGTGGTACGACTACGATTTCGTACAGCTTTTTTTGTTTTCTTAATTCTCACTTGAAATGAAGTTTTTGTGACGTAATCCTTTCAGTAGCGTAGCCAGACCAAAATATTTTTTGGGAGGGGCAAATTTTTTGTTATAGGCGAATAAAACTATTTTTATTGGAACACCGCCTCTCAAAGCACAAAATGACTATATATGCTAAAAATTTGGGAGGACATGGAACCTGCCCCCCCTGCCTACGCCTATGAATCCTTTTGCACATGGCAAAGGTCTGAACAAGTAGGTTTGCTGTGCATGTATTTCTCATTCCTCAATACTAGAATTTCTTAGGAGGGCACACAATCAAGTATTCGCCCCGGGCATCATCAGACCTCTGCACGCCCCTGACTGTGCTGCACTGCAGCTAACGTTGTCTGAATAGTAAATCTTTGATGATTCATTTCAGACCCAGGCACTCCTGGAACGCCAACGATATCTACAGTAACTACAAGCTCTGTGAAGCTGGACTGGACTGCGGTGAGAGGTGAGATCATTCCACCAGGCTTGCGATATATGACTTGATTTGATTGTTGGCATTACTTCATCCCAGCGCGAGAAGCCCTGCACGCCATGATTGAAAGGAGAATATATTGGCAAAAATTAAGACCTGCTTGGACAAAGTTGGTTTGTGGAAGCTTGAGATTAGTTAAAATGTTAAAGCTTTGCAACAATATCAACCAGGAAGTTTCAGTTTCAAAATTTCTTTTACTATTCTCCTACCGCGTTTGATCTTGTTCATTCTGTTTACTGTAATTGTGTCTTAATGCTTGTTTCTTTCTCCCCACAATCATCGTACCCAAGGTGATCAACAGCATATTTGAAATGTTAGAAATGAAGATAGGAAAACATTTTTATGCCAGGAAATTTCCTTAAAAATGACAAAAAAGACTCGGTCACATTGAACTTCAGAACCAGCCTTGAAGCACTGCGCTTGCTGCGGAAAAGCGGAAACCTACATCGTTTGTGTCATGTTCAGGTGCGCGGAAATACATTGTTCGTGTGACCAGTCCGGAAAACAGTGAAGTTGTGGAAGCAGAAGCTGCTGATAACTCGCAGACAATCGGCGGTCTTCTCTCTGGTACTTTGTACCGTTTCAGCGTTTTTTCTGTCGGGAAACGAAATCGCAGAAACATGCAAGGAAGCTTCAATGCTAGTGCTGCCACAGGTTTGAATCGATGCGTTTCATTAGTTCCTACACTTGGTTGCGTGGAAATCTGAGCGTTTGTTGCATTAATTCTGCTCCTGTCTATTCGCTGCTAACTTCAAACATCAAACTCTATATTTTATGAAAATACGCAAAGGAAGTCAAGTGTATGCGCACCACATCTCTTTTCTTGCGCAGTCAAAGCCTGTTGTTTCTTCCCTTTACACGAAATTTAATGCCTGCAGTAGTTATGAAAACGACGTGTAACGTTTTTCAGTTCCTGACCAACCGAGAAATATCAGAACGGAAGATGTTACCACCACCGAAATCACCCTCAACTGGGATGAAGTGAGAGGTGAGCGCAGGAGAAAGTAGAAGTTAGCCGTTTACCCATCTGCTCAAACGTTTTCGTGGGAAATATAGTGCCGAGTTCAGTCTATATCTGCTAGCACGTGGTCATACTATTAAAAAACTTCATTTCATTGAGCGCAACAACTGTTTTGAAGTAAATTTTTGCCAATGTAGTTGTTCAAGCGCTTGCACAAGTTTTGAATAAAGCTGACTGAATTACATCACCACAAGCGATCAGAGCCAGCTCGTTGTTTCGCCAAATGGCAAACGCTCCTGACGTGGCCACGAGTCGAGTGCCATTTGTCGCGAAGCTGCAACTATGAAAGAAATAAAAGATATGCACAGTCAAAAAAAAAACTTGCGCCTAAAGGCACGCTGTTCATAAATCAATGAAAATTTGACAAGATGAGATGTTTTGTTGGTGTGCAGGTGTATGAAACGTTATTTTTTTGACAGCCTACTTAAGTTAAAAAATATTTTCAAGGTTCTGTGTCGTACGATGTCACCGTCGCTCGGGGAGATGCAATTCTGAAACAACTAGAAAGCTCTAAAGCAAGTATTCGTATAACTGATCTTACTCCTGGGGCGGAACACCAGTTCCAGGTGGTTGCAGTTGGCCGAGAGAAGAGAAGAAGTGTATCAAGTGAACCTCACAGAGATGCTACTGGTACGGATCAGAGAGTTTCTGAAATGTGGGGAGTCCAATTGTGATTAAGCATATTAGATTGTGCCTGGTTTGTTTGCCTAAAGAGTGATTAATGTTTGCGATGCGTGCAAATTTTGAGTGATTGCAAACTTGTTGTTATTTCAAAAAACTACGTTAGATTAATAGTCTCAGGAAGTGAGGTATTTACGCAATGATTTAATATCAACAAGACGTGCTCGTCAGTCTTCAATTGAATTCGCCATGTTGTTGCTTACTGTTCGCAGTTTTCTCCATGTGCGACATAATGTAAAGACGAAAAGTGAGAGCGCCTTTACCTGATCGGGAGAGATTCGGTCATCCATCCGGTCACAGCTAGTTTACGGCATTTCAGCGTCATCGACCGCTTTAACATCTGAGTATTCAGAAACTAGTTCAGAACAGAAGATAGTCGAATCCGTTAAATTTGTGTACCCCATCCGTGCTCGTATTTTGATACGGGCTGTCGAGATTGCTGCGTTTGTTGAAACTAGAAAACAATTTAATGATTACAGAGAGAAGATTTTCAATTAGTTGCGTTTTGTTGTTATAAGTGCCAGGAACTCCAGCAACTCCAGAGGCGATCAATTTCACGGAGACATCTATCGATGTAGAGTGGCTAAAAGTTCAGGGTAAGTAAACAACACGTTAAATTTTTCAATATAAAAAAAACAAGCCGTACCAGACAAGTTTATTTGTTGAGATACGTTTGACATACTGGTATTAGCGTTCGTTTTACATCAACATTCAGCCACCTCGATAATTCCTGTTGCCTCTTACCCTACGCTCATGAAAAAAACACAAGCGACACAGTGTCTTATTTTGGGGTCTTTTTCACGGATTAAAATCATGCTAAAATGACAAACTGTGATCGAGATTCAACAACAATCGCCCTAGTCATGCTCATTAACATGTTTTAACAACAATGCACATACTTTCGCTCTTCAGGTATCGTTGTTTCCTACACAGTCTTCATACAAGAAGAAAAGTCACGATCTGTTCAAAACAAAGGTTCGTTTACATCAGAGTCCGCCAAAATAGACGGCTTGCAGGCTGGTGTCAGGTACTCTGTGAAGATACAGGCCACAGGCGAGCGCGGAAAAACATCGGAATTTTCTGGAGAAATTCAACAGCAGACTGTGACGTCACCTCCTGCTGATCTGCGATTGACATCTGTCGGAGTCAACACCGTTACGTTGGAGTGGAATGCAGTTCGAGGTGTGCAAACTAA
>JGI24021J15306_10010114_pt1 | contig 11687 bp, 8 predicted proteins | sample Ectturendosymbi1_FD_15306 | JGI IMG/M metagenome (IMG submission 15306)
CACACATCAGTGGTTGCTCGGATCCTGCGTGAAATTTAGTCAGACCGCGGTTTTGGTGGTGAAAGGTTCAGTTCGAAGCTAAGAAACAATCCATATAAAGGGGAAGATTGATCTATCGTGCATTTCAGTGTGAGGTAGAACTGGATTACTGTATGTTACTATCAGCAGATTGTTGCTTGTCCCAGTAGGAAAATGCTTGCGACAGCATTAAGAATTGGTTTTAGTTAATTTATCCGAATTTGTGTTCTGCTGCCTTGTGTCTCGTATGACTTCGAAGCATCTTAGGCAACTGGTCGTGACTTCAGTTTTAAGTCTATCTACACATGTCCTGCAATCTCATAGAACTTTGTAATGACATTTTGTAATGGTTCAGGAGCAATTCTTTCGGGCATTCAACTCTTTGTCCCGGAGGTCAAACATTTCTATCAGAACATTTGAGAAAATTCGCAAATGCATATTCAATTAGTGAAAATGATTTAAAAGATGAAACACTTCTGGCAAAGAATTTTTTCGGAAAGAGTCGCAGCTGCCTACATTGCTCGAACAATTTTTTACATTTATAGCTCCTTACAAAGATGAGTTTGATTATTTATACAAGTTGTTACTAATAGCTGTAATCCTTCCGGTCACCAGCGCTTCATGCGAGAGAGTTTTTCAAAAATGAAATTAGTGAAAACATTTCTCAGAAATTCCATGACTAGTGAAAGATTGAGTGACAATGCTCTACTTTCAATTGAAAGAGTACGAGCTGAAAAATAGATTTAGATGGCTTCATTGATGAATTTGACAGTCGACACGATAGGATTAAGTTACACTGAGTTGATGTTGATATGAAATTCTGACGTAGACGGTGCAGCGATTTGTGTGAGAATCGTATTGTACATTATTTGTCTAATTGTTTCTTTTGGTTTATTTTGAGGTGGTAGTCATAAATCAGTGGTTCTCAATCAATTTTGGCCATGGACCATCTTTTTCAAAAGTATCCGATGGGCTACTTTGCTATGCTGGCACCTCATGAGCAACTAGTCGAATCTTGCACATAGGTCAGTGAACGTTTATCAAAGATTTATGGAACTCTCTGTGGATAGGTGGACTGCCTGGACCCCGTTGGGAATCACTGTCATAAATTAACGCAGGATTTAAAAGTCAGCTTCTGAGGATCAGTCAGAGGAAAATTTAGTGTGACTATTAAAATGAACGACTTTGTTAGGATTATCTGCTGAGCAAGTTTTATGCCTGGTGTTACATCTTGCTATCAGGTACACGCCCAAAACGCCGATACACACATACCTATCTGCGGCGCGGCTTTGCTAGTTTAGGTGCCACTGGTCGACTGGTGCCGAAACCTCGCTGTTGTTAACTGCATAGTGCATCGAAAGGTCCTTACCCTACCCACGCTGCATATGGTATTACACTTGTGATAGTAGTTGCAGAACATTGTTATTCTTACATCACGAAGTGTTCGTAAGCTACCACAAAAACGGATTCGCCACAGTCACTAATGTGTTGACAGATGGTTGTTTAAAAAAACTTGCTTTGTAGTAAGAACAGTTTGACGAAAACAGTTGGCTATCAACAGACTACATGTCTCTGTGTCAGGATAGCATTCGTCGTTGGAATCACTTCGCTTTCATGTGAATTGTTTTCACTTTCGTGCAGCTGTTTTCGTTCATGTGTGGCCGGCACAGGCACAATTATGTACGGGAAATGGTGTTTCGTTATACACGTGTAGAGTCAGAGTGTAGTGCTGCGGAAGTTGCATGTTTAGCACAGAATATTCGACATAGCAGTGCAAATGTGCGATTGAATCTAGTGGTGCTTAAGTGTCTCTAGTGAATAATAACGCTCGGTCATATTTAATGATATTCAGTCCCGTCGCCACGGGGGTGCTTTTGTGGGCTTATAGACCCCTGAAACAAACCTCCAAGTCCCCTAAATTGAAATATGAATCACTGTAAATCAGTGGAGTTTTTGTCAATATTTAGAATGTCAAGCAACGCTGCAGAAACGTAAAGCCCCCTATTGAAGACTTTCTGGCGACGGTTCTGACGATATTCACAAGCCTATCTTGGGTGTGCTAGGGTTAATTATAACAAATCAATCTTCATTACAAAGGAAAGTCACCATGCAGGAGAGAAATTTATGTTGGACCCCTACTTTTTTACTTGGCCCCGCAGGGTTCCCCCCACTTTTTTCATTCTAGAATCGCCACTGATTGTATATAGAACGCCAACGCACCTGATTGGTCAATCCGCTTATATAATCGTCAAATGTCACAAAATAACACATGAAGACCTATACAACTTGGTGATGAGAACATTTGAATGAAAACGTTTGCAGTCAGAGTAAGTCGGTCAACATCTGCCAAATTCCTGAAAGGCTCAAACTAAAACAACCTTCAATGAAAATAATGATAATAAAACTTACGTTTTCCTTCAGCACATATGTAAACGTAACCGATTATGACGCATAAATTTAATAAACCTTTTAAACCAAGTTACGCAAAAACGAATGTAAGCAAAACTATTGTCAAACATGAACGTACGCGAAAGGAAACCTTTTGGTACTCGCCGATCTTCGCCTCGATGGTGACAGCGACTGTACCGTCCGGTGGTATGTCGAACACCTCCATCTGGTTCTCTCTTCGCCAGATCCCATGCACATAACTGACCACAAACCAAGACGAAAGTTCTTGTACACTCAAAAGGAAAATTGAAACCGCCCCGTAGCACATACCGAGTGGCTGACAACCAATCACAGTCAACAAAAAACTGGGCGGTGGTTATCAGGTAATAAAGGTTGAAAAGCGATGAAAGTAATTCAGATCTGATCAAACCCAGAAATAGAAAAAATGTGATCATCACAACTATCCCTACTACTACAGTCCTTGCGAAACCTATTAGATACGGTAAAAACAGTGATAGGCAATGGGCGTGCATGCTCAGTGCGAGTAAAACTTGATTCATACGCACGCGATGTGAACGATTAGCTGGTTTTTGTTGCGGTCGCTTTCCGTCAAAACTTTGCCGTCTTGTTCGGTGACTTTTATCTAAAAAAGTTTTAAACACGTCGAAATGAGTTGATCTTAGTTGCCTCTGTATTCACTCAACTACAGCAACAAGGCCTTGGACTTGTCGCAACACCGTCATTTTCTTTGGACATCTTTGGTTAAAAACTATAGGCAGGTCCTATGAAAGGGCTGTCCAGCTGGTACTTTGTTCTAACGCCCGATAGCTAAAAAGGGCCCTGTGGAACATGAATGTCCGGTTGTTTTCTGTATTTAGAAAATCAAGAGGGCTAAAGGACAAGTTATTTATTTATGATTGGTTGTCATCAGTGGCGTAACCGACATTAAAACATGCGTACCAAACGATATCCAAGACGTTTGAACTTTGGACGCCCTTACCACGTCGACAGGGACGTGTTAATGCTTCGCCGTGACGTGTAATCGATCTTAGTGTTAAAAATCTGTTTTAGGGCGAATTTATAGCATTTGCTGAAATCAATGAAATCCTGCGGACTTGAAGTCCGCCAAAAACAAATGTGAGCTGTAAAATACATAGGTGTAGGAGCAAGCGAATTTTTGGGGGTGCAAATCATTTTGCCCAAACTTGGCCAAAAAGTTGTCGTGCAAATTTTGCCGACTGTTTTTTGGTGTGACCATAGGCGTACGAGGCGGGGGGTCGGGGGGTGCGGCCGCCCCCCGGGTTTGAAAAATTTCAGGGCAAACTCTGTTTCCAGGGCACNCGCTAGTTCCTCAAAAATCCTGAATGATAAAAAATACATATTCAATACAATGAAAAATTCCAGAGCAACTCTGTTTTTNAGCGCAAGCGCAAGTTGCTCAAAAATTCTGAATGTAAAAAGTGTATTCCATACAGTGAAAATTTTCAGGGCAACTCNGTTTTTCAGGGTAAGTGTTAGGTGCTCAAAAATCCTGAATGATAAAAAATATTTCAATACATTGAAAACTTCCAGGGCAACTCTATTTTTCAGGGCAAGCGCAAGTTGCTCAAAAATCCTGAATAATGAAAACTATACAGTATATTCAGTACTGTGAATTCAGGGTAACCTCTGTTTTTCAGGGCAATCTCAAGTTGCTCAAAACTCCTGAATGTAAAAAGTATATTCAACACAGTGAAAAATTTCTGGGCAACTCTGTTTTTCAGGGCAAGCGCAGTTGCTCAAAAATCCTGAATGATAAAAAATATATTCAGTACAGTGAAAACTTTCAGAGGAAACTTTGTTTTCAGGGCAAGCGCAGGTTGTTAAAAATCCTGAATGTAAAAAGTATATTCAATACAGTGAAAATTTTCAGGGCAACTCTGTTTTTTCAGTGCAAGCGCAAGTTGCTCAAAAATCGTGAACGGTGAAAAAAATTTCAATACAGTGCACATTCGCTTGGAGGTGATCTGTGCAATTTGGGCTCGTGTAATTTGTGATCTGGACCAAAGTCGTGATTGGTTATAAGGACTTTGATCTGGACCAAGCCCTCGTTTTCTGTAAAAATCGAACAATCGGATGTCGGAAGTTCAACAGCTTGATATAAGATTTCGGTAACTCTTTCTTTGTTCGTTTTCGAGTTTGCGCTGGGTAGAGGCTCAGTTTGTTAAGATGATAGATTTTTTGATTAACAGGAGATTTAGAAGCGGGCAGCACGGACGTGCAGGTTGCTTGGCTCCTTTGAGTGCGCGCCTTTAAGTGCCTTGCTCAAGTGCACAGCAGCGATAACACTGGCAGGTTTGTGGAGTCAGACCATACGATCAGGAACCGTCGATTTAAAACATTGCCTTGCGTCATCGAAGTCGCCTACATGTTTGCATCAGTAAAAGCAATTACCGTAAAATTTCTTGTCTGTGAGAACACTACNGGCGAGGAACTTCAANCCCTTGAATTAACAAGCAAGGTAACTACAGAATTTGCCTATAACGGCACCTCTAGGGAATTGCATAAAGAACGTTATTGCCGAATTGACATTATAAGCGAATTGAAATGCATATGAAAGATGCCATCGCGACCAAACAAAATGTAACGTTATGGGCGAATTGACGTTACAGAAGAAGCCGTTGTAAACGAATTCTACTGTATAGAACAGATTTACATAAGGTTTCAGACCCCATTTGGATGAAACCAAAAAGTTAATTTCAGGGTAAATTGTCTATTTTTAGGGCAAATTGTTATTTTCAGGGCAAATTTTTTCCGCCCCCCCCCAGTAAAATGCCTTCACATACGCCTATGGGTGTGACCTTCAACAAATGGTCTTCACTTGTTTTTGTGCAAATGTTGGACGTCATATTTGAAGTCAAAGAATGGTGGGCACCATTTTTGCCCAGATGTTCAGGGATTTTGGCTAGATATTTGGGGATTTTGTTCGGATTTCAGGGATTTTGCCCAAATTTTCAGAGATTTTGCCCATGTTTTCAACAAATCAAAACTTTTGGGGGTTCTCTTGCACCCACTGTACCCCCGCCTCCTACACCACTGGTAAAGGTATACGAGATGAGCACCATTTTGCACAAAAATAACTCAAGAAATGTGAAATAAGACCAAAGTTTGGCAAAATCTTACGACTAAAATAGCGTTGACGACCAGCATCACTTACATAGGCTGTGTAGGACAATCCTGGTTTGATGGTGTTGGGTTTGTACAGAGCATCTACTTTAATTTTGGTTTCCTTCGTTTGAACGGCAACAGTCTCGTTCAACGTGATCCCAGTCAATTCTTCGCTGACGCTTCCCGTAATATTTATTTGCATTTCGGTGTAGAAATTCCACCCAAGCAAATTCTTCACATCATCCAATGAAACAAACAGATTTTCTTCGCCATCAAAAATCTGAAAGAGAAGGAAGGAAAACTTGCCAGTGAAGATCAAGAGACATCGCCCACTCTCTCTGAAATCCAAACTCCTTAGTATGGTTATAATTTATCAGCTTTCTACATTGCTCATGAGCACAAATAGCATTTGTTTGGTGGGGGAATCTCAAAGACAAAAAGGCGATAACCTGACTTTGAACAGTCTTGCAGATCTTGCGTTTTAGTATTCATTTTTTCAACTTCAACCTAACTTTCAATAATTAGAACAATGTAAAAGATATGCTGCAACCATCTTTTTGGCGGTTTACAACAAAACCAAACGGCTTTCTTTGTTTCCTCATAGGTAGAAATTGTGATATGCCCACTTTGCGACAGAAAAGTCACGATGTCGGCGAGAACGGTTGAAATATTTGCAAATCATGCCCCGTCAGCAAAGAAATAGCAACCAAAGCAAGCCCACACTTAACTCTTGTCCAGGGATGTAGTGCTAACAAAAAAGGTGTGGGAACGCATCCAAATATAGCCATTTTGAAACAGCTTCAAAGCCATTTTAAAGGAAAACGTGAAAAAGGTGTGGGAACGCCGTTTCCACGCGTTCCCATCCCACTACACCCCTGCCCTTGTCCCAAAATTTTTTGAAGTTCTCTGCGGATTAAAACGTTTAGGCCTATTTACCATTTCCTTTTCATGCCCAGCAAAAATTGCGCTTGATGGCCATTCGGGTAAAGCGCATGAAAAGACAACACATACCAAGTAAACCAGAACACTTGTCAAACCTCGAATGTATGGTCAATGCTTTTCTGTTTTCTTTTTGGTCTATCCCCGTAGATATAATAGAACACAGGTCCACCCCCTTGGCTGAGAACCATGGTTATTGTTGCTTTTCCTTTGACTGCTTTCCCGTAAACATATCTGTGAAAGCATTTTATTGAAAATGCACGATTGCAACGCCCGGACTTTATAAGTCATGCAAAAAAACATAACTAACAAGAATTCCAAACCTTTGAAATAAAAAAACAGAATATTGGTAAAGGAACACGCAAAGTACTTACGTTCCTTTCACTTTAACAAAGAATCCGGGCGACTTGGGATGAATGTAAGATGGTGCTTCAACCTCTACTTTGAATTTCGGCAGCTTGTAAGTCTTCACTTCCACCTCGAGAATTTTTTCGTAACCCTGACATGCACAGATATGACATATTCACCAACTCATGAAACACAGAAAATGTTGGGCCAAGAAAACCACCACAAAAACAGTGACGTGACAGATGCATTACGTGAATATTTTTTCGGAGGAGGAGGAATGAGCAATTTTCTTCACGCTGTTGAAAAGTTTCATTCAGTCATCAGTTTCTGTTAGGAATTAGCAAAACTATTACGGTATTGGTTTTGTTTGCAATTCATCTCGTTTCCGTAAAATAGGTTGCTCTGAATAAGTCTGACGAGCTTTGTAGCGTTATCAATTCTATGCATTTAACACACATCTATAGACAAAACTCAACTCGACTGAAATGCTAATCAAGCAAGATTTTTGGTACTGCACTAAAGTCGCATATTAAGCTTTGTGAAAGAAACACATATCTTTGAACGCAAAAAGTGTGTCATGGATGCAAACAGAATATTTCAAAATTAAAAACGAAATCGCCTGAGCGAACATTGAACAATGGAAGAGACATAGTAACGTCCAACAAGGTTATTGCATCAATTACACAAACGTTATTATCGCAGCATTCACGGCATCCCGCACAAACTACGGTTGCAGAGTCGCAGGTAAAGTATTCGACCTTTTCAAAATTTCCGACTCCGATTTCTTAATGTGGAGATTTGTGCGTTGTTGCCTCCCTTGATTTCTCAATCGCGGAACTCTGATTGCTGCCACAGCCCACGACAACTTGGGGCAGTTGGCGAGTGTATATCACTGCGAAGCTTGAACGCGCCGTTCTCGGTCATTACGGTGAAATGTTGTTGTCGGTGTCACCGTGCTTAACTGTTCTGTGTTTCTGTAGATAATAGCTTCGATTTTTGTTGATTAAAGCCTAGCGTACGATAGTCGCCTCGTAGGTTTTGCGTGTCACACTCAACATAATGAGAATGAAGTTTGGCTGTTAACAATTTTGTAGCAACTGTCCATCAATGGAAATCGTGGTGCACAGCAAGAAATGTCTGTTTCAACAAAAGTTTCAAAATAAATTGTACCTCCTCAACAGGGATTCCCAACTTAGGAGTGTGATGTAAAAAATGATCCAATTGGACTTCCGGAGTCGGAGCCGGACAAAAAAATCTGAGTCCGACTTTCAGTGTTGTTAGGAATCCGACTCCGGTTCCACCCAAAAACCTCCGACTCCTCACGACTCCGATTCCGGCTTCGACTCCTCAACCCTTGCGCAAACGTAAGCGCGAAACCGATAAAGTCACAAGTGATTAAAAGTCAGTGTCAAATGTACACCAGCAAATTTCAAACCGCAAGGTCTCAAAGCAGAAATTACTTCAAGCGTTTGAGGAGCAGTAAAGTAAGAAAAACGTACCGAAGAGGCGAATGCGATTTTCCACATGCCAGCCACAGCGTCCTTGTGCAATGACAATTCCCCCCCAGCAACGCCATGTGACAGGGAGACGTTGCGATTCAGCAAAACAGTGTTTCCGTTCGGATCCATCACCGAATATTCGACAACCCCCCTCAGTGGTCGCAGATCAGGTTTCAAGCAAACGGCGCGAAATTTTACTGTAAATACATTATAATTGACTTTTTCGACATTTCAGTTGTTCTGTCGAAATTCAGAAATTAACAGAGACCTGTTTTTGGCAAGTCTTCACGAGAGTCATTATTCGATTTACAGTATCTTTGAGAGTTAAACCATTTCGCATAAAGGATTAATGACGCACACTGTGGTTGATTTCATCAAAAATCAATGTAAACCTAATGGATACAAACTAGTGCTGACGCAATCGTAATCATGTTTGCACATAAACTGGCGACAACTAAATCTTCACCCAGCCCGGAAACCAAAGCTGTTAGAGATGTCACGCCGTTTCGAACAAATAACAATATTAATAGAACTGATTTGTAAATGATGGTTGGGCAATTCAACCTTCTCATCTGATTACTTACTGACAGCTGCTGAAAATACAAATGAACAAGATTAATCCTTTGGTTAGTTTCGACGTTTGTTATGTCGGATCAGGACATGCACTGTAAAACCCAGACAAGAACTATCACTGAGAAATATATATTACTCATTTAAAGATGTCCTACTGAGATTCTTCTGGCGTGAATTTGCAAGCATGAGCAAACAGAGTATTGGCTTAAGTGTCAGCAACAAATGCTTACCTGTTTGTCCTGGTTGATAAATAGCTTTATCAGTTTGGATTAGAATGGAAAGAGATTTGGAAGCATATGTGAAGTCGATTGCTGCGTTTGTAAATAGATGTTCATTTGTAACAGAATCGACGCCCCAGACTGTCATTCTGAATACGTGGCTGCCTTTGTATCCTCGTGGAATCTGCAAAGATGAATTTCACTTCTATTTACTATTTGAGACTTGTAATCAAGGCAGTACTCATTTACTGTTATCAATCATGCGCAGCCGCTTAAGAATCAGATGAATTATTTTGTGGATTTCACGAAATTGGCAATCAGCGAAGAAATAAATCAGTATTGTGTTTGTTGCCATTTGCCTGTCGCTAATAGGCAAAGCTATTTAGAAAAAGATGTGTTACATGTGCGAAGCAAGGTTATTGGAATAATTACCTGGCCAAGGACGATTATTCCACTCGTTTCTGAAATAATAAATGCACCGTCATAGTGTTTCAAGTACGACAATGATAAGAAAAACTCAAAGGTACTTTCTGCCAATTGTCAGGCACTTAAGGTTCGTGAAACAAAATACTTTCACTGAAACAGGTATTCGAAATATTCTGCTGAATCTTGGCTTACCTGGATTGATTGTCGACGAAGCTTGTAAAGCAGTCGCATTATCTCTTGATGATAGCTCTGCTGTTACAACAACAGGGTTTGAAACATTCAGAATTGCCGCCGTTATTAAAATATCGAATCCAGGACGAATCAACTTTGGAATATATATAGCGTACGTGCTGAAAAACAAGAAAATGGCAAGTTTTCGTTCAGAAAAAAAGGGTTTAAAACAATATCCAGATCCAGAGTTAGTTGAAACAAATATGTTGCTTGACAGATGCAGTGTTGCAATCACTAGGTGAGGGCGGTGTTGAACACGCGTTCCACATGAACGGGATGTGTGCTTAGAATAGCATTGATATTAAGCGGTGCAAATAGAACCAATAGAGTGACCCGATGTGTTTTCTCGTTGAGTGACCTCTAATAAGGCTTGTGAACCTGCTGAACAGTTTATTGCACTTGCTAACTGTGGCGACGAGAGTGATCTCGTCGGGTGATCTCTTTTAGTGCTTGCTGCCGCAGTGGTAAGCTTTCCGCACTTGCCGCTCGAACTCCCCGATCGCAACAAAATGGTGCTGCAACCGAGATGCGAATGCCATTCCAGATGCAACCTTCACAGAAACAACGCTCAATTGACGAGATTCGTTGCAAAAAAGAAGGGATATTGCGGCATCCCTGCCCGGACACGAACCACGAACCTCTGATTAACAATTCCAGGCTGTTATATTCGGATGAAGCTGGTTCTTGCTGAAGGAACAAAGCGGGACGAGCTCATGATGGAGGGCACTTCACGTCAGTTCGAGTTTCTTGTGGGGTTTCATACGAGTCGCCTCTCGGGCTGTTGACATTCGCCTGACTATAACTGTGTCAGTTACCAGGACTCACCACTAGGAACTTGTCAACATGAGCCTCAGAATAAAGCTTGGGGCCACGGCCGAACCCCTAAACCCAGAATCCACCTTACCTTGGAGTCATGCTTGATCGCCAACTCGCCTTCAGGCAACACTTTGAAGGCCTCTGTGGCAAAGTCATAGCCCGTAATTGCCTTTTAACGTCTCCTGGCTGGCTCAACGTGGGGTGACCACGCCTCTGTTCCGCGAACTTCATCGCTGGCCTTGGTCAACAGTGCCGCGGAATACGCCGCCCCACCTTGGTATCGCAGCAACAACACTAAGAAGCTAGACGTTGCATTAAACGATACGTTGCGCATTATCTTTGGAAGCCTCAAGCCGACCCGTGACGAGCTTTTACCAGTGCTCTCGGCCCTCGGGAAACACTTCACTTTCAGGCTGGTGCTCCAGGCACAGCTGAACACTAACCATCCCCTTCATACCCTTGTCCATGCTGCACAGTTCCTTGACACATAGTGCCTGCATTCACGACGCCTCTTCCACCGCCATGCTGCGGCGCTGATGAGCTCCAGTTTCAATCTCCTAGAGTCAGGGAGAGCGGCATGGGAAAGTGCCAGACCACCGGCCCAGTTTTCCGATACCCCTGCTGTCTGACTCCCGCCTGGCTGAGAGATTAGGCGGACGCTCCTGGTAGCACTAAATAGGCTAAGAACAGGCGTCCGCCGCCTTGGTACATGCCTGTACCCCTGGGGCTTGTTAGATATACCCAGTTGCAACTGTGGCGCTGAGGAGCAGTTGACCAATCATCTTATTTTCGACGGTAACGTCCTCCGCCCTCCGAACCTCCTGGAAGACCTGCGATCTCCTATCATCAAGAACACTATATGGTTTGAGGACCTTGTAAGTTTTGTTTGAACAGCCGCTCACACGCAAGAAGAAGATAAATGAGTTGGAAAAAGGTCGTCGCCCTCATGGGCGTCGGAATTGCATTGTATTGTATTGTGTAACGTCTTCACTCCCACACGCAAAACGCTAGACTTTCAACATGCATCGTAAAGAGAGAGAAAAAAACACAAATACACGAAAGAAAACGAGGATATATGCATTGC
>JGI24021J15306_10010117_pt1 | contig 11686 bp, 7 predicted proteins | sample Ectturendosymbi1_FD_15306 | JGI IMG/M metagenome (IMG submission 15306)
AAAAGTTGCACGCAAAAATCGAAAATGTTGCAAAAAGTTGCAATATAACAACCCTGGAAACAGCTCAAAACATTGAACTGCATGTATTTTGAGTATTTAGGGAGCTGTTGGAAGCTGTAAAAAAAAGTTGCAAAAGTTGCAAAAACTTGCCCTGCTGACCATATGTGAAGGACCCGGCAAATTTTTGGTGGTGCAAAGGATATATGCTCAGTAACAAAGAAGTATAATTTCATTAGTATTATTAAAAGTGTCGAAACTTTTTTGCCCAAATTTTTGACAAATCAAAACTTTTGAGGGTGCGCTTCCACGCTCAGCACCCTCAGCTCCTACACCACTGAAATTGACTGTACCGCAGTGGCGTGCAGAGGGGGGGTCTAACAGGGCGATGGTCCCGGGCATCCAAGGCAAGGGGGCATCCAAGGAGTGAAATTACAAAAATCTAAATGCTATAACTACTAACTAGATGATTTTTTCTATTGTAAGGCTACTAACACTTGTTGCATGAGTTTAATATTGCGAAAATTGTTTTTTCGTCAAAACTAGTTTTTGCGTATTCGAATGCCAGTGATTCTCACATTCTTCATTACCAGGGACTTATTCTCTAGGTGTGCGGTGAACACCCAATGAAATTGATAGTGATGTAACTTCATCCAGAGCGCGCGATCATGAGAAAATCACAAAAAAAGATTGAAAAGTAATTACGGACGTTTAGTTGATTTTCTGAGACAAACTTTTAAAGTCCAATTTCAACTTGCTTGATTTAGCTGACGTTTTGATGCATCACTGGTTTCCCGTTTCATTTTTTTGATGTGGCAACCCTGGATGTGCGCTAATACAGCCACACACCTGTACTTGCAATGTGAACATCATTTCGAGCTTCGTCACTAATTAGGAGTTCAGGCAGATTGATTTCAACGACTCAGAAAAGCCCGTGTCTGTTCTGTCCCCCAGTATAGTTGTACATATAGCAGCCACATAATAAAAAACGAAAGTTACGAAAGTTTTCTTGTGTACTTCATGCGCATTCTCAAGCCTTGTGTAGTTTTGCAAGTTTCAAACTATCAACCCTGGGTGTCCGCCATCCCAGCCGCATACCTTCTCTGCTCGACTGCTATTCGACGAGACATTCGCGCAGCCTGATATTTTTGCAGTTGGTAACTGCCGTGTCGTAGCGTTGAGTGTGTTTTACTCCACTGTTGAATGCGCGGCCTTATATTTTGCAGCTGTGAACTGCGCTGACGCATCACTAAGTATGTTCCTGTTTCAGCGCGTTGCCGGATATTTTGCAGTTATGAACTACTCTGTCTGAGCGTTGAGTGTTGTTTTGCTCCGGTCTCCTAGCCTGGAGCGCATACTTTATGTTCACTGCAGTGACACACTGTACAACGAGTAAGGAGAGTACGTAGTAGAATAATATGCACTTTGTGGCAACAAACTTCGCCGAAACGTTGGTTTGGAAATGTGAATTTTGGGAAAACGCCAGTTTGGAAATGACGTCAAACAGCGTATATCAAATGCCAATGACCACCATACGCCGCCGCGCACTACTAAAATTTGGCAGGGCGGCATACAATCAAACAGTCGCTCCGGACATTACCAGACCTCTACACGCCATTGTTTACCGACAGCGTGGCAATTATAATAACGTGTTTGCTGCGAACAATTTTGCCTGCATAAAAGTTGTAATTGGATGGATATGAAGCAAGATAAGCGTAAGCCATCAGTGGTATACTGTTCGCATATAATTTGCAAATTGTGATTCACGTTGCCGGTAATTAAACTAAAAACTATCTAAATATTTTGTCACAACTGCAACTACGCATTAAAAGCTCGTAATTTGTAATTAAAATTGTGTAACGAGCTTATCAAAAGAAATTTAGTATTAATTATATTAATTACTGTCATTTAATTGAGAGCGATTATTTAGAGATGTCGTGATGAAATGTAAATGCAAACAAAAGTTCGCAAGAAACCACAATCAAACCTATCGTGCAGTTGTCAAAACACTTTTGCGGGAGAAACAAAGCTAATGCCAGTCAAAGCAGTGCACTACGATGACCATCTCCTTTTATTCGCGCCAGTTGATAAACTTCACTATCAATTTAGGCTAATTTTGCTTAAAACGCGTAGCCATTGAGCTATTTACTGGGCGAAATACACATGCATAAGCCTTTTCTGAAGTTAACCAACTACAAGTTTAATCTCCTGGTGCATGGGACATATTTGGATTAATATCGTACTTCTTGCATAACAAGCTGGCCATAAATGTTAAGAGATGTAGATTGCGGCATTCGTGGACGCAACACTATCAACATACGCAATCCACAACTGGGACTGTGCTACTCTGTCGGTACAGGCTTAACCGTGATTGCTAAATAAACTCCACTACTGCACTACGCTATTAATTCTATCTTGCTGTCTGGACAATGAACAGCAGGTCAGGCCCATAGCCACGGGTGGGAATTCGGGGGCAGTCCCCCCCAAATTTTTTGTGCCTCCCTAAATTTTGTTGTGCCCAGAAAAATTTGTTTTAAAATATAATAAGAACAAAAATATTTCCCCCCCAAGAAAATTATTTTGCCCCCCAAATCATAAAACCTGGCTACGGACCTGCAGCAGGCTCGCCAACATTGTGGCTTTGGTTACAAGCACAGGCTTCTTTATTTAGTTAGTTCCAATAAGAAATACGAGAAGACTATCTGGGTTAACCAAACTATTTGAGCTAACCTTGCTTCTAATACAAAATACAAGAAGACTACCTGGCCTAAACTCATATCTCAACATAATCACTGCGTAGAATACGTTGATCAAGCGTGAGTCTGGTTTCTGAACGTCCACAACTAGGCATATAGGTCAACTTCACGTTCAACACTCCAACAGTGAATGCTTACGCTTTACTTTTAAATGTGATTATTATTCACAGTGGAGCACGCAGAAAATTTTCATGGGAGTGTTTACTCAGTGGCATAAGGTGGTCATTTGTACTTGGTGTGCGCTGTTTATGACGTCGCAATTTGACGTCTTAGTCATGTTTCCAAACCAACATTTTGGTGAAGTTTGTTGACATAATATGCATATTTTTCTACATCCACTCCCCTCGTTTTATGTGTCATTGCAATGAATATAAACTATCAGCGCTCCAAGTTAAGATATCGGAGAAAAAAAAACTCAACGCTACGACACAGCAGTTCATAACCGCAAAAATATCAGGCTGCGCGTTAAAACAGGGGAGGGAAACACACTCATCAATGCCAGGCCTCACGAAAGGGGGTGCAGCCGGGCATCCGTCCAGGGGCCCACAAGAGTCTAGTGGGCCCATGAACCTCAAAGTTAAAAATTGAAATGGGCAATGCACAAAGTTTTTATTGTTATAGTTTTATTTATACAGTATTTTGCAAATTAACTGACTGGAGTTGTTGTTTCAGTCGTTATACAATGTATCACCATTTCTTTTGGTGAGCGTTTGAGAAAATCTCAATTTCTGCTGCTTCGTTGCTAGCCCAATGCTCTTAGTACTGCGTGTCGTGTCGGAACAGTGGAAAATACGTTTTAGACGTCACATAGGATTTTATTCCCCTCAGTAGTGTTATAGAATTAATCCAGTTCTTTCTGCTGTGTGGAGTTTACAGTCATACATGTTAGAATTTCTGTGATTTTTAAAGGCAGATATCACGCCTAGGAAGCGGAGTCGAATTGTTACGCTTTCGCAACACTAAGACCATATTCAAACAGCCAAAACTATTNCAAAATGTGTGCGCGGAAGACGAGTTTGGATTTACAGAAGGATTTGATGCATGCTGGAGTTCACATATGCTCAAGTACAATGCGACGCCGCCCACTGGAGGCTGGCAGAAAGGCTAAAAAAACGCTAAAAAGCAACTTCTAACTCAATAAAATGAAGGAAAGATTAGAACGGACAAAAACATATAGATTGGCTTGTAGAAAACTGGAAAAAAGTGTTGTTTTCAGGTGAAATTGATTTTTTCATTCAAGGGAGGCACAGCAGATTTGTCAGGATCAGAAAGGGTGAGCAGTTAAGTTCTGCCCATTTCAATGAGGTATGTAAAACACCCAAAAAGATGTTCTGGGACAGTTTTAGCTTTTCTGGAACAGGTCCACTTATGCCAATTGAGGGTATGACGCGTTCAGACAAATGCGTTGGCATAATTGAAAGAAAAGGCATTACATATAACATGAGAAAGGCATTTCCTGAAAGTGAAGGCTATTTTCAGGAAACACAAATTGGATGTGTTTGATTGGCCTAGAAACTCGCTGCATCTTAACTCCACTGAAACTTTGTGATCAATGACAAAGTCTCGGTCAAAAATATTGGACTGCACCACCATGACCAAGCTAATAGAGGCCATTATTCATGTATGGTATATAGACAGTAAATAAAAAAACTGCCAAAAACATAGACACCATGCCAAAGCGAGCACAGGAAGTGCTGAAAAGCAAAGCATGTCATATCAATTACTAAAACTTGAGTTTTGTGAAGTTCAGTGTTTAATGAAAGGTGTTAGAATTGAAGCGTCTTTTGCTTCTTCACCCAATTATAATTTACAGAAGACATTATTACATAAATTAATTACAATTTACAGAAGACTGCAAAGAGCGACATACTTTTATTAATAGTGCTCTGATAAAGAAGCGCTAAAATGTGAGACAAGGTTTCACTTTTTTACCTTATAGTGTTTTTCAAGACTTTCGTTGGTTTGAAATAAACCACTGAATAAATTGTCACTAGCGACGAAACACGTTGCATGCATTTTAGTAGTTTTCCGTGGCAGATGCAGTTTTGGGAGGTAAAAAGTGCTGGGCGACTTTCTCAGATTTCTCAAATTCCTGCGGGTGTGGGGCGGGAGCGGGCAAAAAATTTCAACCCGAGCAGGACACTAGTGTATATACTATAGTCTGTGTAACAAATTGCGCACACAATCATCCATAAAATTTGCCGGGAGACCATTGCACATAAGCATAGTTTTAATACGTTGAGAATCTTCGTGCATACTTCCGTAAGAGCTTGCTACTGTGTAGGCTCGTTTCAAAAACGAATTCACAAGATGTTTTCATAATGCAAAGGAACGAAACTGGACAAGTTGCTATACAGACCTGTATGCAAGGGCTTTCGACATGTTCCAATACCAATACCAAATTCGCAAAGTTCAACAAACATCAGAGAAGGGCATGCAGTCATTAGTTTCTAATTCCATGGTGAAACGAATATTATCATGCACGACGTTTATTTGGGAAAAAAAACTCTCTAGTTTGCCCGGTTGGACATGCAGTATACAGTAAGTGTAAATTGTGATTAAGATGTACATTTATGTATACGGCTACTAGTGGAGTATATCTAAGTAGACTTACTAGAAATTCCAAATGTCAGAGCATTAGGCTTATAGAATTATAAAAATTGCTTTCAATTGAGAATTGCTATAGCCTGCCATTAATGCCAAATTTGATGTATATTTTTGAAATTCGGAAAGCAACTCTGTTATGAGCATTTTTTGAGATCATCCTGAGCCATTTTGTAATTAACTAATTACAGTTGTAAATGGTTGTAAGGTAAAATAATATTTTCTAGTCATAGTACTGAAAGGAAGCATATAATTTTCTAGTCATAGTACTGAAAAACAAATGAAGCTTTCAATCAGTTGTAATGTATAAGGGGCCCAAAACAGGTCTCACACCAGCACATTTTTTTCCTCTAAACGGCCCTTGTCGGAGCAATTTACAACTGCAAAAAGTGGTGAGATGGTTTCTGGATGCGGATGATAACTCAGATTCCCACCGAAACCTATTTATTACTTTTTGGCCGATTTACAATGTTCTTTGAAATTTGCATGCAAATCCATTCAGTGGTATTTGCATTAAGTCTACAAATTAACAAGCAAAATGTATGCAAAAACAATCAATCTCCTTTCCGCAGGTAATAAAGCTTTTGTAAAATATCAAGCTCAAGGGGGGGGGGGTAACCTCAAACCCCCCTTGCGTACGTCCTTGATTATTCATCACAAACCTATCAAAAATGATCAGGCGATGTTATTTTATGTCAAAGAGGCGAGCAACTCCCTCTTTCCATTTTATTTCTCATGCGAACTGCGACAATATCGAAGCAACGCAATTTAGGTACTAGGTAGCAAATTGAAAAAAAATGACAAGATAGAACAGAGGTTAACAAAAATGATGCTGAAGTCTAGTGTTTCAAATTTTGTTTTGAAGGGCTTTAAGCTTTTTTGTGGGACTAGTACCCCCAAAGAGTTCTCGTGGCAACGGGACTGGGAACACCGCGATAAGGTGACAGCTTGAGCGAATCATCTTGTTTCCCTATGCACCAAAGATTATTTCTTTCGCGAGTATTTGTTACAAGTATTTATGGACAAACAAAAAGGACTTTTTTACAGAAAAAATATACCTAGATTTATGGAAGCATGAGCCAGATACTTCACAAGAGACTCTTCACAGAACTTTAAAAGTTGTGAAAAGCGTTTTCTGGTGACTAGTGCAACGAACAACTCCCTTTTCTACAGAGTATCTGAAGATTTTTGTGACTGCTACAAATGTTTCCACCATAAACTTTACCAATATGATGTTGAGCGATGTGGTGCAAGCACTAAGACAGAACTACACTGCTGAAAATTACGATTTTTATCTGTAAGCACCATTAGCAGGTGTTATAAGGAAGGTAAGCGCATAGCCCTAGAAATCATGAGCTATCTAGCTTATATGTGGTATTCCTCGTAACGCGTTGTTGAATGAGTGCTAACTTAAGGGCAGCAGCAGATATTACGGTAAAATATCAACCAAGTTACCAGGTTGTCAAACAATTACCATTGTATTATGCGATCTGTTGTGCGTTTATGAATGAACACTCATGAATATGCCCTCAATATACCAGGCTTGTTTTGTGTTTTTCTGCTTTTTAAGTGTTCGGTATAAATTGCAAAAGAAACCCAAGCAAATTATCTAGCACACTATTGCAAATCAGAACAGTTATTTCAAAAATCTTCGTAAAATCAAAAGTGGAGCATCTCAGTCCAAACTAAAATATTGTCATAGAAAAACAAATCAAAAGTAAAAGTGCTATTGTATCAATTAGAAGTGATGTTTTTTGCGCTTATCATTAGATACATGCATTGCCAAAGTAAATAACAAATATGTTTGAGTCATCTTTGAGAAATACGTACTGAACATTTAAGAAACGTTGACTGACGTGAGTAACTTGTAGCAAAAAATATGCAAAAGAGTGACATTTAAATTTCAAAGGCATTTGTAACTGGTAGTAATCTTTCAAAAACTAAAAGTTGCGACATGATGCATATCTCTCTCCTTGCGGTTGAGGTGAGGCTTAATGTAGAGTAACTACAATAATTTCTCAATGGAATGCACCCTACTATTACGTTAGAAAGCTTATGAGGCAAAACTGTTGTTTACCGATCACAAGAGGTACTGGTGGTCGTGTTGCAGAACCCAAGACTCTTGTTCACAGAAAATGCACAGTTGTTGCAAGAGCTTTTATCTTACTTTAAAAGGATGATTTACTTGAAGCGCAGATAGTACAGATCTTCGCAGCACAAAAAAATTCCCAGAAGCTGTCCACATCTTAACATCATTCGTAAAATGCATTCACAACGGTTACAAACATTTAGCAGAATTTTAGCACGAGAAAGAGATCACCTGCAGTCGGGAACTCCATTGCAAAAATTCCCTCTGCCGGTACAGGTCCCGTCGCTGCATTTGAAAGGAGAACGGATCGTGCACGTGGATTTGGTGCTGCTGACTGCAAAAATGGGAACCAAGTTGTATCCGCAGTTACCTCACACATAGACTTTTTTCATTCTTTATCCATTTTTAACCTGCATCTTGGGTAGATCACGGGAACCGAAGCCCCAGAAACGTCTCGAAACAACTCATGGTTCATAGCAAACTCTGATATTTCAAGTATCTCCACTCTGAAATGCGAACAAGCTATGCCGTAGGTACAACTATGTCACCTGCTACTACCAAGGCATGTGATATGTGACACGAACATCAGAAAAAATTTTCACATGTCACATTACACAAGCAGCTGATGTTTGGGCTCAACTGAGATAACGCACACTAAAATGAAGTGATAGCATTGGTTAGTTGTGGATGCGAGCGTTTCTTTGTATAAACAATATTAATGTACATGTTAACCCTGATATAATTTCTTACAGAACTTTGGGTTATAAATACAGAAGCCTTTCCCTAAAAACAACGACAAATACTTTGCACCATATGTTGGAGCAGCATGTATAAAGTTTTGTAATTTTGAAGCGTTTCGTAAGTTGGAAGAATTGAAGGGGTCAGTCTAGATGAGACTCTAGTCTTACAATGCGGCAACTGCAACAGCAACGACTGTTACGTTTGTCCCTAAGCAAAGTGTAATGTTGAAGCAAATTGGCTTTTATGTGTTGCAAATATCTTTTTTCAAAGGTGCTGCTGTTAGGGTTATTCCTTTAGTTTTTTCAGCTGTTGATCCTATTTCGAGGTAGCACTTGCAATAAGCAAAAATCTCCAGATCAGCAAGCGCGGACGCAAGGATTGATGCAGAATGCAGGCAATTCGCTGCAAATGGACACGTTGTCCAGTGTTACTTCCAGGATTAAGTAAATATGTTTCCACCTTGTGGCGAACTATGATGATGACGTTCAAAACATCTCTGAAATGAGATTCAAGTGTATTTGTAATTTAAGACAGTCATTAGCGTCGGAAAACCTTGAACAATTTTGTACCATCGTGATGTTTTACCCCCTTTTTCGCAAAGTGTCACAAAGATCAAACTCTTCCCCTTAATATAATGCTACATCGTTCACGGGCGGCCTAAAATGTCAAAACTTTTGTTTTAAGCACTTTTTGCCACATTCCAATGCAATTGAAAGGCAGTGCACCAAACCTTTGATAAACAGGTCGTTTGATCTACCAGGGATGGCCGAACTTGTCTAAGAGTTCAACCTAGACTTTCGAGAGCTGCAACTCAACAAAAATGTTACAAAGTTGTATTTGCACGCACACATTGAAGACTGCTCGAACAAACATTAACACTAGAACCGCCGTGGGGGTCATTTTGATCATCTTTGATTTTTGAATGCAAATAAAATTGTTTGTAAAAAAGCTAGCGCAGCTTATCTTCGTGATCTTTCCTAAATATTATTCAAACACAAAACCTCAAAATTTGAAAGAAAAATTTTCATTAATAAATGTTTTATGACCACCGTTACCCTGAACCGTCAGAAAGGATCATTTCGACCCTTGCTCACTTTTCGAGAAAGAAACGTTCAAACGATCTCCTCAAATCTACGCACCTGCAACGGAGAGTTTCCACACCTGGACTAACAGCTAGGCATGAGACTAACAGCTGTCCACTGGACACTTTACTCGCACGTCAATTAGTTTAGCTTCACCCCCTCGTTTTTCTCTTCCTATTTGATGTTTACATTGACTTGAAAGTGAAGATTGCTCCATTTGTGGACAATTGGTGCGCAAGACGTATGTACTAGCATATGCAGTCATCATTTTGGTAAGACCAAAACGGTTTTCAGCTCAAGAAGCACTTGCAGTGGTGACAACAATAAATGAAGATGATTCAGGTGATGAGAACAATGGTGAGGTAGAATGTGAAGACCCTTATAGTACTAAAGATGGAACAAAATGGATTCTAATCGAAGAGACAGGAAGGCGATCTGTTCAAAATGTCTTGACAGAGCAACCTGGTCTAACTCACTATGCAAAACGGATGATAGACTCTCCACTCAGTGCCTTTCAGAATAATTGGTTGATAAGAAGATGCTCTGTCATATCCAGAAGTGTACAGAAACAGAAGCTCGAAATGTTTTGAAAAAATGAGATATGGAGCCAACATACATTGTAAATGCTCTGCCTTATTTCGGAAAAGATGAACTGCGTCCGCCTTCCCAAAGATTGTCCGATAGAATTGTTTTACAACTAATGGGACCATATTTGGGAAAAGGAACAAATGTGACGACATATAACTTCTTCACATCCTGGGAATTGGCAAAGGAGCTGAAAAAAAGAGAACTAGCATTATTGACATGGTGAATAGAGCTAAAAGAGAACTTCCACCATCTGCAAAAACGATGCAGCAGCTTCATTCAAGCAAGCTTTTCAAAACTGGTGACTGTGCAACCCTGACTGTTTACCAATGCAAGCCCAAAAAGAACGTATGCATCCTCAGTTCCGTTGTTGCCATAGTTGCAGCAAAATGATATGCGGCAAATGCATAGCTCTTACGGAACCATGCGTGAACTGTTTTACTTCAACAAGAGGGCTTGTAGGCCGCAACATTACAATGATCATTCAGTGTGTATGCATGGCACTGCCCAGTGTTCACAAATTATTCACCTCTTAGACAAGATTTTGTGTTTTGATGTTATTTTCTCTGTGTAATTAAAAAAATCTTCCTGTTGGAAATCCATGTGTGACAGTTCCTTTCAAGAGCTTGTGTAGCATTACAACTGCGCAAGCTTAGAATCGTCTTCACAAACTGCCCTTACATAATAAAGTCGGGTAAACAGTGTGATTTGAAGATTTCATACAGTAAGTAGCACTTCGGTGATGAACGGTGTACGGTACCCGGCGGTTTCGTCAACTTCAACGTGAGAGCAAAACGAATTTGAACAAAGAACCTTGCCGTTTCCTGAGCAGGGGCCAAAATGACCACCCCCGGCGGTTGCGCGCATGACAAAATTTTGGTGGTCCTAGTATTAATGGGAAGTAGTGATCTTTTGGGTTTCGATCTGAACTGTGAGTTGCGTGAAATTAAATAATAAGGTATCTCAGCCGTTCGAAAGAGAACTTTGTAAGAACTGCTCAATGCTTGGGCTTCCGTGGCTTCAGTTGCTGTATCAGCTTTTTCGCTGAGCATTTTCGACAGTGTCTGCTGCTGCTGGTCACTGAGTGGCGATTTTTGCTCAGTCAGTTCCCCCGAAAAATCTGACTTCACTGGTTAAGCGCGGAAAAGTTTTTGTGATTTGTTTCATAGTGACGTTTATAGTTCCTGAATTTGTGAAGCTTGAGCGAAGCATGAAACTTAAGACACAAAAGTTTACCCCACAAACTATGATAAACATTCAACAAGATTTGTGCAGTGTAACAAAATAGATCTGCACATCTCCAAAAATCTTGTAGCTGCATGTCTTTGTAGTTTCGTTTTTCAATTCCGCTGAGGGTAATTGAAGTGGCAGAAATTTAGCGTTAAATCGGTGTTTATTCTTTTTAAATTTGTGAACGCAGCTTTCTGTACACTCCAGTTGGTTTCTAAACTTGAAGAGTTACGTGAGGTTTGGAACCGGGATAGCATTCGCAAACAACATAATGATTATTTTCAAACAAAGTGTTGACTACCAACCGGGGCGGAGCTAGGGGGTGCCAGGGAGGGGCACCACCCCCCCAAAATTTTACCTAGCCCCCCAGTGGCCCCCCAAAAATTTTCCGCGTGACGTCATGGCACTGCATTGAAATTATTTAAAGCTATAAAATTGCAAAATTTATGAAAAACAACTTTTTTGATAAAGGTGATTTTTTGTGATACTGTTTAGCTTCGTTGTGAGGAAATTAACACTCTGATCGCAAGTTGCACACGTGCATGCAAGTTGCTGAGATGTATGGCATAAGTTGCTATAACCTACGAGTAGCGTCAAAATTT
>JGI24021J15306_10010118_pt1 | contig 11685 bp, 7 predicted proteins | sample Ectturendosymbi1_FD_15306 | JGI IMG/M metagenome (IMG submission 15306)
TTTGGCTGCATTGATGGCGTTTTCCTCCTCCAAATGTAACCCGTGTGTGTCCTGTGGTGTGAGAGCTTCTTATATTTAAGGATCCTTGAAACACTCTCTCCATCTGCCAAGGATGTGCTCCTCATTAGTAAGCAAGTGACCATATTGGTCTTTGATGGATCTACTAGTATGAGATATTTTACCACGGAGACGTTGGATGGTTTGCCAAAACACTTTGTTGGCTTTCCAGTAGTTGGAATTCAGTTTATGCCCGATATTCGCCCAAGATGGCACTTTGGACTTTTTTCCCTGAGAGGGTTGCGGTCTTTCTTGCCTCAACGTACCGCCAATGCAAAGCAGATTTGACTTATTTGACCATGCCAAATATCCTCAATTAAATTTGATCAACTCCTTTGTGTCCATATGCATGCTTTATTCGCCTTTAAATTTACCTCACCTTGTTTTATGTTTGCTTGTTTGTTTTTCCTAACTGTACTTATTTGATTTCCATCTGTGTTTTTTCAACACGTTTCAAAAAGTCATAAACGGGGTTGACTAGATGACCGCCATGGTTTTTCACCAATCCTATATGACGCAGTGACACTCCCTGTTCAAAATGATCAGTTATTTAGCCATTGTGTTTTCATTTATTCTAATATTCACTGGCAATAAGTTTCCTTATTGCGCGATGGCTCTTTGTATTGTTTCTGCTGATTAGCTGAGTCATATGAAACAACAAATCAATCAATCAATTCTTGTGAAGTCATGACTTGTAGGCAACTTTTTTTCTTGAACAGATTTTTCACCTCTTGATTCCAGCATGGAGTTACTTTGTTGCTATTATTTGCAGCACAGAGTCGTTTCCGTCCGAACGCCCAAGGAACAAATAAAGCTACACCCAAGTGCGTACACAAGGGGGGGTTTGGGGTTAACCCCCCCTTGAGCTTGATATTTTACAAAATCTTTATTACCTGCGCAAGGGAAATTAAATGTTTTTGCATACTTTTGCTTGTTAATTTGCCGATTTAATGCAAATACCATGAATAAATTTGCTTGCAAATTTCACGGAATGTTTTAAATGGGCCAAAAAGTAATAATTAGGTTTTGGTGAGAATCAGGGTTATCGTCTGCGTCCAGAAACCATCTCACCACTTTTTGCAGACCTTTGGTCCACTACGTATGTTTAAGATTGTGTTCCGCTATAGTTCACTTTATCCGAAACAATTGTCTTTATTTTGCCTGCTGTGGATGATCAGCACAAGCGCTGACTGCATTGGCCACATCACCAAATTCTGTAGCATGATAGAACTGTTGCACGAGCTCAAAATGAGCAGTTTTTAACATAGAAGCATTCAGATATTTCATAATGTCTCAGCAGGGGAAAAGGAAAACTAAGTTTTCTGGACTTCTATACATAACAAAAAATTGAAAGTTTTGTGTACTTTATGCGCATTCTCAATTCTTGTGTGGCAGGGTTGCCAATTTGGCTTTTTTGAAGCCAAATTTTGAGATTCTGGCCTTTTTGAAAACCTTTGGCTTTTTTTGGAAATAAAAAAGCCAGAAAAATCTGGCTTTTTCTGGCTTATTTTTAGTCCGATAGGCTTAGTTCTGGCAAGACATTGTCTGAGCTGCATATTCATTACAAATCTCTTGCGGCGAGGTCTATTACCATGCAGGGTGCACAGAATATTGCAAAAATTGTACTGTTGCCCTAAAAATGATCGATGTTATTGGCAAAAAACAAATGCATGACAGTGTAATTACGGGGAAAGAATATGCTTCTAAAGTTTGGACTTGTGTTATATCGATGTTTTTGACGAGTTTTAATGTCTATTTAGTGTGTGGTTTTGCATGTTTTACATGCATAGGCTATGCCTCAAAACTGCTATCTGGCTTTTTCTGGCTTTTTTTGGACAAGGTATGGCTTTTTTTGGTGAAGACAGGTTGGCAACCCTGTTGTGTAGTTCAGCAAGATTCGATCTTGCAAACCGGGGTGTGCGCCAGCCAGTCCAGCCGCACACCCACGCTCGACTGCTCATATTCGACGAGACATTAGCGCAGCCCCATTTTGCCGTTGTAAATTGCACTGACGCAGTGATGTGTGTTTTACTCCCCTTTAACACGCAACCAAAATTTTGCAGATATGAACTCCTGTGTTGCAGCATTGACTTTATTTTCCTCCAATATGCTAACTTGGAGCACTGATAGTTTATATTCAGTGCAGTGACACATAAAATAAGGGAAGTGGATGGAGAAAAATATGCATATTATGTCAACAAATTTCGCCAAAACGTTGGTTTGGAAACATGAATATGACGTCAAATTGTGACGTCACAAAGACCGCACACCACAAACAAATGGCTACCATAAGTCACTGAATAAAAACCCACCATGAAAATTTTCTGCGTATGCCACTGGCTACAGCTGCTTTGATCAGCTGCCACTACACCTCCGTGTCCTCTGTGCATTCTGAGAGTTCTCGGAACAAGGAGGACAAGATATCTACAAATGTCCTTCTTACATCTTTGTCCGCCAGGGTCTCTCACTTATTTCGGTAGGATCTTCTATGTAGGCCCTAGCGGCTTGTCCAGGTGCACGTTGGAGACCAGCAGGTGTTGATCGGTCGACAGTGATGCACCTCTTTTTGCACAAACGTCCAACAATGAAGTTAGTAATCAGCTGAATCTCTGCAACATCAATAAGCGACCACTGGGCCAGCGAATCTCTGTACATGGTTTACTTACGCACAACTCTATTGGAAAAAAATATTCTTGATACACAGTGCTTTGTTACAGCACAGTTGCATCAGCAGCCTTCCGTTGGCATTAACGCCAGTATCACCATGTCGGCCAATCCAATCACACCCCTCCATAACCCTATTCCCAAGTGTGCATTGAAGTCTCCCAAAAGGATCGTGGATTTGTTATTTTTACTCCTTCGCAGGGCATCACTAATTTCTTCCATGAATTCCTGATGTGGTACGCTTGTGGTTGGGCCGTATTCCTGTATATAACGCAGGAAACCGCCCAACATTTTCAACCCCAACATGCACATGCTTCATCCTAGTGGTATCCATTCCAGGCCCGTAGCCACGGGGAGCATTCGGAGGCAGTGCCCCCAAATTTTTTGTGCCTCCCCAAATTTTGTTGTGCCCAGAAAAATGCTTTTTAAACATTTCCTAAAAACAAAAAGCTTTTCCCCCCAAAATGTATTTTGTTTCCCCAAACCTTAAAACTTGGCTACAGGCCTGATTCATTCAACAACACAGTGTTCTCGCTGCGGGCTTACAAGTATCTCCGCTCCAGCCTGGGAAAACTGTGCTGGCTCAACGTTGGAGTAGAAGAGTTTCCACCAATCGTCCAGATCTACAGCTCCAAAAACATCCAGGGAATATCGTTTGGCTTCCTCAACTAACTCGTGTTCTTTACCAGTGAGTGAAGTGCTGTTTCAGTTTCCAATCACCAGCTTCTGGCAAGATTGGCGTTTATGTTTGGCTTTCAAGTCTCTCAGAGTAGAAGCACTCTGCGCTGTCCCCTTTCACCTCCCCTGATGCATAGCGGGCGCAACGTGCGGCCTTCTGCTGTGGATAGCTGGTGGTGGAGACTGTCGCGCATTTTTCGAACGGGCCTTCTGTCTAAGGCCTGAGTGCGCTCCTTGATGGTGCGTGCGACGACCGATGCGCGACGAGCTGCTTTAATTTTGCGCATTTCATGTTAGGGCTAGCTGTCTCAGTTATACCGTTGGGCAAACCTGTCGCACCATTTATACAGCAACCTCTGCGATATCAGTGAGCGCTGCTTGGAAGCGTTGCTATGGGCACATTTTGTGATCCCTTTTTCTGCCACAACTCCCAGAGAGGTTTTTTTCTGCCAAAAAATAAAAAAATTGAGTGTTTTTCAATTTTGAAGCTTTGCTTTGTTTGCCCAGATTGCAAGATGTCAGTTGCTTATATGCTAATTAGATACAATCATAAACTTCACACTTAAAGCAACGTTTTCGTGACTCGTGGCGAAAGACAAATCTGTGCAGTAATGGTTTCCACCCACGCTGTAAGGCAAATTCTAGTATTGCTTTCTTTAATGTCCACTACCTATGAATAAAAAACATGCTTTTGCTTACCATGGTCTTGCATTTGGTCAGCTTGGAACGCAGCTTGAATATAGTACTGGTGATTACTGACCGCAGTGGTTCTTATCTTTTGTTTGCCATGGTTAGTTTAAAGCAGAAGTATGTATTGTTAAAAAATGATCATGATTTTCTGCTAACGCACATTTTAAATTAAATCGCAAAGTTTGAAACTAAAAGAACTTTTCTGGAAATGTTTTCTAGCAGGTGTTGCTAAGCAACGAACTTTGCAGTTTTCAGAATTTCTCAACGGCAACATCCTAAGCTTATTTATGCGTAAGTTGCATAGGTATTGACACATTCTGCATTGATTGACACATTCTGCATTGATTTAACATCGTCTCCAGCAATTCGTGTAAATATCTAAAAACATGCGTTGTGTCGTAAAAAAAGTCGTTTTATTTCTGCAAACTATGCTCAGCACTCTGAACAGGGTCTTCATTACCACTGGACATACCCGCAAAAGCACATTTTCTTTCAGCGCATGAAAAACACGGACGAAAAACACAAATATTCGTGAGACACAATGGAACACGCAATCGACGTTTGTCAGTCAACAACCAATTCGTGACTCCAAAGGAATAAATATTGGAGTTGACCTTTTCTCCCAGTTATGAACATTGATAATCGTGAAGTATAGTTGATGAAATGGGCGTAGACATGTTTGCCAGAACGATCTGCTCTTTAAAGTTTGTTAGTGCCAGTAGAACTATATTTCAAATGTTCTTTTAAAATACAACGTAGCAACTTCCTTTAAGTCAAACCAGCGTTGCTTTGTACACAACATTCATCGTAAATGTACTTCAATGATGAAGAATCATTGTAGCTGCCAGCTTAGTGAAGTCCGAGAAAAAATGGCGAAATCAGTGATTTTTGTCTCTCTGGTTTTCATTTACTTGATGATATTTTGTGAGTATGCAAATTGTATTAAAGAAACGAGTAGCAACAAGAAGGTGAGTCTAAGTTTCTAGCAGCTGCATGGTGGAATTCTTGTGACAAGCTTGGCGCCTTCGAATTCATCTGCATTTTTGTTGCAGTTCTTACCAATGCATGAAAGTAATGACATGCATAAAGTAAAATTCAATGAGCTACAGAGCTTTGCGTTTGGATGCAACGAACTACATAGTAGTTGCAAAGCATCATAACTTTAAAATTTCATTAAGATGTTTGAATGTTTAATATGGCAAGCGCAATCGTGCTATTTGATGGTGTTTGGTGCCAACAATTAGATATTACTGAAGTGACACTTAATTTGTGTTTGTTTTTTTCGGATGGACGTATATTTGTGCAAGACATTTTGCAAAATAGAGGAAGAAATGTTATTCCAAAATTGCTAAATTCAAAACCAATGAAGTGTTTTCAATTGAAAAAGATCGTACGAGGATTTATTGCAAGAAACATTGCTTTCTTTTCAGCATTGGAAGCAACCACGTGTACGTGGCAACGCCCATTTTATAAAGTGTTTTTGAATGTGTTCAAACGTTTGACTTCACCAAAGCGAAGCATTGTCTTCACCAAATTCAACTGAGACATTTTAGGTAGTCCATAACACAAGATGTGGTTGCTCACATTAACAATTGGTTTTTGTCAAAGAAAGTGGAATTTACACCAAAAGCAAAAAGGCTCATTCGTGAAGCAAGCAGAATAGCTCTCGAATTCCTTTGCACTGGTGATGTTGATCCACAGATTGAGGATACAATATGTAAAAAAGCAGCCGTAAAATGGCGATGGAATCGGTTGTTTCCTGGTTAGTAAAATGATCTTTTGTTTTTCAACACATTTTCAGAATGCTATGCGTCAGCTCACAATGTAGTAATTATGTGGTTGTTGCAGGTCACCCAATCAATGACATTTCCTGGTATTACTGCATTGACTGTGAAATAGCTGACCCAGTTTGTTGGGAATCTTGTCCGATGTAAATCGGAAATTTCTTGAGCTTTGTTGGTCGTCATCAACGAATGATGAAGTATTGGAAGCCTGAAAAATTGGAATTGTGTTGTAGCAAAAAGAAACAACATTTTAGTGCAGCAAAAAGGTTTTTGTGTAGCAACTTTTGATGTGGCAAAAAGAAACATAACGTCGCTTAGACTGGATTTGGTGTGGATTCGAGTTTACCACTTGAGGGACCTATCCTATACTTGCGTTTTTAGTCGAACCTGATAACAACAGTGTGGTTTACCAATTGCCCATGATTAATTGAAATGTTTTGTATACTGTATAGCAGGGATCGGCAACCTTTAGCTAATTGTGTGCCCACTTAAGGTCTCAAATCATTCAGTGTGCCAACAACATAAGTATATTGGTACAAGTCAAGATCAATATACCTTCTGTGTGAATCATAACAAAATTGATATGGAGCTTCTCCGTGCCAATGAAAACTGCTTGGTGTGGCGCGCGTGCCTCAGGTTGCCGACCCCTGCTGCATAGTGTAAGTGTTAAGGAATTCATATCATGGCTGACCTTACCTGATGTTTAAGCTCCACGTGGAAGTTTGGCGATTATGAAATACAAACTTGTATCAAACCGTTTGTAATCACTACCTGCAAATGAAAATTGGATAACGCTTTTCGCAGCTGTTTATGACGTACCAGCTTGTTGTATCCCACCTAATGATGATGTAAGCTTGATTTCAGCTTTCAACACCATCGCGAAAGTTTCTCTCTGATATTTCTGGTGTGCTACAAATATAACTCATCCCTGTCTGCAGTGTCAGCCATAGCCTTAAATGTATGTATCGCAAATATTGTTTTTGTACAGTTTAAAACTAAATGCGTGAGTATGGCGGTAATGTGCATTCTATATGCCTTGAACCTCAAACTTTGGATAAGAAGCAATCCGGTTCCTATGTCTTCTTTATTACGTCATAGTCACTGTTTAGCAAAAAGAGCAGTTATTCTAGTTACTCAATTGCGGCGATTAACCTTGTTGTTGTGAAGGTTAAATCATAATTACGTGGAGCCTTAACGTTTTCATCAATTACCTTGCCGGCGAGAAGAAAATCAGTCTTGTCAAGTGATCAGAGTCCGACATGTGCACAGTATTTCATCTTTCATCTGACGTTAATTGCCACCTTATCCTGCAATCAGTTTGAAACCATTCAGCTGCAGAGGAGAGAGTCAGCAGCAAAATCTAGCAAGCGTAATGCAAGTAGCGTACAATAATGCTGCCGCAGTCGCACTTTATAATGTGTAATGACATACAACCAAGCATTTGTCAAACACGTTGAAAGACGCAGTGTTTACATTTATCGGCTGCATACGTCAATTAGTCGCTCAAGAATTGGACGACAATAGGATTTACGTCTTACATACGCGAAAGGTTTGTAGAAAGCTTGCTTCGGAAGTCGGTGTCTTGAGTAATGCCGTTACTCGGCTTCGATTGAACTTGTGGTGGTGTTCATCAAAAGCATGTAAATACAAGAAGCACAAGCGTAATGGCGGCAACGATGACATCTTGCTCAACTGCAGTAGTGGCTGCAAAAAGCTGCATATTGTGCATTTATAGCATCAAGATTTTCACAACAGGAACGTTTTATGAGCAAATGGTGGCCATGATCCAAAGTAGAAGCTTGGAACTTCACTAAAAACAAACTTTTAAAACTTGTTAATTCAATGAAAGCGGGCTTGATTTGTCGACTTAAATCTGAACTCAAACGTTCCGGAAAAAAATCAGACAAACGCACGTTTTATGGATGACGCTTTGAAAACAAGCGGCGTATAATATTTAAATGTTAAAACTCGATTGTTGTTTGCCCCTCTTAAAATTTCTGGGTGCGCGCCTGAGACACACACTCAAATAAAAAAATAGGATGAAACATTCATCTATCACTGTCTTTTGGCATAGTTTTCATTTACTTCCTATTGCTTAAAATATTTGAAAAGTATTCGTTTCAGGTCATAGCGCATGCGTGAGAGAGGCAATGATGGTATTTGAAAGAACCTTAGGAGTGTTTGATTAAACTTGACTTTTTCTACAGGTCAAAACTTTACAAGAACTTGAAATTTGTCTGTTAGATTTTTCCATTTTTTCTCATCTTTCACAAACTGCGTATTGTATCTAAGTATGATACGAATCTCACGAATAACGTCTTTTTCAGAAGTGTGAGCTTAGCAAAGTTATTTTTGTGCACCCGATTACGTAACGGATATTTTCCGATATTAGTGAAAAGGACATAAGGCAATGATTGTCTTAACACTTATAAAGTACTTTCTTATCTCCAGAGAATGCATGTTGATGCTGATTGCTTTTTTGCAATATCCGCTTGATAGCGCTGTGATATATTACATCATTATGAGGTATAACAATCGTTGTTTGTTTTGTAAAAACGTGTTTCAATGCATCTCAAGTGGCGAGTGTGTGCTTGCTTTCTTGTTTAAGTTTAGAAAAACTGAGAGAGGTAATCACAATAATCACAGAGATAATAGGAGCATCACACCGCTATGTCGCATCTATCTTTTCAAAAATGCATATATGATCAAATGGTTTTTCCCCTGTTGTTATATACTATTTAAACTGGAGGTTTAGACGTGTCGTATGAAACCGTGTGTCTCCAGGTCAAACAAATGTTTGTGTGCATTTTTCAACAAAAAGTAGGCTTTGGGTACTTTGCTCTTTCAGCAAAGCTTTTAATTCGGAGTTACACTCCAACTACTTATTTGCTTCTTTCATCATGTATCTCCTATGTTAAGAGAAGTTTCGCCATGAAAACATTTAAATCGTAAGCCTTGACGTAAGAAATATAGAACATTTTTGCTTAAAATCACAGCTTAATCTTTGCCATTTGTCAGACTGTTAACCAAACCGTCATAATTAGGGCAACCAAAAGTCAATAAATTCAAATTTTTTCTGCTTTTTTAAAGTTTACGAAACGACTAAAAACCAAATTTCACGCTGATACTGTTGCAACCTCTCCGTTGGCGTTGCATTGAATGTGTGATTCACCACAAACGGGATGTGCGCGAAGAACAACACCATATACACGTGGCGCGAACAAGCAATAATAGAGTGATCCCGATGGAATGATGTGGTGAGTGACCTCTAACAATGCTTGCGAACCTGGTGAACAGTTGATTGTACGTGCTAACGGTGACGACGAGAGTGATCTCGTCGGGTGATCTCTATTGTTGCTTGCTGCCACATTGTGAAGCTTTGCGCACATGCCGCTCGGGCTTTCCGATCACAATCATACCGTGAGAAACCCCAAAGGTATTTGGTCAAATAAAGTCTGAAGTTATCATTAGGTTAAAATTTATCTTTGGTCAAAATTTTCTTGCAGCACAGTTTTTCTTCTCTTTATCGACATTTAAAGCTACAACGTCAAATATTGACATGATTTTGCAAGTTTCGTTGGAATTCTGACATAATACTGGATTTTTTGCAGCTTCTCACGTCTAACCTTGTTTTGCCCACTACTGGACCATTGAAAGTAGGCTTGGCGTGGTAGTAGTTGATGTTGAAGTAAAACATTGTAGAACCTTCTCAGTGACTTCAGCATGTTTACTGACACTGGATAGTTCTCTCTGTGCCTTGGGAGTGATTTTCGTATACCGTTTTTACCTCTAGTTTCGTTGTCTTTCGCACTTTTGATTATTGTTTCATTTCAACAGACTAAAGGTTTTTAACCTATTGTTTTGATTTCTAATATATGCTTTGTATTCTGCGTTTCAGTTGCAAACGCAGGAAATCGATAAGACAAAATATAGTCAAAATTTGTAAATTTTAAAGTCAACATTTTACGTTTTCAGGTCAAAAAGTGGTTGCCTTAGCAGTGGCGTAGCAAGAAGGGCCCTGGGGCCTCCGGGTCCCGGGCGGAACCTTCTGGGGGGCAGCAATTTGTTGATTAAAAATTAATTTTGGAAAGTAGTGTGAAAGTTCTAACTTTTTGATTTATTTTAAAATAATTTGTTAAAGTTTTAAAAGTTCTGACTCGTTATAATTTTTATATTTAGAAGCCCTAAATTGGTAGTCTAAAAACTAGGAAATGTGGTTGTGAATTGAGCAAATTGATAAAAAGTTCACTCACAAGTTGGGGTCAAATCCAGTGTGCTAAACTAACCCCGTGTTTGTCTTGAAATCAGGGATATTTAAACTTACTTATTTGGGGTCAATTTCCCCCACACCCTACACTACATTTTCCACTGTAGCCAAAGCCATTTCCCACCACCCCTGTCAAAAGTTCTTTGAACAAAGGACACAGATGACATCTGACCGCAGACTAGCAAAAATTACTGGTGCGGTATTTCGTAGTTTATATTGCCACTCCACTTAAAATCTGATCAAGAGAGGCCCTGCATGAAATCACGGTAAGTAGTCAAGCCTACCTTAATCCTTCTCTTATGTTTCGATCTATAGAAACGACCCAGCGGCACATCAACGGGCACCAAGGTATTGGCTACAAACATTTCTTGGAAAGTCTCATGCTATTTTTTAATGTTCATTGGGATATTTTTAATAAGTGCCACAAGTTGTGGCCTAGTCATTGGGTGGGCTTCTCAACATCAAATTTTGGCGGTTGAAGTGAAGAAATCTGCAAAGTAACTTTACTCATTTTCAATAGAACCGATGTATTTTTTTATGACTTAATGATGTCGGAAAATGAGGTTCTTGATTCGAGATAATGCAGTCGGTGTGTTTGTGTGGGTAATTCAGAGCTCAGGTTGTAGGCTTGAACTGCAGGTAGAGTGAATCAGTGCCAGCCGAGAGGCAATGTGGGTTTCGTAGAAGGTTTGACTCCTTTGTTCAGCGCTGCACTTAACGTATGTAGTCACAGACAAAAGACAACTCATTTTAACAAGAAAAGCTTACAAAAGGTGTTGCTCTCATTTTGATAAATTAGACGCAATGAACCTTAGCCTGAAAGCCTAACGCAACACGCAAGGGCAAACGGCGTATTTGGGCATTATTGTGATGAAGGTTTTTATTGAAATGAAAGTTAGCCGAAACGGTTGCACGACTTGGCAATGACTGTACTGAATAAAGTTGTTCAGTGTGATTACTTTTGACCATAGGAAATTCTAACCTCTGCTGAGCAATAAAAAGACGGATGTCCTACGTGGTAGGGTTCGCAGTTTTCGAAATAGACGTCTTTTCGTAAAAAACGATGTTAAGGAACAACAATATGTACACGTAATTGGAAGAAGCATAACTCAACTGCCAGGGCCTCAGATACCAGTGGCGATTCTAGAATGAAAAAAGTGGGGGGGCCACTGCGGGGCCAAGGAAAAATTAAGGGGGCTAACATAAAAATCTACCTTGCATGGTGATTTTTCACTGTTTTGAAGATTAAGTTGCTCTGATTAACCCATTCAAACCCAACATAGGCTTGTGAATATCATTAAAAAGATGAACTAGCGTTATTAATCACTAAAGACACCTAAACGCCGCTGTAGATGCAATCGCACGCGTGTACTGCTATGTCGAATATTCTGTGCTAACCATGCAACTTCCACAGCACTGCACATGTAAGTCGAAATACCGTTTCCCGTACACAATTGTGCCGGCCTCACATGAACGAAAGCAGCTTTAGAAAGTGAACACAATTCACATGAAAGCGAAATGGTTCCAACCACGAATTCCATCTTG
>JGI24021J15306_10010119_pt1 | contig 11685 bp, 13 predicted proteins | sample Ectturendosymbi1_FD_15306 | JGI IMG/M metagenome (IMG submission 15306)
CATCAATAAACTGTGACTGATTTACTTGCCGCCATCTTTGTGGCCTTTAACTATGAAAAATAGATACGCTTGCAAGTTTTAATCGTCGCAGAAGAATCAAAGCAGAAGCAGGCAGATTCCTCAGAAGCTTGCCGCAAGGCTAAAGTTTGTTTACTGTATACGCCATATTATACGGATTTTCATCATCAGTTTTTGCAATGCGTTGCAAGTAGAATACTTAAGTTTATGGTAAAAATTACAGTGCAGTAATACTTCGTGTATCTTCGGGGCGGGGCAGGGGCGTATCCAGCCAGTAAAGTTAGGGGGGGGAGATTTCAGTAATATTTGGTACTCAAGTCTCATTAAGGGTTCACTACTGTAAGAGAGATGACGTATACTTCATAGCAATGCTGTGACAAAACAATGGACAGCAAAATGGCCTTATATCGCGAATGCTGTTTACCGAATTGTACAAAATAATGGCGAATAAAGTTACTTTCGTAGGTTTTAGAGGGGCGATCGCCCCAATCGCTCCTCCCCTGGATCCGCGCCTGGGGTAGAGGACCTTTGAGATTTTGTGCTATACATTCAATCTTGTCACATGCAACAAGGACAGTAAATGCTGGTTTGCCCATATTACTACATGCACTTTAATTTTTTTCTGCATTGAAGTTGGACTGCAGGGTGGGAAGGAACAACTTCTCTTCCGTTGATAATGCTAAGAGCGATAGCAATGGATGCCACTGTATCACTTTTTCTTCACTGAGCTTTCACCAACCTACAATCTTCGCTAATGTTTAAAGTTGTACAACTCGCATGGATGAATGTAACATACAATAGTCTTGCTAGTTGTGTGGCGGGATTAAGTATTGCAGCCTCCATCTCCCACAAACATCTTTAATTTTTTGGAGAAATGATATGGTTGGTGTTATTTCTACTGACATTCGAGGAATTCTTAGAAGCAACGACCGCCAACTAACTTTTATATTCTCTTTTTCTAAATAACAGTAAGTCGATTTTTCTTTCACCAATTCAGATTTCACCACATCTTGGTCAGATACTCCTTGTTTCCTTTATTGCAAGTCAGATTTGTTTCTTATACTGTAACTCAACTTACGACTTTATATGGTCGCTAACCTGTAATCTGGTCGAGCCTAGCTTTCTGATATCTCCTTTCATGCGCAATTTCGTTCAGGCTTGAGAGCTTGGAGATTATCCTTGNTATAGGAGTCCATAAAACACACAACTCTTTTTCACCGAACAGCTAGCCACAACTGGCTATATTATTTTTAAGTTGGAACACTCCACATGTACCTATAACCATCCCATTAGGCCAGCGTACATTTGAATCTACAATGTCAGTGCAAGAGCATCCGTCCATAGAACATCTTTCTATTTTCGAATTGCTTCCCCAATCAGATACGAACATCCAGCTGTACAAAAATGGAAGATCAGTTAAAAAAGTTACATTGTGCTGGGGACATCCACAATTAATCATTTTTCAATGCGTTTCAACTATAGTTGAGTTATCCGACATGGCTTTTGGTTATCCAGCTAAAAATTTACAAAAAGCAGAACAAGTATACAGCTGGCGCCGAATTGGTTTTCAACTGAGTCTTTCCATGCTGAATTTGTCGCAAAAAATTGGACGCGGCTTTTCACAGTATTTGAACCTCTTGTGATTTAGTCTCACAACTTCTGGGCATACAGGTTTGCTCAACTCTTTCAAAATAACAAAAGTATTGAAACAGTGAATTTACCCCTTTCCTGGATGAAGGACTATAGCTCTGGGTTTATAAGAGGAATTTCTAGCATATATTGTTGTAATGAAACCTTCGTCTTGAATGTGATTCAGGCTTGTCATTAAAACTGCATGAATATTGACATCTGTCCAGTATAGATTCCTGTTAATCCAATCTAATGCCATTCCATCTGCAGTTCGAAGAAAAGACGATGAGATTGACCCTTGAAGAAACGTTTCGACATTGCGAAGTTGTAATCCGCTCACCAGATTGCCCCTGAAACGGAAGTGACATTATGGCGAAGCAAGGTAGCATGTCAGCTACGATAACAAAGTCTGAACTCACGCTGTAGAATTTTCACGCCAAACAAGAGCGGCTTTCAAAAATTTAAGTTACAGAAAAACTTGAAAGTTTAAGCATAAATTAGCACTTGTGTGAATGTCAGTTTTATTCTGTGTGGCTTCTTGACCACGCGTTACTAATGAACCTCAGGCATCATGAAAGCGGTTGTTTTTTTCAAATGACGCCAATAATCACAAAAGTAGCAGGAGATTAACTCCAACCTACCATTTATGGCGGAGTGCTAATTGAATACAGAGCATTTTTTATAATTTGTCATTCACTGCTATAAAAGATTTTCAATTGGTTGCATGTGCACATGCTCCTTTCTCCAGTAAAACGTTTGTGCTTCAAAAATGGACAACAACGTGCATACTTCATCTTTAATAAGCCTACACCATGGGCGTTGCGTTTCACCATTTTTTCATTTAATTTTTGTCTTGTATATTTTATAAAAATATTTCGCAGCAAAAACAAAAAAGTTAGTACCAATGTTTCAAAGAAATCGTGGTGGAAGTTTAAAAACAACTGTTTGCATTCTAATGAAAAATAAAAGCGGAACGTTAGCTCAAGAGTGCCGCTCGCCAGCAGCCAAAAAAACGTGGATTGGGTCTGAAAAAAACAACATGAAAACCAACATTCTGCAATAAAAAGTTAGGTTGATACTTTCAGCGAACTTGCGCATAAGAACAATTAAAATTCAGCAAATATTAATGAATGTGTGTGGTTTCAGCAAAAGTTTTTCATATTTTGAGGTGATTCGTCTAACAAACAAATTTAGTAGCCTGAACACGGAAAAATGTGCCAAGAACCTTTTCTACCACAACTATTTTATGATTTTAATGGAAGCTTCAGAATTAGATTGTGCGGCATTTTAGCTCTTATTATCTGTTCGGCTCCTTAGTGTACATAGGCATGTCCTCTTCATCTATAATTATTCCTCACCATGTTCTGTGCTTGTTTGTTTATTTTCTAACTGTGCTTATCATACTTCCAACTGTTATTTTCCAACACTTGTTAATAAGTCATAAATGGGGTTGGTTGACTAGATGAATTCATTAAACTTACTGTGTACTTTGAACCAATACCACGGGGAATCAGAAATAATCTGGCATACGGCAAAAAGTTGAGCCAAGAATGCAAAGCAAAACCTTTTGAAACATGTTGCATTACCAACGTTACACTTTGAAGAACTTTGTTACACCATGAAACCATTGCATTACCCTGAAGTGGCGGTTCCTTGCAAGATAATCAGTTCTTTATAAAAAATGCTCTGCTTTCGGTGCTCAAGAGATTTTGAAACAGGTCGAGTAGCTGCTTATCTATTGTAGACTGCAGAGCACTGGAGGATCCAAACCATGCGTTTGGGGGCAGGGAATGAAATAATGGGGCGCCAAAAAGGTCTTCACTTTTTAAATACCCAAGGTTGTCTGCGACAATCGTTGGATATCACACAAAGGTAATTACGTTTTGTAGGTCAACAGGTCATGAAAGTGGCTAGTTTTGTTGGTCGAACTATGCGATCTTTCAGGTAATATGCAGTTTAGAAACGCTTTATATCATCAATTCAGAAAACATTTTAAGCAGGTCCCAAAAGATGGGCCTCGTTTTTCACAAGCTACACATAACTCAGAACATTGTTGGTGTCCCAAACACTCTCTTATATCTTCAAAACGTATTTAAACGATATACCCTAAAAGAATGCTGCGCATTAGTGTTTGACACTGTATTGGTTATCCGTAGATCAGAAAAAAACAATGTCTGAAACGTATTCCCGACCTGGTTAGAAGTAGAATGGTTCTTGACAACTTAAGTCTCACGATAGGAGTCTAATAAATAGCTAAATGACCATCACGCTTCCAGATGAAGCTTGTTCAGTTACATGTACTGTACATATGGAAAACGTTTATAGCTAAAGGGACAATTCCAGGACAAATCATGTATGAAAAGCGTTTGCTATGACATTACTTCTATTTTGGTAGCACTGATGGCTATCGTGAAAAACAATCTCATCTAACCTCGTTACGTCCCTGCTTGCAACAAAAACAGACCAATTTTCACAGCGGCACGTCGAGAACTGCGCTAGCGACAGCGACAGCACTTGTGATTACCTCTGATCTGAGTAAGGCTGGGCCGTTCTCACACATGAAGGAAACAAAGGAACAGTATTATTAGTACAAAAGAATAGCATTGCTGATACTATTCGATAATAGAGTCTGGGTGGGTAAAAGTCCTGGACGTAAATCCTGAAATTCAAGGAAGTGTAAAGCATTGTTTAGTTAAGAGTATTTTTTAATCTCTGTTTCTACTTCGATAGGCACCAAACAGGAGCGCATTTGTATCAAAAGGGCGCTATTCAATGGGGTTCCACGACTTTTTTGGGATAGTTGTTCCAAAAATTCACTCGACAAACGATGAAGGCAGTGGTCGCTCAAGGTTTTAGCAGCTCCAAGAAAAAGAATTTTTTCAAAACTAGAAGACAAAAATCAATCCACAAATCCAGACAGGAGCGAAAAACCTCAGTCGTGAGTTAACAAAATAGGCGTGGCAGCACTGGAATTGGTCAATGCACAAGGCTTGTGCCCCACGTACGAAAAGGAGTTATTCGCAACGCGTCGATTGTAATTGCGTAGACCAGGGTTTCTCAAATTTTGGTGTTATGGAGCCCATGAAGAGATTGACCATAATTTACGGAGCCCCACAAGAAATTTCTAAAAATAAAAACAAGTAAACGAATAGCTCGCGGAGCCCCGAGGTTTCTCTCGATAAAGAAAAAAATAAAAACAAAAAAAACATTGTTACGCGGAGCCCCGAGGTTTCTCTCGCGGATCCCTGGGGCTCCGTACGGAGCACTTTGAGAACCTATGGCGTAGGCAAACGACAACACGAAAAATTTCGGCCAACTGACTCAGATGTTGGGTACAGTCAGTGGAGTGGATGATGCACCGACGTAAGACGGGGTTCGTTTTGAATGAATAGCGATTTTAATCTTTTCAAGCTTTCTTCTTCTAAAAAACAAGCGCAAACAGTTTCAGCGACTACAAGACCAACTTGTTTACTTTTGTTTACACTGACGCACAGCGAAGAAGCGCTTGTCAAGACCATTTCCGTACCTTTATCATGAAGTGTTACATCGTACTACAACAGGGGTTCCCAACCTTTTGTTTACCATGTAACCCCTTCAGCATTTCAACAGATAAGCATGTACCCCTTTAGCATTTCGACAGATGAACATGTACCCCTAAAATCTCATATGATAAAATATTTTATCATCATTATTCGTAGATATAATTAACCATAAGCATATAATGATTTTGAAAATAATATTCATTGATATATGTATAAATATTTCAAAACAAATATTGTGTAAATATATTTTTTCTTCTATTGCTAACCTTAAATGTACCCCTTCAGGTAGGCAAATGTACCCCTGGGGGTACATGTACCCCAGGTTGGGAACCTCTGTACTACAGTATGCTCGGTTTGACACGGTGTAGCTGTCTGGAACAGTCAAACAGTTATTTAGCAGCCCACAGTAACAAAAGTGATGACGGTCAAATGATGCAGCGAAGTGACCATTTTGATTAGTATAATATCATGGGCTGCAAGAATCAGAGGCACGTTGATGAAAGCAGTGAAATAATTTCCTTACGCGCATTAACATAATTCCAAAGAGGAATGGAAAGCTTGTTGCAGGTGCCAGTGAAAGAAAGCCTGCGGAGTTTGTAAATAGACAGACATTGAGTAGAAAGAAAAACTACGCAAAATACCCGAAAAATCAAGTTACTCACCTCGACAAAGTTTTGCGATTGACATCTGACCAATACAAGGTACTGTTTACAGGATCTAAGCATATAGCCACCGCGTTGCTCAGTCCTGATTGCAAAACTTGAGTGCTACCTCTCCTGCGAATAGCAAAGTAAGTTTCCAAGTAAATATGTACCTCAGTTCTCGTCAATCAAAATTGTTATGAATAAAAAGTGTTTGCACGGCGTTTCTCGCCAATTCTTTTAGTTTGAAAATATAATATAACACAGAATGGGCTATAAAAAAATCAGGAATGCCAAGAGCAAAGCTAAAAGTTTCATTTATCCGTAACCAAAACAGGTGCCGAGTTAAAATTTTTGAGACCATAGGAAAGAGAATTTGCAAATGAGAAAAACAAACTTTAGACTGGAATTGCTGTTTCAAGCAGGGGTGACCAAATTGCAGCTCGAGGGCGCATTCCATACGGCTCGTGGATTTTCATTCAGATTCTGTTGTATGACCCGCCAAAGCCTGGATTATACGCTTCTGTGTTGGAGCGAAGGCGGTTTCTTGCTACTTACGACGTTCCTGTTGTGTTGCGATGTGCTGAGACTGAGAGCGATTATGAGCATGCAGTGGTGTAGGAGCTGGGGTGCAAGAGCGCCACCAAAAGTTTTGATTTGTCGAAAATCCGGGCAAATTCCAGAAAATTCAAGCAAAATCCCAGAAATTTCGGGCACATAAGTTTCAACACCTTCAAATTCGACTGAATGAAATACGTCTGGATTTCAATTTTTTCTCAAAACAAAAAAACATGGCGCCCGACGAGGGCGCACATTTGGCGCAAAAAATTTTTTCGGGCAAGTTTGGAGAAATTTGGACAAAATTCCTTCGGACCCCCAAAATTTGCCTGCTCCTACACCTATGAGCATACAATCCGTGAAAAGGAGTTATTCTGTTTGAAACCCTTTGCGAAATGCCTGGACTACTACGACAATCGGCACCTGCAATAAAAAATGTCGGAAGGAACAGCTGACCCAATAACACCCTCGCATGACAGAATTTAGCCTATTTGGAAAACATTTGGGCACCCCAGAACTCTAACTCTCTTTTATTTGAATTACATTAGTTGGAGGTTTAAGAGGCAGAAGGGACCAAAATATCATCCGCCCTGTTACGTTAAGAAAAGTGATAGCGCAATTCACACAGACTTTCCTTTTGAGGTGTAGGTGTTGTTGCCAGTGGCGTAGCCAGCCCAGAAATTTTGGGGGGAGCAAAATGTCTGATTTTAGGCGAGCACTATTTTGTTTATAGAAACGACTCTCAAAGCACAAAATATTTTCTAAAACTTTGTGGGAGGGCATGGCCCCTTTCACCCATCCCTGGCTACGCCTATGGTTGTTGCACGTCTGCTTATGCAGAGAATCAATACAAGGCCTCTCCTACACTAATGTCCCCGAAGCAACGCTCTCCGGCCATGATGCCCCATTTTTCTTCAAAAGTTGCTGTGCAAAAGGTGCGACCGGTTTTTCCAAAGCTCTTGCAGGCAGTACTTGGGCAAACACAAAGCATCAGAAAAATAGGATAACAAAATGGCGTAAGCTCAAAAAAACATCCCATTTGGATGCTCCTACCACATGCAGGTTCAGGATTCAGAAGGGTCGAGCTACTTAAATGTTTAAATATAGGCATGCTTGTGATTACTGTTGTACAGTAGGCAGGCCCGTAACCAGCTTGGACACCAGGCGGGACGAAGAGTTTTCTGAGAGGGGCCCAAATTTTTCAAACAGTGTACAATGGTCTTGAACTATTTCCAACACATTTTTCCATAAGGGGGCAAAAAAAATTCCAGGTGGCCTCACCACCTGCGCCCCCCCTAGTTACGGGCCTGAAAGTATGCATCGGAAATTAAAAAAATCACGCTACTCCATTTCGCTACATATGTGGAACTAAAAAGCACTAGGTTTTTCCAGTGATTTGAGCAAGCTATCCTGAAATTTTCAAGTTTCGTTTTGGTTTTGTGAGCAAGAGATTTCCTCTGCAGGTTACTTCATACAGCTATTCGTAAGTAAGGCTTCGCTTAGTTTTATGTATTTAAGTTTAAGAAATTTTGCAGCAATGCAATAACATTTCAATGTCAGTATCTCCAGCAAGTTCTGCAAAAAATGAACAGGTTCGTTTTGTTTTGTTGTCCTTGTACAGAAATAAGACAATAAACAGTTTCATAAATATTGGCATTTGAAAACCTCTTACATGAAATAAGTAACAACTCAATCACCTTTTTCTCCAGTCATAATTTGCAGTTCGAATAAATCTTTGATCAGACACAACCATTTTGGTTTGCCATCCTGGCAAATCAGGCAAGGATTGAGTTTTTTCACAGCGGCTCTTGTCAGCAGTGACTGGGTTAAATCCGTCCGGACACTCGCATTGGTACCCGGTACTAGTTGGAAGGCAGAGAAATTGACAAACGCTGTTTGAACATCGATCAGGAGCTGAAAATTGCCAAAACTAGTAACGCTTTTGCCGCAAAAGCTAAAACAGTCAGTTGGATATTTTTATTTGTGTTGCAATCTCGAACTCAAGGTTTATTATCACATAGTCTGGTAAAATTAAACAAGCATTACAAAAGCAGTTACTCATTACCCACCAAGGACGAGGCGTTTGTACAACAGCGCAAGCGAAATTAAAACAAAAACAGACACTAAAACATATCAACCAGGACTCCTGCACAGTGACTGAATCTCGGGACTTGGTCTCGATGTCGAGATATGCCTTGAAAACTATTTTTTGTGAGTCTCGGTATCGACGGTTGCAGGTCTTGATTTCGAGTAAATTGTCTCGAGACTTTGAATGCTTCATCGGTATGGTTTAGTTAAGCATCCACAATCCAACCCGTTCACTGTCTGTCATATCATCGGGAAAGAAAAAACTGAAATATATGGAGAAAATGCGAGACATTCGACAAAATTACAGCTTGAAAGTCTTGATGAAATTTTTTGAAAGATTCTAGAAAAACTTAGGGAATCCAACAAATTTTTAGGTATCAGTCTTGGTCTCGGCATTTTCGATAAAGTCTCGGTCTCTGTCACGACGTGTTGACCAAGTGGTTTTGGAGATTACGGTTTCGACGACGTCACTGGTCCTGCGATCACTCATCATCAGTGTTGGGTATTTCCGAATCTAAATCTGGACCCGAGTTCACTTCCTATAGGCTTGTATTCGTACTTGAACTCTGAGTTTCTCAACTAGAATAGGACTGGGCATTGAATCCTTAGCAAGATCGGACTCTGGTCTGACTTGAAAGTAAGTGTGAAGAATATTCCCCAGGGAGGCCAACAGTGGTGAAATTTTATTTTACAAACTCGAACCAAATAGAAAAACATTTTTCTACTGAAAATTTATCAAATTTTAAGATCCGGGTGGGCCTTGGCTCCTTTGCTCGCCTTTCCAACGCCCATGGTGCCTTAGCTGTGGACTTGACAATATAAGCTTGCAAACCTGGATGGAACACATATCTATCATTTTAATAGGCACTTCTACACCTCCCAACCAGCCACTTAACGCAGTCTTTCGTCAGTCACGTAAACTGTCCGAACTCGCGCAACCCATGAGCCTATCATTCCTCAGCTCTTTGCAAGTGGAGCGAATAAAGCTGAAGCAAATGCAAAAGGCTATGCAGACATTTATTTCCATGGCTATGAGCGTAAGCAACATGCTTCTTCAAGGCGATAGCTCGTTAATTCTCCCTCCAGGGAAAGTTTCGGAAGTCAAACTCCCTTCTACAAAAACATTTTGAGCAACAAAATGTACAGACAAAAAAATTATAACCAATGTGATTGCTTGTTTCTTGATTTCAAACACAGGTCAACCAGCATCTGCTAATTTTCTAAAATTACGAATTCCATTAGAAGCAAAAAACAGTTAAAGCGAAAAGGTCAGGGTATGAATGACATGAAAACTATCCGCTTGTTTTGAACCACTAAAAAGAATTAGGAGTGAGAACTCAATAGGAAACACATTGAAACGACATAACTGCTTGAAAAGCACGTTGCAAAAGACATGGGATGTTAACATTTTTTATGTAAAACGTTACGTTATCAAAGTCTGTAATTTGCATGGTGTCAGTATTTTTGGACTCTTCTGCATGGTAATGATTCTCATTGTTTGTATTCATAAAGAAGCAAAACTGCTTACGTTTTCCAGGCCCGTAGCCACGAGGAGCATTCGGGGGCAGTGCCCCCCAAATTTCTTGTTCCACTCAAATTTTTGTTGTGTCCAGAAAATTTTGTTTCAAACATATACAAACAAAAACCTTGCCCCCGTAAATATGTATTTTGTCCACCCAAGCCTTAAAACCTGGCTACGAGCCTGACGTTTTCATTAATGCGTTTCACTAGTTCTTGAAAAATACTTCTGAAATAATACTCGTGCATACCATATTCAAACTATTGCTGTTTATGCAGCAATGTTGTTGTGTTTTAGCAACATTTTCACCTGCGATCAAAGTTAATTATTTAGATTCGTAGCAAGAACTTAGACTTTCTGGCCATATCATCCTACTCAACTTTGCCTGATCAAAACTATTCTGGGAAAACAAATTTGTATGATACTTCCACACAGCACTTGTTCATCACAACAATCTTACACTTTACTATAGTTCAGAAAAAATGACACTTGACGAACTACAACTGTTTCTGCGTTCCTGTTGATTGATGCTGTTAAGAGTTTATGACAAAGCTCTTAAGATTTGCAACAAACAGTTTAGGAATGAATAGTTGATAATCCGGTCAAATACGCTAAGAGACTGCAGAAAAACATGCTCTTTTTGTCGCTGACTGCAGTAAATATTAACAAATTTGCTGCGCTAAGTGTATGATGAAAATTGAAAAGTCTATTGATGGAATTGCTGAGAAAGATCTCGGATGGAACAGCCCGTTTTTCAGTTAAAAGCACATCAGAAATAAGAATTTAACCGTACTATGAAATGCATAAGCTAGAAAAATTCAAGCACACTTGCTGCAAGCCAACGAGAAATAGTCTTTGACACAAAGAAAACGTTATGTTTTCTGAGTTCTCGGTTGTAAGTGGTATTTGCTTTTTTCTATCCAATGCGATTTTACCTCTTCCAATAATGAACCGACCGGGGCTTTCGCCCCCTATGCTTGTCCCTTGCTACGGCGCTGTAACACTTTATTGATTGCAGTCATTTCATTCCACAATTTAAAAAAATTAAAACGTTTTTGTAAGCAGCCACAATGAAGATTTTTGTGTTGAGGAATGGGTATGTTTTATTGTTGTTAAAAAAGTTAAGCCGTTTGCGCTGACTCGTTTGACCGTAACTATGGACCACTTAACTTTGCCTGGAAATACGCTAATTTAAACTTGCGGGAGATAGCTTTTTCGCGTATATATAAACGAATTTCATCTATCTCCTAGCACATGCCTTTACCAACTGTAGCACTAAACTTTCGCAACCAATTTTTTGGTACAGTAGAACTTGTCTAATTCGTCATCGTTTAATTCGTTAATTCGTCACTTTTTCGTCGGTCCCGGCAGAATCCCTATCTTTTGTGTACATTTCTGTTCGTTTAATTCGCCATCGTTTAATTCGTCAATTTGGTTAATTCGTCACCTCTTTCTATCCCTTAGAAGCATTTTGTTCGTCTAATTCGTCATTTGCAGGTTCGCTTTAGATGCCTAAGCAGCCAGAACGTGTGGGATATCAAATAAATTAAGGATCTTTATCTGAGAATTGTTGCACCTTGCAATTTGTTTATCGAATTTATACACGAGGTTCGAAGCGCGACCCGACTCCCCATTGATAGAACGCGGAAAAGTTTATTAAAGATTTAAAAGGTGCTTGATTGAATGGAGG
>JGI24021J15306_10010120_pt1 | contig 11685 bp, 8 predicted proteins | sample Ectturendosymbi1_FD_15306 | JGI IMG/M metagenome (IMG submission 15306)
AAAAAAAAAAAAAAAAAAAAACAGAATACGGTGAGGTACAGTTGCAGATGAAGAGAGCATGCCAATGTACACATGACGATCACATACACTGCGCACTGCTATTTCACAATCGCTGCAGCTTCTTTCTCCACACTTGCATGACGGTGCTCGTGTTTGTTCACCATTCTTGTGAAAAATTTGACCAGAACATTTTGCTGATTCACCGCAGCAAGGAAAACATTTTCCGACGCGTACTGTTCGTGCACAAACGAAATTCTCTCTCCAATTACCCCAAAGGCAGCTGTAGTTAGAGAGATCCTCTTTCAGAACGTTGAGTGCTGTACTGCTGTACTGTACTGCGTCTCCGAACGGAACCTGTTTCGCATCAATAAGGGGTTTAACTTTTTCCAAGTGGTTGGGGATCCACTAAGCGTTGTGCAAGCATCCCCACCATACGCTGAGGTTTTGTGGAGTTATTCGGAAAGTTCATATCCAGCGCAGGTTTCACATGATCAGGATTGTGTTGCATCAGTCCGTTCAATATCCGACATTCCAGCAAGTTAATAGCGTCCGAAGAGTAGACACATCTAGGGTACTTCCATTCAAGCTGAGGTTGCATTTGTTATCTCGCAATAGCCCTTCGCGTTTTTCCTTTTTCACAGCGATTTTCTCCTGACTGACCATAAGTTGCAGCAAGATTTCTGCATTTTAATTTGCAATGCACTGATGATGATAACAGGAGTTATCGAAACGTCTGAAATATGTCGTTGGTATCGTTTTCATTGGCCGTGATTTTCATCATAAAGCTATTTAGCACTTCCGCTTTTCGTGTACCATTTGTTATCTGCTTTCAGAAATCTGTTTAGATTTTCATGGTTTTCCTCGCGTGTTTTAAAGCACACAGTTACATCGTCCAGGTAAGCGAAGGTTGCTTCGCACACGAAATTAGCAATAATGTCATCAATAGCTCGTTGAAACGATGGAACAAGATTTTTTAAGCCATGCGGAATTGTGTGAACAAAATAGCAGACTGCAACCGTTTGACGTTGAAGCTAGCACGTCACAATTAAATCCGTCAAGCCACCAAGCAATTTGGGGCAACTGAATTTTCTGTATTTCGCTACAAGCAGGGGTGTGCAATCTTTTGCTATTGCTGGCCGCATTGCTTTTATTTATATGAAGTACGGCCGCCAATGAATTCGAGTTATATTTATGAGATACTTCCAAGTGTCAACCAACACAGAACACATTCAAACGTAAATTGCGTGTTCATTCTATAACTCTTTGTGTCATCACCATCCAGATTGTTAAGTAACTTGTCGACTGATTTTCTTGCCTTGCGTTTGTTTTGCTTCAATATACACCAGCACGGCCGCCAAATCTTATATTTCGAATTACATGTGGACGGCCGCAAATTTCATTATCGAAGGCCGCAGGTTGTGCACCGTTGTGTTACATCAACGCTTTTATAATTTTAAAATGGTAACTTGATTGTTAGGTTGACCCGCAGGCAATAATGGCATGCTATGTCCTAATTCAGGGGTGGGGAACAAGGGTGTACTCAAGGGAGGGGATTGGGGTTAACCCCCCTTGAACTTGACATTCTACAAAAACTTTATTACCTGCGCAAAGGGGATTAATTGTTTTCGCATACTTTTTTCTTATTAATTTGTCGACTTGATGCATATACCACGGAATGAATTTGCATGCAAATTTCAAGGAGCATTGTAAATGGGCCAAAAAGTAATAAACAGGTTTTGGTGGGAATCTGGGTTATCGTCCGCATCCATCTCACTTATCGCCTGCATCCATCTCACCACTTTTTGCAGACCCTTTTTCCACTACGCATGTTCAAGATTGTGTTCCGTGATAGTTCACTTTATCCGAAACAATTGTTTTTATTTTGTCTGCTAAGTCTAAGCAGCGCAAGTGCTGACCGCATTGGTTACATTACCAGTTTCCGTGACATGATAAAACTGTTGCAGAAGCTCAAGAACAGCAGATGTTAACATGGAAGCATTCAGGCATTTGATAACGTCAACAGGGAAAAAGAAAAACTAAAAGTTTGCTGGACCTCTATACATAACAAAAATCGAAAGTTTTCTTGCGTACTTTATGGGCATTCTCAATTCTTGTGTAGTTCAGCAAGATTCGATCTTGCAAACCGGGGTGTGCGTTAGACAGTCCAGCCGCACACTTTCTATGCTCCGCTGCTCGTATTCAACAAGAGATTAGCGCAGTCTGATTTTGCAGTTGTAAATTGCTCTGACGCAGTGATGAATGTGTTTTACACCCCTGTTTTTACGCGCAGTCATTTGCGTCCGCAGAGGGGACAAAACGGGTATTTGCGTCCCGCCCCTAGAAATTGGGATCAAGAACCGAAAATTCCTCGAAAATCTGAAGCCAGGAAGTTCCGATTAATTCATTTACGTGTTGCAATAACAGTTTGTTTGCTGGTATGACATTGACACTGCACAAGAGCCAGGTTCACTGATCGGGTGTCATGCAGTGATGAGATTGCCAGTGGCGTATCTAGGATATGGCACGCATGGCTCGTGACATGGGCGCCATTTTCGCTGAGGCGTAAAAACTGCTTGGCAAAGATTGCAATTTGTGATTTACAGTTTCTTTAACCTCTGTTTTGCGCCCCATACAACCACAGCTGCATCAGCACAGCGTCCTTATCTAATGAATTTAAGTCGGGCGTGTTGCGCCAGCTTTTTTGCAAGTTTATTTGCAACTCTGTAATAATAGTTGGTTTATTGCGATTTCTGACATAATGATGTTGTTTTGCCCACTACTGGACGATTAAATATTATGTAGGATAAGCATGGTAGGCGAGAAATGTGGTCTTACGGTACTTGCTTTGGTAAATGCTCAATCCATTATGCATATAGTATTTCACCTTTGTGATGTTCTCAGGTTTGACCCTACTGTAGTTATTCATGTACTTATCAATAAATCATCCCCGAAGTTAAACAAACAAATATTTTTTATTTCGAAGCTTAGAGTCCATGCAATTAGTGTATTATGTAACGTCTTCACTCCCACACGCAAAACGCTAGACTCAAAACATGCATCGCAGTAAAGAGAAAAACATAAACACACGAAAGAAGACGAGGATATATACATTGCGGTAGTATAGAGTATACGCTTGATAGCGCTAATGCATTTACTGTAAAACTAGGTACAGCATGAAGCTATAACCATTTTGCCCCCGCCCCATGGATATATCAGCTGGGTGCGCCCTACTTGCTATGTAAAGTAAAGTCATAATTCGTGGTTTCGTTGAAGACCTTGGGAATGCTTCTTTCTTTAGAGATCATTGCAATGCTTACTTGTAAAAAAGTACCCTACGTTGAAAATCTGCAGATATCCGGTTGTNNAAATTATCGTAATATGCCTGGCTATTGCTGCCAACGAATCGCATTTTTGTGAGTGTTGCCNAACCATTGGGCATTTTCTTTGTGGTGTAGAAACTGAAAGGGTAAAATGATAAGAAAGAATGTCGATTTTGCCTCTCCCCCTGGAAAAATTTCTGCGGACGCTCATGCGCGCAGCCTCATATTTTTGCAATTATGAACTGCTGTGCCGTAGCACTGAGTTTATTTTCCTCCCATATCGTAACCTGGAGCGCTGATAGTTTATATTCAGTGCAATGGCAGATAAATTAAGGGGAGTGCGTGTAGAAGAATATGCATCTCGTGTCAACAAATTTCGCGAAAACGTTGGTTTGGAAACATGAATATGACAACAAATTGTGACGTCACAAACAGTGCACATCAAATACCAATTACCACCATATGCCACTGAATGAAACCCCTCCACATGAAAAATTTCTGCGTACGCCACTGGTGGGGAACCTATATATGATATCACGGGCCACATGCTACGTTAATTGTCGCTGGTGGGCCGCAAATAATAATTGATTTTATCCTACAATTCTACCTTTATCTCACTACGTGGGATAGAGCCTTTCTACTGTATGACATACTATCTTAAGTACCTGCTTATCATGGAGTTTCGTTTTGACTCGATTTTGTGCTCCGAATTGGGTAAAGAAAATTCTGATGCAGGGCATATCAAATGTTCACGCGGGCCGCAGGTACCCCACCCCTGTCCTAATTGGAATTTTGCTTCCAAGAAGTTAAAAAAGGGGAAGAGTTTTATTTGTAAGATTTGTTAACTTCACCTGTATATCCTGCATTATCACACCAATGATCAAAAAAAGACTCTCATCTGTTTTCGACCTGTATTGTATCAATGTATTGCTGACAGATAAAGTACGAATACATAGAACTCACGCCAAAGATGATATCTAGTTAATTTCATTAAAACTGCTCCGACATTCATGATTGAATAAAAAAAACGTCAGTAATGTCAAACTGTTTGTCATCTGGCTGTTTAACAACGTTCTCATCGGGAGAGGTGATGAAGTGTCAAGACTTGAAGCAAATAACTCGTGAAAAAAGCTAAATTAAAAACGGTGCATCAGTGCATATATGCGACTTTTAGGATCATGCAGTACAAGGAAAAACATAACATAGTCTGTGAAATGTTACAAAAAGGGATCAAAACATTTATGCCTGCGTATATTGTACAAAGAAAGGGTGAGCAGCAGCATAACAAAAGAACACTTAACTTGTACATCTCATCAAATACTGTTGAAACTCTTCAAGCCACTATACGTACAAGACGCAATCAACTACCATCACTACCAGGGCGAAAATCGAAATCCAGGTGGTCGTTAGTCAAGATCAAAAACATCTGAAAGAAACCCGTTATCACAAAATAACGATATGACAAACCTGCAAGGGACTCAGCATTTCTTGAAACCCCACTTGTGCTTTATGTCAGTGCATGTCAACTGGGCTTGTAGTACACAACTGGGCGTACCAGATTTTTCCTGGAGTGTACCATCGTAATGAGGTAGGCAGAGGTGTATTGTTCCTTATTCGTTGAGATCACACTGTCTCACACATACGAGTTTATAGCCTACTGTGCTCTAGCGAAGTGTTTAGCTAAGCAATCCTTTTTTTCTCCCCAGCTGTTTCCTTGTTGTTTCGCAAAAACCAATGAGCCACCTAACGCACTAAGCAGTTAGTTCAGAAGTTCTTAAAGTTTTCCACAGTACCCCAGGCAGGGGCGGATTTTGACATGTGAATGCCTTGAAGGTTACGCTCTAGGCGGCCGCTTAGTTGGCCTAGTGGAAGGGCCGGCCCACTATGCAGTCTACTGTTGTTGAAGGTTAAGCAGCAAATTTCTAGTTTATTTTTTCACTTAAGACTTAATCATACGCAGGTAGTCTAAGTCCAGGCTTGTATTATGGACCACAGTTGTGATGGTGTGGTGTATAAAACAACAGCATCGCTGTTTGCTGTTGTGCAATAATTTCTATGAAACGTGAATGTGTCATTGAAATTATTACACAATAGCAAACAGCAAATTCTTACAAATATCTATCAATGGGTCGAGGTTTCTCTAACACTATCGTTCCTTCATTACCAGTGTTAGTGATAGCAACTCCGAGACTATGGGCTGGTGTTTCATCTGCCATTTGATTTCTGTTTTTTGTTGTGACTCCCTTTAATCGTAGAAAACAAAGTCTCACGCACATATATATGCGTTTCCAAACATAGAGTAGATTTTAGCGCGAAATCTTTCAGTTTGGGCAATCCATCTTTTCTGACTACTTTCAGAAGCTCTCCACATTTATTTGGCGGTACTGAGATCATTGCGCCAGATGCACTGTTCGAGACAGCGAACGCCGGGACACCGAAAAAACAGTGGTTATCCAGACATGTGCTCCAGCTGAGGCTTAGCGGAGGGCCGTATCTTCTATATCGATTGTAAAATAAATAAATCGAACAAAAACAATGGTACACATAAAAGGTTTTTCATTTGTTCTTTTGCAAATGCACTTTATCCAGCGCAAGCAGTTCAGTGAAACAAATGTAACCTCACACACCGCGGCTACTGAAAACGTTGTAGAGGGCCCATGCGGCCCGCGACCCTGTATTTGGAACACAGTGGTTCAAATGAAAGAAACCATTTGGATATCAATTACTAACAAATGGAAAAGCTCTATAGCGGTGTCATCAGCACTTACATGTTATTGTACCGTCAAAGACTCCAGCCATATGAACTTTGATAAACCACAGAAAAACTCGGTCATTCAGGAACAATCAGGAAATCGGGAACGCTTAATCGGTATTCGACCTTACAGACAAATTCATCCTGGTGAGGGCTAGGCAAAGGTTTAGATAATCCAAAGACGTTTGTTGCAAGCCTGATGTTGTCTAGATAGTAGAATATAAAGATCACCTTAGTTGAACTCATTAGCAAACCAATGATGATATAATTTTTTAAAATAAAATGCGTTTGTTGATACAGTGTAACTGTACATCTTTACAAGGACTTTTCCGCAATACTTTCTTTCCATCATAGGATTTTCATAAATGTAGTGCAAAATTTTCAACTTTTCTGCAAGTATTCTCTCCTAACGACACCGATTGTTCGGCTTAGACATCTTTGTAAAATACAGATCCCGAAAGGCACTGCAACACGTGTTTCTAACTTCACGCATTGATTATCCAAAAATCATCGGGCAGGAAAACACGACAATTAAAAACATTGGGCAAAAAGCACGACAATTGACTGTTACGTCATGAGGGCGGTAACAATGGCGTTTAGTCAGATGAGCGATTACCATGTTGCAATGTTATAAAGCACAGCAGAGTTGCCAGGTTGGCATTTTTTAGACCAAATTTTAGAATCTGGTCTCGTTTCAAGCTGTTTGGCTTTAAAACATTTGTTAGCGTTTTGGCATTTCTGGCCTTTTTACGCTGAAAGTTTCCTTTGAAGAAAAATATTACTTTTCCATTTTCTTAGGCAACACATTTGCAAACTTTTTGTAGTAAATACTATATTACACCGACGCCCGCGTTCTGATGTCAGTAAGATTTGAGAGAAGCAAGATTCGAAATAATTTTTTCCGCAGTCACTGGAAATGCGTGCGCTGTGTAGTGTGTTGTCAATACTCAGCACGCTCAACGCTTGCAGACAGATCTGCGTCTCTGCAGTAAAAGTGCAACAATGACGTCGACGTCGACGAAGGGCTCTTATGATTCTGGCCGTAAGTACAAGAGTGAATTGGAGAGACTTTCGTATAGGTGTTGGAAGCTGCCGATGGATCAGTATGCAAACTGTGGCACAATTGTACCCAAAGTGTGCAATCTCATAAACTATGAAAGGTTAGTGAAACATCATTAATGATCTCCAGCACAATGCCAAACAAGACTTAATCTCAATTTTGAAGAAAATTTATAATCATATTCTTGTAATTTAGATGTTTCTTTGTGACCAAGGAAAAGCAATACCACAAACAAAGTTTGGCTTTTCTGGCCTTTAAACAATTCGTTTCACCTTTTTCAGGCCTTTTTTGGCACTGTTTGGCTTTTTTGTTGATGTTTTCACCTGGCAAACCTGAAGCACAGTGTTGTTAGGCAAGTGTCTAACAGTAAGAAGTTGTCATGAATAAACATGTAACTACAAGGTGGACTATGTACGAACGCACGGTTGTGGCGCACGAAAATTCACGTTACGAGGTGGAAAAAGGGCAAATTTCATCCGGAATAGGCGAAAATCCGGATTAAACAATTCGGATTATCTGAAGATTTCATTAAGCAAAACATTAGAAATCATTCGTACCTCCAAATTCATCCGAATTAGGCGAAGATCCGGATGCGGATTAACCGAGGTTTATTGTACTGCACTAATGTTTTGTTCAAAAACTACAATTCCCACTGTCTTCAAATAAAATGTTCAAACTGATGATAAGTGCTACTGCTGAAGAAAAAAAGCAACCTTAACATTCATAGAAAAACAAGGTCAAGAAGTCATTAATAAACTACCTGTACACATGATTTTTGATGTATGGCATGCTGATGCTCTTGTCATGGCACAAATACAAGAAAAAATTTTTCCCAAGATCAGCACAGCCTAACCGTAGCTCATGGCCTGGTGTTGCGTCCTCATCTGTGCTGGTAGATCTGGAGTTCGACTCTCGGCCGGGTCTTTTCGCAAGACTCTAATTTGGTGCTGTTTGAAAAATGGCAGCCACCCATTGAATTAATTTGTTGAAAGTTTTTGTCATAGCTTCTTTTAGCTTATCGTCGTTCCCTGTAGTAACCTACTGCGTTGTGTGAACTAAAGTTGGCATTAGTCAAGTTTCCACGGTATATCAATGCCTCAAATATTTCCTCAACCGTTGCTATTTGACTAAAAGCGCGCCAGCAACAATTCTTGCATCAACTATTAGCTGAAAGAAAACGTTTCCGTCCACCTTTACCACAATTAGCAGACCTTGAACGCATTCAAGTAAGCATTTTTATCGTGTATGCCCTCATAATTTCACAGATGCACCTGAGAGTGAACAACATCAGCTCAAGCAACATCAAACACAACAAACGCACCAACAAACCATTTCTGTACAATTTCAATGACGTACACACATGCAAATAAAGAACGTGTAAAGATATTTTGAAACGACTCTGGTACCGTATAGCTGCGAGTTCAGCAAAAAATTTCCCCCTCTTTCTTCTTGAATTTTGCAAAGAAAAGCAAAAAATGTACTTCAAACATTTGAAGGTCATTCTGCATTGTTCTTCATTTCAATTGTAAGCTTCGATTAAATTTCTCGGCATTGTTTATTTCATGCGAACGTAGTTCAAAAAAAGAACGAAAACACGTTGAAGCGCTAAGCAGTGCGTAAACATTTGGAGCAACAACTCAGTAAAAATGCCAAACCAATGTTGAAGATGCTTTCAAAACTTTACAAATGCAAAAATAGAAAAAATTAGTTTGAAATTTTACATTTAGAGGCAGATAATACCTTTCAAAGAAATCACTGCACATTTTGCATTAACTGAAAGAATTGGCTTTTTTGTTGTGAAAAAACAGTTAGACTGTTCAAAGTTTTTCAGCGCAATAGCTAAAACTTCATGTTGTTGTTGGGTAATTCATAGCTTTAGTTGAACCCCAAATCCCGTGAAAACAAAAAGAACAAACAGAAAATGAACAATTTTCATAAACCCATTCAGACATGGCACTGCATTGATTTTCAACAAATTTTCTGGTGGTGTGGCCTAACTAAATAATAATCTAGAGTGCTATACCTGGGGCTTTGTGTTATGGAAAATATTAATCAAACTAAAACGTTAAATATTTTTGACAGCAATGGACAGCCAACAAAAAAGCCTCGTGTCCAAAGTGTAAACAAACGTTTCGGTTTCAAAAAAATTCCGGCTTTTAAGTTTTCTTAACACAATAAAATTATGTGCTTTCATTCGCAAAAAGTAGTTCGGAAAACAATTTTTATTTTTCGACTGATCTCTTCCAGAAATCTTTCAAAAAAATATATTTGAACCTTGCTTCGATGTAGGTGAACCTTTTCTGACAACCGCAACACTTGCTTTTCTGAAGATGAAGCAAGATTTTGTAGAAAATTGAAGCTATTACAGTTGCCATTTCTTCTACCACGTTGCGTATGACTTTTAGGGATTGGAAGTGCTAATAAGATAAAAAGCCGCAAGGTACCTTCATAGGCTCTGTTTGTTCAGTGATCCAAACCAGAAAAAATTTTACAAATGAATGAATTGAATTTTTTTGCCGCAGCAGTGTTTTGTGGCCACGTTAAAGATTTTTACAAAAATTCAAAAGCAATTGGAAACAGGCCGTAACCTGTACAGGTCCGTAACCAGCTTGGGACACCAAGGGGGGCGAAGAGTTTTCTGAGAGGGGCCCAAATTTTTTTATTTTTTTTAAATCTCAACAATTTCGTGCAATTTAATGTCAAAGGCAGCAACATAAGCAGTGATCGTGGGTACTCCAGCAATGACTTAGAATTTTTTACTGACCGTACTTTCAGAGCGTCAGTTTCGAATTTTCACAAATAGATTAACGCTTTCAATTTTTTTCCTCGCAACAATGGGAGAGTGGGCCTCACAAGTGGATTAGCCTAGGGCCTCGTATCAGTTAAATCCGGCCCTGACCGTTCGACATGCCGTATTTGTAAGATATCTAAATCTGTTCACATCCCCATGCTAGATTTATATCACTGCAAAATATTTCAAAGATCTATACACAGGGCCAAGACTCTGGAACAATATTCCCAAAGAGTTAACAAATAAATCAATCCTAGTATTTTGTCCAACATACAAAAAATACTTGCGGTACTGAATCAAGTTTTGGTATAATATATCTCTTCCCGCGAATTACCTCTTTTAATTTTTGCGGTCTGTTATCATATTTCATTGGAGAAAATCGGTTTTGCTGCTTATATTGTTGCTGCTGAAGTTGCTGTTGCTTTTTCGTGTCTTTTGTTTATGTGCTGCGTTATTTGTTTGGTTCCTTGTTGGGCCTGATTCAATGACCTTGCGGTCCCTCGCCCCAAAGCAAAAAAATACATCTCCATCTATTAAAAATAAACCCCGAGCGCAGAACCGTGGTCGGAATGTTGCGTAATAATTACGAAATGTCCAATGTCAGTGGGTGGTAATAATTGCGATTTACAATTTGTCAAATGCCAACGGCTGCTAAGCAGTTGCGAAAGCTCATCAAGATCACCAAGGTTCGCAAAGCAAGTAGTCACGAATCTCAGTGACTTTTTGGGGCGGACCTTCCGCAATCAGCGGCCGCTTGTGGTTTGACTCGCGGTTGCGTCACAATACTTTCAAATAACCAGGGTTGCGAACTTTCCGACTTGGCTCTCATTCTACAGCATAGTTGCGTCACAGCGAGACGGGAACCCAGCAGTGTTGCCAACTGGCATATTTTCAAAGCGCTAGGTATATAGATAATTTGATTTGGTGCATAGGCCAGAATCGTCGCCAGAAAGTCTTCAAAAGGGGGGTTTCCGTTTGTGCAGGGGGGATTGACATTCTGAAATTTTATAAAAACTTCACTGATATGTAGTGTTTCATATTTCAACTTGGGGGGTCTAAGCCCCCGTGGCGACGGGACTGCCACAAGCCCGTAGCCAATAGGGTTGCTTCGACCTGATGTCGCCATTAAAATTAGAACAAGGTTGCCAGTTTCGAGAAACCTCGCTGAGAACTTTAAAACCCAAAAATAAAACCTTTATTCCTTCGCAAGATCATCACCAGTTTTCTCCCCAAAGTCCATGTACTGTGCATTTACTTTTTGGCCTTAAACCTGCACAGGCAACAGTTTATCAACTTCAACGTACAGTAGGCTACATAGTGGCGTAGCCTACCTTGAGTTCCCCGCGTATGGGGCCAAAGTTTTGGCGCCCAGACCCAGACCGTTATGGAACCATAGATGCAAAGACTGACTTGGGAGTGGGGGCGTCGAAAGCTGATTCTTTCCCCGCATATATTTGTGTTTCAAGACACGTTTGAAAACTTCCCATAATTGTGACGTCTTTGTCTCGAGATTTCGCATGATTTACCGTATTTGTTCATGAAATCGTGTACAGTGGGTTTACCTTTTCGCATTACGAACTGCCGTTTCCTACTCCACTGAGTTCGCGCAGTGACCTCGTTTTCGCATTGCATTCGAAGTTTTGTCCATCGGCTAGAGATGAGCATGGATCAGGACTGGATCGGACTGGATCAGGACTGAAGCCAATTTTGGCCGGATCAGGACTGGATCGGACTGCAATTTTTTTGAAAATTGGCGGATCAG
>JGI24021J15306_10010121_pt1 | contig 11684 bp, 4 predicted proteins | sample Ectturendosymbi1_FD_15306 | JGI IMG/M metagenome (IMG submission 15306)
GACACTTGTAGATGTGAAACAACATTAAAATTTTTTGCCGATGATTCCGGAAAGTTATGAAAATGAATATAGCATTTGGTTGATTTTGACCGCTTTTCAAGTTTTTCTTGTTTGAGTGACGTTTCGACAACTGGCCTTGGAATTTTGTCATTCTGCTGGAATTCCAAGTTCCGGTGCCCTATTTTGATTTGATTTTCGGAATCTGCGACACTTGTAGATGTGAAATAACATGAACAATTATTTCAGGCTCATCATTGGTGTTTGCGTTTTTTCCAGAGAAACACTGCGTGTTTTCGGTGCTGCGTGTTCTGCCAGAATGACGATGGTCAAAAAGTTACTTCTCTTCCCCAGCACATATTTATGTGAATGTGGATTCTCTACTCTTCTGCACGTGAAAACAAAAAATCAAAACAGACTCAATTTTTTTCTAGAAGGCTTCTTATCTCAGATGCGCTCTTTCCACAACGTAGCCAAGAATTGAATCTGGTCGAAAACATCACACATTCACACAAGAGTAAAAATCACTCTGATGCTTATCTCGCAGTCTTCCAGTGCTAGTGTTGCTGATGCTAAAATTAAATAAAATTCGATGTATTATCGTTAAGTCCTCATTTTGTTTGCTCATATTTGTACTTAAATGAAGACTTAGAGTAGATTTTTTTATTGTTCTGTGATGGTGGGCCACGACGTTCTGCTGAAAGCGACAAGTGGGCCACCGCAAAAAAAGGTTGGAAACCACTGGGCTACAGAGATGATCGAATAGTGGATTTTCACTATCCAATCCCATCCTGTTTTTTAAAATTATATCCGTATCCGATCTGATTCCTGTTTCCGTGGTTCCCAAAATTTTTCTGATCACGTACCACTTGTGGGTCCCATACTGTCAGCACATACCACCTTGTTCCAGGCAAAGTCAATGTGCCAAATATCATTCGATCAAAAGTTTGGAAACAGTTTCGACATTAACAAAATGCCTGTCAGAATTTTTGTGGCCATTTCCAAAGTTAACAAGGGAAGTAGGCTTCACAAAAATTCAGGAATTTATTAACAGAACCCGATCAATAAAAATTATAGCTGTGAATATAATTTGTCTAGAAAAAGTAAGCCTATTCGTGCACCACCTTGAAAGCCTTCGCGTACCACTAGTGGTACACGTACCACAGTTTGGAATTCACTGCATTAGGTGAGCTGCAGGCTAAACCCTAACGCTAAACACTGATCCACTAAACCTTGACCATAAGCCCTGATCCTAAACCCTAATCATAAACTCTTAAACCCCAACCAGTTGTCTCTGCCATTGTCTATTGTACTTGTCATAAGACCACTTCAACCAATTGTGTTCAAATGAAGGCGAAATAGTCCCAGCACAGGTTATGCCTATGAAGCAGAATAGACACTACCTGAATGCGTTGTGCCATTTTGGGCCCTGTCATGCTTATAATGCTTATAAACAGAAACTTTGACATATCTTGCGAGCTTGACATATCGGGTAACCTAAGCTAAGGAGATTTCCGAGTCAATTGCATTAAAAAGCAAGCTGAAATTGTGCCACACAGTCCCATGGCCACGGGGGTAGGCTTCGCCCACATGGTCGAATTAGGCAAATTCTACTGTACTAAAGATGAATTTGTAGGCTTACATTAGTTGAGCTTAAACGTGTTCTGGCACAATGTAGGCCTAATGTAGCAAAACATATTTATCAGAAGCTTATTTTTGATGAAAAAGCCAGAGTTTCAATCAGGTCCGTAACCAGGGGGTCGAAACCCCCTTAAAATTTTTTTCGTCACCCATGGAAAAATAAGTTGGACATAGTTTAAAACTATTCATCAATGTTTAAAAAATTTGAGCCTCTCTCAAAAAACTCTTCGCCCCACCTGGTGTCCCAAGCTGGTTACGGGCTTGGTTTCAATCAATATTTTCTGAGTTTTAATCATTGGTTTCCGGTTTTTGGTGCTACTTTGCAGATTGTGTGATTTGAAATTGGCGAACGAAATCGTTGTTTGTGCGGAAAGCGCAAGCGCCTTGGCGTTGATTTAGCNATGCTGTGTGGGTAGATCAGAATCTCCATATTATATTGATTGAGAGACTCTGGGTATATGGTCTTATCAGCAATAATCTTGCGCTATGATATGACGCAACACAGTTTTAAGACAATGATTCAAGAAATGACAAGCTCTTTGGAGAGTGCGGAATTCCCTTATAATCGTTCTCATGCTGCACCCTTTCAGAGGCATGGCGCACCGCCGAAAATAATACCTCGAAGTGACATTTCGTTCCACAATACTGCAAATTGTGAATCCGTTGATTTACTGATACGTCAGTTTAACTCAGGGCTTGGAAGTCGGCAGAAAAATTTGATGACCCCGATTCCGACTCCGGAGTCGGCAAATTTCAGCTTACTGACTTTGACCCCTTTGCAGACTCCACCTTCTGTATCGGGGCTGTCAAACTTGTTTGCGTTGTACCAAATAATCAAGCATGTAAATCCAAGCTATTTTTCCAAACGTGGAAACAATTTTAAGAGTGTTCTTACGTTTGATGGTCACAAACTGTTCTGGTGAGAGATCATTTTTGAAGCTGAAAGAATTAAAAGTATGCTTCGTTAAACAATGTTACAAGAACGGCTGTCTGATCTGAGTGTTCTTTGCGTAGAACAGTGGTGCTTAAACCGTGGCCCGCAAGGCCCTCTGGAGTGGCCCGCGAAACTATTTTCATTGGAAAGAAAAGTTAACACTTTAATCATTTAAGATAATTTTTGAGATTATTAATTCTTGTGACCCGCGAAGGTTTCTGAAAGACAAATGTGACCCACGAGCCAAAAGGTTTGAGCACCACTGGCGTAGAGAATGATAAACTGCGACTTATGGATTTTGATGACATTGACGAATTCGCAGCCAGGAAAGCTCGAAGGAAGATGTTTTGACAATAAATTACCTACCTACCGTAACTACATACTCGCTTACCATAAATATGTGAAAAGCCTTAACAGGTTAACACGAAAGCATGACTATTTCATAATCTGATTGTTTTGCGTGAACAATAAGCTTATTGATCAATGACCTGCAAGCTATGATTTAAAAACATTTTCAACAAATGTTAAGATTAAACATTTTGACAATCTTCAAACATGAAAATGCCACGTAATGTTCAAGCTAGATTGCTAGATTCAGTGGCGTGATGCTGATTATACTGTAGGCTACTTTTAATAACAATCTTGTCTNTTCTTTCATCATGTGATCAGCGTAAGACACTGTCAGGCGNGTTTACGCTGTGTATAGGCCCTAAAAGCTTTCAAGTTTATCGTAATGTCATGTCGTACTTACATTCCAAGACTTGAATTTNAACAAAAGTCTTCGTAGGGCGAGCGCTGACAGTTCTGTATAGATGAAAATCGATTCACATCCGTATAAACAGGGGAGTTGACCTGCTGGGTCATCATAAATTCTATAGAGAGTTTTTCACAAAAAGGGCGTACCATGGTTGACTGAACATGATGACGTCACAGGGGCCTCAATGGTTAAAATATCCCGAAGCCCCGATTGTCTTAAATCGGGTCCTGGGTTTAATCATGCAATTTTGCAACTCAAATCACGAAATAACACGAATGCAGCAAGAGGAAATACAATAACATCAAAGATCACTAGTTGATTGCATGGTGATGAAAATAAGAAATTTCACGTTTCGCAGCTTAGAAATCGTGTTCTAACATGTTGAATCACAAAGGGTTGGCGAAAGACCACCTGGGTCAATTTCTCAGCCAGCCCTGCTGCTAGCACAAACCACATTTTAATTGAAAACGTTTTACAAGAAGTAATAAAAAGCATCAAATCAACGTCAGGTAAAATAAGCATAAAAACAACAACAAAAAACAATGGGGAAAAGCATGCCTATGTACAGGGGTTTATGACGATATGGTTGAATACAATTAATTCCTCTACTCTGTCTGGACTCCTCCATTTAATCTAGCACCGATTAAATCTTTAACAAACTGCAAAGACTCCCCGCATTCTCGCAAGGTGGAGTCGGATCGCGCTTCACACCTCGTGTATAAATTCGATAAACAAATTGCGAGGTGCAACAATTCTCGGACAAAGATCCTTAAGTTGTTTGAATTCCCACACGTACTAGCTGCTTAGACATTAAAAGCAAAACCGCAAATGACGTATTAGCCGAACAAAACGTTTCTAAGGGACAGAAAGAGGTGACGAATTGAGCAAATTGACGAATTAGACGATGGCGAATTAGACGAACAAAAATGTACACAGAAGATAGGAATTCTGCCGGGACCGACGAAAAAGTAATGAATTAAGCGAAATGACGAATTAAACGATGACGAATTAGACAGGTTCTGCCTGTACAAAAATACTTATTCTTTGTGAATTGTTACGTTGATGATTAAACCGAAAAGCTAATTATAAAATAATTTTACAAACATTTTAGTCCAAGTATATGGGGTCTTGATAAACACTAGTTGCAGTAGCAGAGTTGACTATCCCACGTAAACCTTAAGTCGACGAGTACTTGGTGGATAGGCGAGGGTGCACTTGTTTATCTGCTATGACTTAAAATAGTGTTTTGTTTGCTTTAAGTGCTTTAAGCCTTCCACTGCCGAACAGTACATTAACCGAATGTATGATTTAACTAAAGTTCATGAAACTGTGTTAGCGATTATCACTATATAATCATATCACTAACCATTGTGCTTTTGTTTTTCATGTTTGTGTTGTAATTCTATTTGAATAAGAAATTAAAATCTGATCTGTGACGCTGCAACAAAAGATCCTCGAATTTGGTGTCCTCTACCACGGAAATTATCGACCACTGTATGATATCTGAAAAAATAGTTAAACCTCCCAAAGGGAATTAATTAATTTTCGTTTTTTTGGTCATACTTTTGAACCACAAACGTTAGAAAGCCAATCAAGGGCTCTAAAGACGCGTATTTTCGCCTAGTTTTTCTAAGAAACAAAGACTACCCCTTGCGGTTGGGGCCCAAGGCCCGATGATGTCATCCAAAAAATCCTAAACTTACGCCAATGAAGACGCCACCCACAAAAAACAAAAATCCAAAACTTTCCGATTTTTAAAAATCTAAAACTACGAGACTCCCCGCATCTCAGAGGGTAAACAGCTCTCTAGCTCAGCCGGCTGGCGAGTTATGGCCTTTAACCAAAATGGCCAAGGTCAGCTTTTGCGGGATTTGATTTTTAATCAAAACTTTGGTTTTTGAGTCATAGTTTTGGAACCAGAAACGATAGAAAGCCGATTAGGGCCTCTAAAAAATTGGATTATAACCTAGTTTCCAAATAAACTTGAGTCAAGGAATTGGCTCCTGGTAGAACACACATCTTTGACTCCTGCTCCCTGGCCCGATGCAAAACGCGAGCTCAGTGATCATCTCTGCCCTGGTTACAACATTGTATTTTATCGATCATCGAACAATATTACCTCCGTTGTGTGGAGTAAGAACGCATCCAGGTTCATTGCGTAATGCACATGTTTTTATTTATTCTAAACTGATATCTCAGACTTGAAATTGAAACACCTGGGAGTTATAGTACTAAATAAGTTTTTCGAAAATATATACGTGCAAAAAACACAGAAGTGGTATTTCAAGCACATAAACCATAGAGGTAGAAACAAACATGAAAAAACGTCTCAGTAACCAGTGGCGGATTCAAATCAGGCGTTTTGGGGGGCAGTCGTATAGGGGTGCCAAAAACGTCTTCACTTGCGTAAATACCCTTGGTTCTCTATGACAACTGTTGGGCATCAGTGACTTGTCAGACTTCAGAGTTCAAATTGCTATTAGCAAAAAGGCATGCAACCACATTTTGGGAATATCTTTGTTGATTGGACACGTATTTATGAAGGCTAGAAGTCAATTCAGTATCTTCACTCCACAGTTTGTGAGAAGTTCATTAGGAACACCACCAGGACGTGGGGCTTTACGTGACTGAATGGCTTTCAGTGGGGCTCCAGTTCGGCGTTAGTGAATGGCAGGCTGAGACGATGGTTTTGAGTTGCAGTCGAGTTTTCGGAAGACTCTCAGGTTGTTGCGGACAGACCTGGGAAATGTCTTGTTTTTCCTGAGGAATATTTTGTTCAGGACGATTGCTTTGCAATTGCATTGGGATTGATTTGGCATTTTTTGTGCGTGCGACCTGTGAATAGACTAATGCTGCCAAGCTTTTTGCGAAAAATATTTGATACAAATGCACGGCATCCATCTAAGATCTAAACTACCTGTCGTTTTTTTTATTAAGGAGATATATTAAAGGTGTTGGTTGCTTTGTGTTTCATGTATGATATGGAGCTGTCCTTGTCCCAGTTTGTGGTGTAGCTTTTCCTGAAAAGTCGAACAATCGATCTTTTCCAGCTGACTTATGTGCGTAGATAAATGTTTTGTATGCTTTGTTGACACTATTCTTATTTGGCAAGGAGGTTGTTTTACCCTCTTGTTCGTGGTTTCCGTTAATATTGGCCAATCAGCTTGTTGGAAGTGCCATCGTGAGAGAGTGTCCCTGGTGGAAAGTGGGATAAGAGATGGAGTCAGTGTAAAGATGGGGCGAAGTTGGGATCAAGGGAAGCCATCGAATACTTCCCTTATCTACATTATACGCCATTGAATGTGGGGCTGAATGTCATGTCAGGGTTTGCGCCCACGTACCATCGCCATGATTCAAAATCTGGCGATTGTTTGGGATCAAAAATTGAGTAAGGGTCAGCGGCGTCGTTGCCACCAGCGTAAGGATATACGGCCGCCAGACATGCGGTAGGCCTAATCGCAATCAGTTGCAATCGATTATAGTTTCTAGAGTAATCGTAATCGATTGAATTGGCTGAAAATGACAATTGACCAATTTAACCGTAATCGACGATTACTTTCGCGATTAAACTTGAAAATTTTCAACCTACATCACTGTGTGCGATGAACCGCGGTTTTGGTGGTTTTGGTGGCTGGGTTTCCTCCTTATCATCGTTTGTTATAGTTTGCTTCAGGGAATGGTTGTTTGTTTAGTTGTGCACCTCATCACTGGTTCGTTTCTTCAGCACGTACAGAAAGTTTGTACAGAAATTTGGATGGAGTTAAATGCAGCATTTCAAGAGAAAATGGTGCCATTAGTGCGCTGGCTCGGTTCTTGGTGCTTTCAGTTTTAATGTGCTTGGCTGTGGTAAAAAAATATAACAGCAAAAAATTTGACCTCACTTCCTGAAAAACATGCGCAGCATCAACTTGTTCGCTAACATCAATGGAACAAGCAAAGTTTGCCGTGGAATGTTCTAAAAGTAGCTGTGTTTTCAAAGGAAATAGGCTATTTCTGACAATCTGTAACATTGTTCATATGCAACACAACACGGCGTTCAGGAATATCACTTCCAAACATCAGAAAATGAACTTACAAATGCTTTTACATTTGTGTGGTCGAAAGACCGGAAGACATTTTTTTGTGAGAAAACTTATCCACAGGGTCTAATGTGGTAGTCGAATCCATAGGGGCCATGCCGGCTTCTCGGGATATTTGGGTTTCACTACAAGAGCAGAGAAAGAGACCCAGAGTAGTTTTTCTGAATTTAGAATCTCTCGCAAATTGCACAAAAAAGTTCCAAAAACTGTTGCTAATGAGAAAAACAATTGAAACGAACTCCAGGGACATTTTGACGCTCGTCCTATTCTCGTTTATTGGAAAACCGTTCTCGTCCTCCCCTAAAACTAACGCCGCTACTGCAGAAATGCAACCAAGGATCAAACTAAGGGAAAAAGTGCCTACCATGATGCAAAGCGTTTTGGCATGTCTGTCCTCCTGCAAAACATCACGCATAAGCCGTTCGTTACCAGTGGTCACGCTTTTGATGCGTCTCGCTTTTTTTAAGTTCAGTACTAAGGTGACCGTTGATAGGATCCACATTGTTATAATGGGTATTCCAAAAGCGACAACGTAAAACAGCAATGCTGTCGAGCCAGAGGAAAGGACAAGAATAGACGCAATCAACGTGTACCTGTTCACAAAAAGCGACGGTATTGCCACGGCAACACCAGCCAACCATGTGGCAGGAACGGTCAACACAGCAAATTTCTTTGCGTTACCTTTCGAATAGGCTAGGTAGCGTTTGTAAAATAAAATTCGATCGGCAGATGCCATTATGAAAGTAAAAATCGTCACCGACAAGTGCAAAGAGGTAAAAAATCCGACAAAATCCAGATATGGTTGATCGAAATGACTCCAAGCATCTCCACCGGGGTAACGAGGCAATGAGTCGAACCTTTGCTTGTCTCCTACAACTGCACTTTCGTTGTAAGGCGTTCCCATGATTTCTCTGCTCATGGTGACTTTCGACAGGCTATTGGCAAAAGTAGGGTAGATTATTCCCGCCGCTATCAAGTCGGAAAACCCAAGTGACAGCTTGAAAACACCTTGACTGTCTCGTAGCTCTTTATCCTTTGTGTAAACAAAAATCACCATCGCATTTTCTAAGAAACATATCAGGCTCAGTATCGAGCATACAACCATAACAGCGATGAGGTTGCTCCTGCAGCTGAAAAAAATGAATTGCTTGTAACTTGCTTAATCAAAGATCACACCACGAGAGTGAACAAAAATTCTTAGCAGCTTGAACCATAAGACCAAAAACGTTTGGGACAACAGAAGTTTCATGCTTTGCTTGACCCCGTCCTTTTGCTGTGTCAGTATTTTGCAACTATCAACTAGCAGCAAAGCAAACCACTGTACCCGAGAAGCTGTGATAACCGTGAGTGTGTGAGCATGTGACTATAAACGAAGTATGCCGAACTCTGACGCTTTCATAGATCTGACAAATTTTTTAAGGAAGGTTTGTCAGGAAATGACGAATACGGCTTTGTTTCCTGTCAATGCACTTGTGATTTGACACTAGGTTTCTCTGACGCGTAGCGCAAAGCTTTGTAGCTTTCGTCATAGTCCAGATATAGTAATTTCACTGAAAGTTAGCTTTTTGTTTTAATCTAATTGGCTAAAGATATAGGGAACGGTGCTGCTCTTTCGGAAGCTCTGTTTATTAAACAGTCGCGCAAGTTGAAAGATGCTGCAAACAGAAAACGCATGAGAGAGACTTTGCAAAAGAGCTCATCGTGACATCAAAAACTTACCGGGGCATGAAAACGCGCAGGAGCATTTAAACATTGTCTTGTTCGTAACTTACAAAACTGCAGTATTTCTGTTACTTACAGGTCACAGCAGCAGTNCAAAAACATGAGTTTTGGTGAAAATAAAATGGAGACTCGTTTCGAGGCCTGTTTTGTTAAGTGTTGATACTGGTCTGAGTGGTCTCGAATGACGCAGATGTTACCAAGCATNCTGACTCGAGATTTCTATGCTTTATTTAACCCTGACACTTTGCAAGATGTGCAACATTTAAAGCGCGGTTTGAAACTCGGTTGTGAAAATTTGAGCCACCGATAACTCCCATGCTGGAAATCGCAGACGTGCGTACTACGATGAAGGAAATATTACATTGTAGATCTCTTCAGCACCTTTCTGTGGTAGTTTTAATGAGTTGAAGACACGAGGGTCTCATACTTTTATGCAGGTGCTATTTTTAAGTTTTTTTAGGAATTCAATTTTATTAGTAAAATTATATTTTCCTAGTTCCAGAAACAGCTATGCTTGTGCCAGGTTAATGCATAGTTGTTCATACTGTAGTTTACTAAAAGTATCATTCAGTTAACGTATATATAAAACAAAACTGCATAGTTCTTGCATTACATTTGCTGTTCACCCAAATATATGAGCATATTCGCTACAGAAGGGAAACATTTAAGAGATTAAATCATTTTTGGCCAAGTTTTGCCCTTTTTAACTGAAAAGCAAAACTCGCTATAGAGTGACGTTCACATCGACTCTTCAAAAATTAGCAACAAACTTTTCGGTGCATAAATATTTCAAGAACGACAAAACTCTTGTACAAATTTATAACGACTTTATAAAAATTGAAAAACTCCTAAATACTTATGCCTGACTTTATCAAAACGTTTAATTGCGGCAGCTCCTGCCCGTGAGTTAATTTTTTCCGGCTTTATCAACAATTATGGCAAACGTTTTACATTCTTACAGCAAAGATCGTCATCTCTGACTTACCTAGGCGGCATGCACATCCAAGCTGATGCCCAATTATCGTGCACATTCTGCGCATCCAATCCGCACCATACAAAATCGCAGAAAGGGAGAAGAGTTCTTTTGATTTCGTGGTAGTAGCCGTGGACGCTGCCTCTGAATTCGCTCACGGCTTCGTACAGAGCAACTTGCACACAGGCCTCCGTCAGTTCATCTTCCTCCATGTTTAGGTTCAGCAGCGACCGCACTATGCTGTCCCAGTCGCCCGGGTTGAGGTTCCTTTTCCAAACAATTGTTTGTAAACGAGAAAAGCATTTTCGCCGAAAAACGGTTTGGTTGCAGGCGTTCTCGTACACGAGACTCGTGAAATCGGTGAAGTTGTACGAAGGTTGTTGACACTCGTTCACAAATTGCGGGCAATCCCAGTTCTTAAGAGTGACAAGAAGCTCGGTCAGAAGGCTTCCTTCTCGTTGCCAATTCTGTTTAAACCTGGAAAAACTCGAGTTGCAGCAAATGATCGCTTCCGTCCTGTTTTCTAGGCGTTGACCTCTGTGTTGAGCGCACTGGATGTCGCTTGAAAGACGTGCTGTATATAACAAAAAAGAAAAAGCTTTAGGTGAAAGTCATTCATTCCTTTCGACAAACTTTTTTTTGGCAAGGTCATCAACTGAATGCAAGCGGCAGTGGCTCATAAGGAAAAAATGCCTAACAGTGGATACGAAATTGCTGTAGCGTTCAAACTTCAAAGTTGCTCAAAAGTCGATTAACCCGTTTTTTCAATGTTTGTTCAAAATTGTATGGATCGACTTTTGTTGAAAGGCTAAAGTTTTGTCGTAAACATTTCCTAATTTTTCCAGTTTCAAGCTTGAAATTTTGTTTTTGTTCTGACTATGCAGCAAAATTAAGTGAAAAACATGTAACAGCTAAAAAGAAACAACTTTATTTTGGATGATTCCCTCGCTGAAGCATTTAATTGGTGAAATTTAAACACCTTCAGTGTTTTGTTTTTGATAAAACTATGGGAATGCCAGTAGAACGTGGAATAAACGCACTGCATGATGATAATATCTTTGTTCTGGTAGACTGCTTATCACACTAAGCAATAGCTTGTCACTGTTGTGGTGCAATTATTGGATGCGCACGTGTTTGCTTGCGGTTATTGCTTGATTGGCGTTTCTTCTCTGTACCATTTCGTGCGTACTTGCTTATTCTGTTGCGACTTCGTTATGCGAAGGTACCTGCTTGTGTCTTGCTTGTTTGATGACAACTTCGTATGTTTTGTGTTTAAGGACTAAGTCCAGTAATAGCAAAATAAAGCCTAAGTAAATAGGCGTGCTGTGTGCTAATATTACAGCAACTGTCACTAAGACACTTTTTATAAATAAAGTGGGGCAAGCATTTTTCTGAACCGTTTCATGTGTCTAATGGGGTTAGACAAGGGAGAGTACTGAGTCCATACTTGTTTGCTGTTTATTTAGATGATTTGTCCAATGAATTAAACAACATTAAAGCAGGGTGTTATATTGGTGAAGCCTTATTAAATCACTTGATGTTTGCTGATGATATTTGTGTGTTCTGTCCAAGTGTACGTTG
>JGI24021J15306_10010124_pt1 | contig 11683 bp, 8 predicted proteins | sample Ectturendosymbi1_FD_15306 | JGI IMG/M metagenome (IMG submission 15306)
ATACGAAGCCGGTTATAAACGAATTCAACTATGTAGAACAGATTTACAAGTTTCAGGCCCAATTCGGATTGAACTAAAAAAGTTGGTTTCAGGGCTACTTTTCTTTTTAGGGCAAATTGTTATTTTCAGGGCAAATTTTTTCCGCCCCCCCAGCACAATGCCTTCCCGCACGCCTATGCTAATATCTATGTAACAACAACTACCTAATATCAATATAATTTGATGTGTTGGTCAGTGGTGAACTTAGGGTTCGGGGGCCCGATGCCAGGCTTGAAATGGGGGCCCTCTGATGACGACATCTTACCTAGTCAACCATGATAAGTCCTTTTGATCAAGCCTAGGAAGGAGATATGCAGGCCACCCATGGATACGATGCTACGGCATGACGAACATAACAGAAAATGCAGAAGGGTATTCCACTGGCGACTTCTACCACGGTGTTATCCACGTCTTCATGCCGCATTAGGGGTAATGGTTGGAGGACCGGGTTAGCGCTGTAGCTTTAGTGTTAAAGCTTCGAATAATGGTTGGGTTTAGTGTTGGTTTTCCCAGCAAATCTTTGGCGAGCTCTGTGATGGCTTTCTAAATATTTGCCAGTGTTCATTAACTAACAATGCAATGAGCATAGAAGATTAAACTGTAATTTGCAATGGACCTCATCAAAAAGGCAATTTGAGTTTGATACAAGTAAGAAGTACAAAACAGGTCTGCGCTTGATGACAACAAAAGTATATATAGCGTATGCAGCACAGTGGTAATATAATATGCGCAGGCCCATGCTGTGTTCTGTTGAAATGTTGTAGCCTATATAATAGCAAACGGACTATCTTGTTCACTGGCAGTACTTTTCACAGCTTCGCATGTTTTTCAAAATATCGTTCTTTTTGGCATTTTCAGCAATCTCCACAGGACATTTCAGAGTTCATGACAACCTGAAATTGAAAACTAAACCATACTTACTATGACAATACCCAACTGTTATTGCATAGTTTACTCCACATCTGTTTAAAGATGTAACAAATCTACACGCTACTCTGTTCAAGTACATTGTTTAATCTTGATTCTTGAATGTTTAATGAAATCAATAGTTCAGTAATGTAAATTTTCATTTTTTTTCTTCATGAAGAAACTTTCATATTGAAGAACTTTCATGAACGCCGGAAAATATTCAAGGACAACGAAATGTTTTTTCAAATCTGGTTATCAAGGATATAACCAGATTTGACAGCAAATTGAAGGAAGTCATTGGCGCTCAAGGACGTCTGGCAACCTTAGCGAAGTTAATGCGTACAAAACGATCGAAGTCAATTAGTTTTGACCTTATATGCCACAAACTACCCGCGTGCCAAGGTTTGCCCAACCACTACTAAGCTAACGTTAACTCAGTGTCACTGTGCTAACAAGCACGATTGCGGAATCAGTGTCGGAGGTTTTTGGGTGGAGTCGGATCCTAAAAACACTAGAAGTCGGAGTAGGATTTTATGTCCGACTCCGATTCTGGAAGTACAATTGAATCATATCTTACATCACACTCCTGAGTTGGGAATTCCAGTTGAAATGGTACAATTTGTTTTGAAACTTTCATTGAAACAGAGAATTCTTGCTGCGCATCAGGATTTCCATTGATTGCTAGTTGCTACAAAATTGTTGACAGCCAAACTTCATTAACGTTATGTTAAGGAGTCGAAGTCAGTGTCGGGAGTCGGTGTCGGAAATTTTGGAAAGGTCGGAGACGGTGTCGGACATTTTATGCCCAACTCCAAAACCCTACAAACATAACTCACGGTTTGGTTGATTTTTGTGCTGTGTTCTACTCATAAAAATATTCAAAGACACGTTTCCCATCATCTTGTCACGAATAACCCAATAAAACGTAAAATTCTGAAAAAGATGCGGGTAAAATTGAAAAGATGAAATCTTTGAGGAAAAAATTTGTTATTTAGAATGAACGAAATCTTTTCACTGTCACGTAGCCTACAGCATTGTGCCTTTTGGACCCGATAGTTCCGCTGTCCAACGACGATAACATAAACGCGAAGACAAACACTAAATGATTCATGAAGACACAGGCTATTACCTAGTTTGAGTCGAAGGCCTATTTCAAATAAAATGGATACATCATTTTGAAAGATACAATCAACGTACATTCACCATTTTGAAAAGAAAAAAGTACTAGGATCACTACATTCCATGTTTCATGTTTGTAAGTTAGATCATATTTCAATATGTATATTTAGAAACATGAAGTGGAATATCAGCAGATTTTAAATTCTAAGTTGAGACTAAAAATGGAAAAACGAATTAAGACAGGAAAGTCTTGGAATATATAGATGAGGTTGTTTTCATCTCAAACAGATTTTTATCACTAACAACAACTCTAAAAATAAAATATGCAAACGATGCTCGCGATACGTCGCTCCTGACAACGCCCAAACAAACCCCACGAATTTCGTAAGATTTTGGTCTCTGCTAGATTTTTTTGTAAAATTGTAAACATACTACAAATGAAAAGTTTCAAAATGATTTCGATGAGTACTATTTTTCATTTTGTATACAGCATAATGCAAGGAACATGAACATGTACAAAATTTTCTTAGAAACAAATTTATTCCTTTAGTCATTAAAACTTAAGTTCTTCATAGCGCAACAGCGTGCAGAAAATGTGCAATAAAAAAACAAACCTCTGTTTGAATTGACCATCTCCCCTTTTTTCTACATGCCAATATTCTGGTATTCCAGGCGTAGCAATCTGCAAATCCAAAACCGCTATTTTACCAAAACAAAAATGAATGAATTACTTTATAAATATTTCATATTTACCAAAAGAAACTTAGGGAACATTTTGAGTTGGATTTTTTCCTAAAATGCGTGATATGCGTAGAAGCTTCTAAGTATCAACGGCATTTCTTGGCATGTTTCTATTCTTTTTTGTGTTCTTGTGTCTGTGATATGGACCATGAGTCCGCAATAAAATATCATTATTATTATTCATTCAAACAGAAAAATTCGATTAGTACATTTGACGGGTTTCGGAAGATGGCGGTTTAATGTTTCATGAACAACGCCTCTCCTGAAGAAACAAATAAATGTGGTCGTCGCCCACTCTATCCTGTCAATATCATGTTTGTTAAAAGTTTTTCTATCGTGCTTAGACATGGAGTTCAATAAGAACTTACTATCAATTCACAATTTTCAATAATTTCAGAAACTATTTCTAATTTAAAAATGCATTTGAATCAAAGTTATTATTATTTATAAAGATCGCAATTATTCTATTTGCATTAATGTTTTGTGACCCTGGACGGCAGTATATAATGAATTTACTGCAATTTCAAAAACCTTCCTTCTTTGATTAGTAGAAGTCAGCAAGCACTTCACAATGTTGTTTTTAAAAGCTCTTAATTGGTGAGAACTAAAACAGTTCACTCGTGAGAACAGAAAGTATGATTAAATCATGTTCTGTGATTCTAATTTTGCTTGCACATGCATACCTTCGTGACCTAAGGTCACCTGGCCATAGATTGATCGCGGTGTATAGTTGTTGGCTTATTTGCTGCACAAAAAAGTAACGTATTTGCGATTCATACAAAAAAGAACAATGCAAAAAATCTGTTTTGTTCGGAAACTTGGCAAAGTTGGTCAAACTACAGGAAAACAGCAATATCGGGTAAAGTTTGATTCAGTGTTTTTCAAATCTTCAGGCCCTGCCAGTGCTGTAACTTCTGTCGGACCGGATTTCGGGCAGCGTTCGTGCTTCAGTTTGTCAAAATGTTTCGGGCTGATTTCGTTCATGCATACAAAACTTTTTTGCAACACTCAGAGTGACGATTTTGTTTTGTGAGGTACATTTGTTGTGCTCACCGCTGTGACTTCTGTTGTGATTTTTCTTCAGCTAATTCTATTTGCAAACACAACTGCATTCTTTCATTTTCTGCTTAGATTCGATTCGTATTTTGAGAAGGCGACAGCGGTGAGGAAATTAGCACACGATGGCGTTGCTTCGACAAGAGCAATCACGTACGCGATTGTTGGCTTCTTGACCTGCAAACCAGGAACGATGGCCTACAAACCAGATTTTCATGCCTATCGCTATCCTAGATACTTTCTTTTATGCCTATAGCTCCGTCGTGGATAGTTTTGTGATTCTTATCTTTATCTTGAGAAACCGTACATTCCGCAGTATTGTTGTTGACTAACAAGCTAAGCCTGTGCTTCTTGAAGCCAATATTTTGGCCAATATGATCGCCATTTTGAATGTGAGAAAACCGTGTTCCAGCAGCTCTACCGGAACATTACCTCTTTTGATATCCCGCAGTTGCGCATATCTTCGCTTACTCGGTAAATTTGGTTTTCGGGCCTAAATTGGGCTTCAACAACAAATGTCAGGCTTGTGATTTCATGCTCAGCCGGGTTAGGGCTTCAAAATGAAACCGGTTTGCAACTCTGGGCCCTCCCTCAGTTATTCAACAAATCGAAAAGTTTTAACAAATCAAAAAATTATGCACATATCGCAAAGGATTAATAACATTTACTTCTTTGAAGAGTTCTTCTTCAGTCACTACGGAGAGTCTTGTTCCGTCAAAGCAAATGAAAGATTTAATGCTTGTCTCTTTCCACCCAAATTGAAACGCAAATGTCGAAATATTCGTATTTGCCATGATGTTTTACTCATAAAAGCTGTTTTGTACTGAAACACAAAACTTGTGCACTTGCAAATTTACCAAATTCCTGCCGTGTGTGCAAAAATGTGCAGTTTATCTTCTAAATACAGCATATCTACAGGCCTATACTGCTTGATATAAGTTTTTCCATGTTCTCTATTCAAAGTAGAAATGAAAAAGCTCCAAAACATTATGGCAAGCCTTTAATATTTTTCTGTTTGTACTTCAAATTTTCACAAAAATATCCTGGTTGAACAAACCCTCTCTCCGTGTGAGTACACGTCTTCATTTAAAACCTCCAAATTTTTGAAAACAAACAACGTGATTAAGTGAACATTCGAGCGAACAAAACGTAGCCAATCAGGCAACAGCAAATGACATGTTGCAACAACTTTCACAAAATCGATTTCTTGTGTGTCAATAAACAGATTTGCTAAACGATTGTTTCCCCCTTTAGTTGAGGACGTAAATTTTCTATCAACCACAGTGAATATCGCTGTTTTTGTGCACCATACAAAGTCGAGCCAAAACAGTTTTGCACAAACGTCTTTGCACTCTATCGCATTTAAACAAAATGTTTTTATTCTGATCAAGTTAAAAAGAAACGACAGCGATTCTACAAATTTGTTAAAATCAGCATCCACAAATAATCCTGTTGCACAAAAGACTGTCACCGACATGCGGGTAATCCAGTTTATTGCGTGTCTAAAGGAAATGCTGCAAGCGAATGTGTTACAAGGAAATGCTTCATACACAAGATAATATAAACTATGTAGTAAGCATCTACCGGCACGTCCTGTTAATACAATTAAACTCAACGTTCTATTTAGTCTAAAGATGAACGGGAGAATGCCTCATCCTGACAAAAAATTTGCTTTTTGTCGAATCATGTCAAGGTATGTTCATTTGTTTTTTTTAATTTTTGTTAGAAAATAGCACAAGTGAAAAATTTGCCGGCGACAAGAAGCAAAACTCTGTTAGAGAAGAATATCATAGCTGTGACGTTTGTGAAAAGTTTTTATTTGTAGGGAAGATATTTTGACTTAATTTAAATAAAATTCTTTTGATTTCAACTGTATCTTCTTGCAAAATTTCTTCACAAAAGTTCGTCCCAATTTTTCTACAAAAATGCTGTGCATTCCACTTATCAATGATTTAATCCTTCCCAGATTTGTGTATTTGTGATGAGATTAAAGTCAATATCATAGTGTCAAAGCGCACTTCACTTAGTCAAGTACGTAACTCCTTGCTGGCCATCTTGTACCCTGCGAATGATGGCAAAATTGTAATACCAAACCCTCATAGCATTCAATTCTAGTATGCTTTGCTGCATGATAAGACCTGAATGCAATTAAATTACTGAGAATTAATCGGAATATTTCAAGAAATATTGAAAACGTACTTGTTACAAAAAAAAGTGTTTTGTGATGGCAAGCTCCTTAAGGATGGCAAAGCCACAATTATGGCTATGACTTTGTTATGTCATAACTTGCCGACCAATAGATTTGGAGAGCTGTTCAAACCCTCAACGGATTCGGTAATTCTTCTAGTTCAAATTAAAACAAATTTTTAAGTTTCGGCTCTGGCTTTTCCTGTGGGTGACTTCATAATTAGAACAGGTTTAGCGCCATTTTGGCTGAGGTTACCTGGCCCTGGGCGCCAACCCAATGGGCCATTTTTTGGCTCACATTTTTTGGAAACTAGGCCATGATCTGAGTCGTTAGAGCTCTTAATTCGCTTTCCAGCATTTCTGGAACCAAAATTATGTCTCAGAAACAAAAATTGGGAAAAAGTCCACTCCCACAGAAGGTGACCATGGGTAATTTTGACCCTATGGTCTAACTCGCCAGCAGATTGAGCTAGAGAGTTGTTCAAAACCTGTAAATATGAGGAAAGTCTTTTACAGTAGTTCCAATAAAGAAATTGTTTGAGTTTTAGATGTCGGTCTTTTTCTTGATGTTGACATGATGCAAATATGTCTGTGCATATTTTATATATATTTGGATGACGTCATCATCCCCTTAGGAGCAGACCAGACGTTTCGATTTCGTGGCTCAATGTTTTTTTTATTTCAGGCTATAATACGAGTCTTCAGAGGGTTTGAATGACTTCTAGCCATTCTGGTTCCAAAAATTATAGACAAAATACCGCACATTAATTAGGGAAATCCCCGCAAATTCTTGGAGAATTCCTGAAATATTTGGAAAAGGTTTGGCATAACTTTTGCACCAGAAGCACTAGAAAGTCGAACAAGGGCTCTAAAGACTCGTATTATAGCCTAGCATCCAATAAAACCTTGAGCCACGAAATCGGCTCATTGTATTCGCAGATGACGTCATCAAATGAACACAAAACATACCCCATCATGACGTCATTGGTCAAAAACCCGAAAACCAAAACAATTTTTTTAATTCAAAGAACAACACCTGTTGCCGAGTTATGAAAGGCCAAAATTTGCCCTGAGAGGACAAGTCATACCTTTCGTGCAACTTTTGGGTTTCTGTCAAAAATCGGGTTTTTGAGCCATAACTTTGGCTCCATAATTGCTAGAAATCCTATCAAGGGCGCTAGACTCGGATTATAGCCTAGTTTCCAAAAAAAAACTGAGCCAAAACCTGGCTCGTTGTATTGGCTCCCGGGCATCAACTGGATAACCTTCCGTTTTTTTTTCGGTGCCCTGGCGTTTTTGCAATTGCTATGGTTCCTTACTTGTGTTTGAATTTCTTAATTTTCGCCAAATAAACTCAACAACTTACCAAAAGTTTATAAAAAAGCACCGTTTTCTTTGCTTGTTTCAAAAGCTCGCTTTTTCAAAGTCAAACTTTGGGGCGAAACGTTACTGTATGAGTTACACTCAGTGGCGCAGCAGGGGGGCTGGGGGTTCCGGACGGCACTTTCCTGGGGTCGAAATTTTGTTGATTAAAATTAATTTTTGAAGGTACAGTAGTTTGAAACTTCTAACTCTTCTTTATCATTTTGAAATAATTTTTTAAAGGTTTGAAAGTTAAGTAACATCACTCCTCAGGTTTAAGCAACCAAGGGATCAATCGCAAATTTTTAATAGGAAATCCAATTCACGTAACACCACGCATCGTCAGTCTTTTCATCTGCAAGCAATGCTAACAGGTTAAACGTTAAAAGGCTAAAACAAGGTCAGAGAAAGAAAACAACCTCAACGCGGTAGTGAATAAATCACACAACACCAACTGACACAATGAAAACTAGAAATTACGTCTTACTCAACTAAATGCATTCACTGAAGCTTCTAAACGTATTGAAAAAGTAACAATTAATGAATCCAAACGAAGTTTTAAAGTTCTAATATTTTCAGTTTTTGTGTTTAGAAGCCCTAGACTAGCACCCAAAAACGGGTTTAAGGCAGTTCGGAGATGTTGATTCGGCGACGCAGTTGCGACGAACATTTCCTGGCACGTCTCATTGTGGGAAATACAGGTATTTGAAATACGTAAAAATTAATGTTGAAATAAACAAGTTTCAAAAATTGGGATTTCAAACCGTTTTCAGAGCATTTTTTGTTTTAATGTGTTAGCCTTTAATAATTAGTTTAATCTCTGTGCCAAAGGCATACGTTTATAAGCAAAATTCTTCTAGTAGTGGATACACATGGAATAACTAGATGTTGTCGCATTTATTCATGCAATATTAGATAGGTCCACCAAAAAAGATTACACTTGTGAGAAACAGCAGGAGATAGAGGTGTCCATGTTGTCTATTATAAATATTATCTGACATTGAACAACCGTTAATGTTTTTCTGAACTATAAACAAGTTGCTATGGATATTGCTTAGTAAAAACAGATGAAGGTAACAATGGCAGTGCTTATTCTCTCTCTCTTGTCACTTTGACATACATTTTCATGCTTCCCTCAGGCAAGTCCCCATAAGATCCATGCAGCATCTGTGAGTAGCCTTGCAATACGAAGAAGCATTTAGGTGCAGGATTTTGATAAAATGCAATTCTTGTAATTTCACTCTTTGGATTTCCTGCTGCTTTGGATGCTCGAAACAATCGCCCCATTCACCCTCCGCACGTCCATGGTCTCACGCTATTTTTAAGTTCAGTGGGTTATTTTCAGTAAGTGCTACAAGCAGGGACCCAGTTTGCCGAAAAAGGCTTGGTGGTTCCAAGGGCGTACGCAAGGGGAGGTTGGGGTTAACCCCCCTTGAGTTTGATATATTACGAAAACTTTATTGCCTGCGCAAAGGAGATTGATTGTTTTCGTATACTTTTTGCTTGCTGATTTGTCGACTTGATGCAAATACCACGGAATGAATTTGCAAGATTCGATCTTGCAAACCGTGGTGCGCGCCAGCCAAACCAGCAGTACACCTTCTATGCTCGACTGTTTGTATTGGACGAGACATTAGCGCAGGCTGATTTTGCAGTTGTACATTGCTCGACGTAGTGATGTGTGTATTTTACTCCCTGTTTCAACGCGCAGCCTGATATTTTTGCAGTTATGAACTACTCTGTCGTAGCGTTAAGTGTATTTTCCTCCGATATCCTAACTTGGAGCGCTGATATTGTTTATATTCCGTCCAATGACACATAAAATAAGGAGAGTGCGGGTAGAAGAATATGCATATTATGTCAACAAACTTCGCTAAAACGTTGGTTTGGGAACATGAATATGAGGTCAAATTGTGATGTCACAAACAAAGTATACCAAACAAATTACCACAATATGCCACTGAATTACCCCCCCCATGAAAATGTTCTGCTTACACCACTGGAGGGGACAAACCTTTATTTTTTGCGTTTCTATGACGTCACCATTTCGATGACAGAGCAAATTACGGAGATTATATATTTAGGGGAACATGGCCCAAGTGCTCCTAAGTAACTCTAAGGTTACTCACGATAAACTCAAAGACTCATTCGCTTTACGACTTTGGCAAGTCGTAAGATGTGCTTTTAGTTGAGATTTTTGTTGAGTGCCATTTTATATTCCAAGTGCAGTAGAAAAATAAAAACAATTCCTATGCTTCTCAACGCCCTGTTGCGTCGTTTTAATTTTCCACGGGCGTCGCACAAAAGTAAACTCAGTGCAGTTTTATTCTATGAGCTATAAAGAGTAAAATTTAGTGCAGTTTTATAACTTTACTAAAGAACAGTTTTTGTTGAAGTGCAATCATGCTGACAGTAGATAGGCCATTTACCATCTCATGATTGCGTTTTACTAATAAACGCATTGGACAAATTTCAATTTGCTTTGCATCAAACAAATGAAGGCCACAGGAGTCAGTTATAAAGTGGATGTAAACAGGAAACTAATGTTGCAACATAAACATAAATCCACGACTGAAAATGATAGGCCTAAAAGGAAACCTAGCAAGTATAACAACAGTCATTTAGATGTTGGGTTCACATTTATCTTGCAGAACGGAGATGAATAACTTCAGCGTGTTGTTTGCGGCAAGGTATTGGCCAGCGAAAGTATGTTATCAAATAAGCTTTGACGTCATTTAATATCATCACATCCGCAATTTGTAAAGAAATCTTGATAGTTTTTTTTCTCGGAACGTAAACGATCTAAAGAGGCAAGTGTCCGCCATTTCCCAATTCACGCAACTCCCAACAAAGGCTTTATTAGTGTTCTACCAAGTTGCGCACAGGATTGCTAAGTCTAAAAAGCCTCACACCATTTCTGAGGAACTACTACAGCTTGCTGCAACCGATCTTGTAAGTGCGATGATAGAAGGAGCCAGCAGGGTTGCGGAGTCGGAGGTAAAATATCCGACCTTTCCAAAATTTCCGACTCCGACCTTTCCAAAATTTCCGACTCCGACCTTTTCAAAATTTCCGACTCCGACTCCTTAACACAAAGGGAATGAAATATGGCTGTTAAAATCAATGGAAATCGTGGTTCACAGCAAGAAATATCTGTTTCAACAAAAGTTTCAAAAGAAACTGTACCATTTCAACAGGAATTCCCAATTTAAAAGTGTGATGTAAAAAAATGATCCAATTGGACATCCGCAGTCGGACAAATAATCCGACTCCGACTCACAGAGTTGTTAGAAATCCGACTCCGACTCCACCCAAAAACCTCAGACTCCTTACGACTCCGACTCAAAAAACCCTGGATGGAGCTGCCCAGCAGTTAGAGCCGGTACCGCCATCTCATGAAAAATAAACGTATGATGCTGCCTTCAAATTTACGAAGCATAATTTTGCAACGTCTATTTAAGCTCGAGTGGAAATATGCTCAGTACTTTCCGGAGAATTTGTCAAACTATTAATAGATCCGTGATCCTTTCGTTCAATCTACCCTAGCGTTTACCCTTGCAAGATAAAGAAAACTAAATTGACCGTTCTTGTGATGGTTCCCTGAAAAGAAAGTTTAATTCAGGAAACCTGACAAATTTCATTGAATGACGAATACCTAGCTTTGGTGAAAAGACCACTGCGTATGGTTATCCCTTTCGCTACATCGTGTTTGTGCGAATCGGGACTTTATGCCATCGCTGTGATTAAAACCAAATAGCAATCACGAATAAACTTTGAGAAGGAGAGGGAATGCGGATGGCAGTTCCACAAATTCTTCCATGATTCGACTAACCAGTGAAAATAAGTAAACCCACACACCACAATACTGTAAATGATGCCGATATCTTTTTGTTGTTTCATCAGCAAACAAAACTTTCATAAAATTCTTATTGCTGGTACGCCGCAAGTCCAGCAAACTTTTCCAAAGTCGTCGCAACGCAAAACGTTTGAGAACCACTGCCATAGGCTACAAACATGAAAGTGAGTTTCACAACAGCTATTGATAAGCGAGTGTATGCTCTTGTTCTTTCTAATAATCTTACTGATTTGTCCTTGATTGTGAACAGAAAAATGAAATACTGAATTGTAATGTGTATAATTATTATTTTTACCATATCAATTTAGGACATACCCTGGAAATTGGGATTAAGAACCAAATATTTCTGGAAAAACCTGAAGTCGGCATCTTAATTCCGATTAACTGATTTGATTCTTGCAATGACAGTTTTTT
>JGI24021J15306_10010125_pt1 | contig 11681 bp, 5 predicted proteins | sample Ectturendosymbi1_FD_15306 | JGI IMG/M metagenome (IMG submission 15306)
CGAGCGGCAACATCATTTCCTTTCGAGAACAACACACTTTGCGGATACTATGTTAACATGTTAAGTCCACAATAAATAATGCTCTGATTTTGTGGTTTGAATTGTATTTTTGGCGTATTTAGCGATACATTCAGTACTGCCACAGTTAAAGAAATAAAACAGTCATGGAACTTATTTCACGGCACAGTTGAAAAAAATAGAGCATTACATTAGCTATATCAAGAACGCCTCAGAAAAAAATATTAGAAAAACATGATTGATGGCATACGCATAAGGCTCATCAGGGGATGCAGTACATCCCAAACATTTTGCTTCTTAAATGAAAGCAATTTGCCTGTTTCCAAAATGTGGCTTAACAACTATTCGACATTTATCTACTGTAGATCCTAATTGGAGATAACATGCGACTACAGATATCCGGCGCTTTCGGTCGATCGAGCGGAAATATTTTTCCGGAACAGGATACCTATCCATGTGGCAAGGAAGCGACACGCCCTGCAGTGCTTTGGTTGGAAAAGTTTCTTCTCTAAAAGTGGAACGAAAACGATTTCATAAAATTGAAGTGGCACTGTGGGCACAGTTTGATAAACATTTAGTTGCTAAAATCAAAGTCTAATGTATATTAAACATAACCACGCTGATGGTACCTTCGCGTTTGTTCAATTGTCTTGTTTCGAAGCCACACGTCTAAACAATCTATTGCGTATGGATCTATATTGCTGTCAAACTTATTAGCAAACAGGTGATGATGGCGAACAAGCCACGCTAGATCACCAACTCCGTACACGCAGACACCTCGAACATAAACCCCCGCACACGTCGGGTAAATTTGTGGATCCATTCCTCCCCATTTCACCAGTCGGGTGATTGACTGCAATTCGTTTAAGTCGTACTTCGCATTCGGTAGAAAGCTTCCCGGAACAATGTAATGCAGCCTTTGTAATGTCGCCCAAATGTGTTCATCTGGCGAATAAGTGTCCTCGTTCCATTTCAAGAATTTTGCTATATCTGGATCTGCCCAAAAACATTCATTAAGGCAGGTGAAAACATTAGTCTGCCTATTTTGAACAACCTTCAATCTATCGTGGTTCTATCCGTTTGCAATCAGCATTATAAGCAGTGGCGTAGCAAAGACGAGACCTGGGGGCTCCGGGCGGAAAGTTGTTGATTAAAAATTGATTTTCAAGAGTACTTTGAACTCCTCAGCTTTTGTGCTTAGTTTCATTAGCGTGAAAAAGGTGTACAGACATTTAATCGCGCGTTATATAATCACTCGGCAATTAATCACTGACATTTTAATCACCAAACAGTAAATCACACATACAATGAAACACCCCAACATAGACCAGGCCTGCACAACACATAGGGCTTGGGGGCCTCATGAGGCTCACGAGAACTTTTTCAATTGTAGAAAATGTTGCAAAAGCTCCACTTCGAGTAATTGTCGTTCCAGACTTTCTGCCATACTGCAACGAAATCTCTACATCGAAATGAAATAGACTTTGCGNCCCGCGGCAAATTTATGTTGCTAATTTGACCTTCCAGCTTTCTGAGTTGTGCAGGCCTGCCTTNCACATATTACCACTAAACAGATCAACACCTATACGCACTTGNTTACTCTAACTCTTAATCTACGTAATCCACGGGTTTTNNGTTTACGGTTTTATGTTTAGTGTTTTAGGTTTATAAAAAAAATGACAAGAAATGTCCAAGTTATAATGTAGTGATTAACTGTCTAGGAATAAATTTTCGCGTGATTAAACGCCACCAAACCGTGTAAGTGATAACTGTCTGCGTGATTAACTATCCAGTGATTAAATGTCACCAAATCAAAAAATTGTGTAAATGCAGTTGTGGATTGAACAATTTGATAAAATGATATCTCAAACGTTTGTATCAAATCCACGGTCCAAACTAACCCTGTGTTTGTCTTGAAAATCAGGGTTTTTAACATACTTATTTGGGGGGAGCAATTGTCTCCTAGTCTCTGAACTGCCCTACCCAGACGAGGCCATTTCCCCACCCCGGTCAAAAGTCTTTTGAACAAAGGACAGAGATGATATTCTATACCGCAGACTAGCAAACATTACTGTTCCGGTAGTTCGAGGTTGAAGTTTCTCCCTCACTCAAAATCTGGTTAAAAAATCCCTGCTTGAAATCAAGGTACGTCCAAGCTGTATCTTAATCCTATTTCTCCCATGGTTCGATCCTTAGGAACACCCCAACGGCACATTACATCACCTGAAACCCATAGGTATTGACGACACACACTTACTAGCATGTTTCATGGCATTGTTTAATGTTCAGTGGGAGATTTTCAAGAAACAAGTTCAGCAAGGTACAAAGCCTAGTTGTTAGGTGGGCTTGTAAACATCAAATTTTGGCGTATGAAGTGAAGAACTTTGCCAAGGTAAAGTTGCTCAATCAATAGAACCGATGTTTATCTGTATGACGTAAAGGTATCAGAAGATGACGTTCTTGAAGCGAGATAATGCAGTTGTTGTGTTTGTGTGGGTATAGAGCTCAGATTGCATGTAGGCCTGAACTGCAAGTAAAAGTGAATCATTGCCAGCCAACAGGCAATGTGGGTTTCGTAAAAGGTTTGAATCTTTTGTTCAACTATACACTTAACATTTGCGGTCATAGAAAAACTATTTCAATAAGGAAAGCTTAGAAAAGGTGTTGCTCTTATTTTAATAAATTAGGGCAATAAACCTTAAGCTGAAATGAATCCTAACCCAAGCGAAAATAAAATATTTATGATTATGATGAAGGATTTTATTGAAATGCGCTTGAGCCGAAGCAGTTGCACAACTTGGCAATAGCTCTGCTGGATGAAGTTGTTCAGTGCAATTTCAGTTGAACTTGACGGGTTGTAATCACTGCTGAACATTGAAAGGGCTGATGTCCCACGTGGTACGGTTTGGTAAAACAGTTTCTCTGAATAGACGTCTACTGCTAATGGACGAATGTAAGGAATAACGCTATACACGCGTAACTGGGTGAAGCCCAACCCAACAACTAAACCAGTTGTATGTCACGATGGACGCCGCAAGCCAATACTCCTCAACTAGTGCCGGTTTTGAACTTATTTGATAAATTTTATCTGAGTGGGTCCTGCACCTTAAAAGGTGCCCGCGTGAGAGGCCACAGAGTTTGCGTAGGCGTTTGAAGCCTTTTGTTTATTCTAAGAGCACTAAACCACTACGGGAAACGTTCTTAACATTGATGAGATTAGATTAACAAATTTATTTTTACAGCCTACTATGCTGTACATATACTCTGTTTTAGTTAAAAGATGGAGATACTAGGTAAAATATAAACATACATAAATGTTCACATCTGTAAAGCAGGTATCCCGTCATCCCTTGTCTAATTGGGACCCGCATAACACATAGTTTGTGTATTTTTGTTAGATCTCCTAGAATGCGCAAACAATTAAAGCTAAGCGGTGCGGCTTACCGCAGACTGAAAGCCAACAGGAAAAAAATTAACAAAATATGCCAGGTCCATAGATGCATATGTAAAGGCAGAAAAAATAGGAAAAGCAAATGATGACAAAGATGGCGAAGAAGCGGAAAAAGTAAGACCCATAATCGAGAATACAAAACAAGGCCCATTTCAGTTTGTGAGTGTTTGATTCTGATGTTCAAGATGTTTTTTATTCCTTATATCTTTACTAAACGCGAAACATGATCTCTTTTGCAAGCAAATTTGAGGGGTGAAAATGGCGGCACTTTTGTGGTTGGCCCCGGGTGACATTTAGCTTCGCTACGGAACTGATTATAAGAAATTTACAGACTTTCTGAACAGAACTACTTGTTTCCTGAAAAACGTAAAGCGAACTCCACCCAGCGCTCATCAATTTATAGGAAGTACTTCAACCGCCATGAAGTTCAGTCCACAACGAGAAACGTACTTTTCAAGGGCCTCTGTTTACCAGCATTGTTTTTGAACAGCAGAAACACTACTTTTTAAAATTAAACGTGCAAAAGTACCGGACCACTCGGCGGGCGACAGACTTAAACAGTGACGGGATATTTTTATGCAGTGTTAGAAAATTTCATAGAGTTATTCAAGTTAAACACAACAGACATACTACAATACAGTGCAAATGTTATTTTTAAAGCAAACGATTAACAAAATTATGGCTTCCAACAACCCAACATGACAAAAACTAAGGATTGATTTAGTCAGGGTGAGGACGGTGTATTGCAGGAGTTTCAAAATCCCAAAGTTAATGTGTGATTGGTTCGCAGACAGAATGACCAATTTCCAGTAATAATTTGCTTTTCACATTATAACTAATACAATGACAATGTAGGCTACAAAACAAAAACTCAACTGAAGCGTTATCAGGTCTCGAACAGATCCCAAACATGGAAAAATACAACAGCCGTGTCCTCGAAAGATTTTGTTACAAAGCTCGGTCCTTACAATGGATCTGCTAATCACTTTGTTGCGTTTTTCACCTTACGACTGAAATGAACTGCGCATAAATAGTTGCAGAGTGAAAAAGACGAAATATTCTTCATAATTCATGGCAACTGTGCTAAAGAATGTTTCATCAACTGTAAAAATACAAAAACTACAGAGATACTTTCGTCTGGGCTGAAAACGTGTATGTTACTTTTGCGGAGAATGCCCTATATTGTGTATACCAGCGGCGTCCAACTGCGGCTCTTTGCAAGATGTCATGTGGCTCTGCGTAATTACCAGAAGGCCCACTAAATAACACGTATAAATTTCTGTCATTGTCATGTTGGTGTGTGATATTTACAATAAATCTAGGTGAGCAAAGGTATGTGTTTGAGTGAGGAAGAGATGGGGTGATGTTCATATGTGCCCATGTGGGTGATGCGGCTCTTCGCGGTAACACAGTAAGAAATGTTGTTCTTGGTCTCTGACTGGTTGGCCACCCATGATATATACAATTGGTAAGTTGTATCCAGAGAAAAGCAACACAAATGCTTACCTGTTAAAATAACTTTAATTGCTTCGTATTTGAATATGAAATAAGCGCTTCCGGCAAACATGTCAGTTTTGATCGGCACCGGCGATTTCGTAACACTTGTTTTTTTTAAAACCTCATGTTCATGAGAAAGATCAGACGGAAGCTCGAATCGAAAAGTGTACCTGTGCACATGGTTAGCACGGCTTAAGACTTTCAACTCATTGATATATTACGAAAACGTCAAAGAAAGGAAGGAATACGTCAAGTAAATAACTCGAGATGCAATTGGCCGCCATGAACTTTTTCAGCCACGTCGCCGGCCTCACTGCAATGCTAAACAAAAAATTCTATTGTGTCACCTACACCGCGAGAAGCAAAGTCACTCAGTGACTTTAAACCATTATTTTCATTTTGCATAAGTTGGGCAATTACTCTTGGAGAAGATTTACTTCAATCCTACAATAAACCAACTGCGTAGATACCCACCAGCAGGCCTGAAACCCCACATAAATTGATTTGAAAGTATACCACGCGGTTACAGAACAGCATGTCCAAGCTGTCTTTCAGTGTTGATTTGCAGTGAAACAAGAATGGTGTGTAGATTAAAATAAAAATCAAATCTACGCAACAATACGTTGACATCTGCAAGCGTATCGTCACTGCTGCTAGCACCTGCTACGCAAGGTACGGGTTTTGTGTTCTAAACTGATGATGGGTAACCTTTTCATTAGTCCGCTGTCGTCATCAGTAACTGAAAAAACGTTCGGCGACCGTAATTATTTCATTGGTGTTTTACCAATAAAAATATGTGTCGAAATATCAAGAAACCATCGATGAACCGAATTTATAGTGCGCACATTTCCCTTTTATATTTGTTGAAGAACAGAATCCAGCTTTTAAGTGTATTTTTCAAGAAGTGGCAAAAAACGTAGTCGCAAAATTAATATTAAAAAAATGTCACTTGTGAAGAAGAAATGCCTGTTTTGCTGTGCCGCGGTTCAAGTCTTCTGCTCAGCGGCAGTGTTTGCGCTTCTTGCTTATGGTGCATATTTTTCCTGAAAGCAGTTGCTTCCCATCAACTTTGATTTACCACTCATCACTTGCTTCTAGTACAGTATTCCTTTTTTTCTATTCCCCAGATTTGACACAGTAGCAACTTCTTTGAAAATAGTGTGTTAACGTATTGTCTTTTTAGTGGTCGCTACCTATTTTAGTTGCTCGTATTTACATCCGCTTGGTGTTGTCATGGACTAGTAGGGGTAGGCAAAGCACCGGACCGCGGCCCGGTGTCGGTTCTTTATCGAGCCGTGCAGAAACAAGGCCATTTTGCTCTGTAAACTGTAATTTTTTAAAAAAAACTCGCCGTGTTTGCCCCTGTGGAAAATTTCGCTATTGTCCTCGGGCTAGGCTTCATGATTCCAGGACAACTTGCACCGTTAAGCTAGCGCAAAATATAAATTTCTTTTTCAACAATTAGTAAATTTACATGCATCAAATATTCGTTATTTTAATGACGGTAGTTCCGGAAAACAATGCCGAACTTTGGAGAAACTTCACTGGTAGTTACTAGGTGAATTTGTGGCTGTGTATGTGGTTGACCCGCATCGGTTTGGTGCATTTCCTAACACCACTTTTCTATCGTTGTTATTTTACTTTTCAGGAACTTAGAATTTGCACCTACTTCATTTGAATAAATTGATTTCTTCTACAGTATTTGAATAAGTTGATTGCATGTGACTAAGTGTAATATGATAAAAGTGTGTTAATGATGGCTGTGGAAACACGAAGCACAACTTCTACTGTGGCTGCCAAGCAAGATGTGAATGAGTTGTCTGGCAAACTGGACAAAGTGATGGAGAATCTTGGGAAGAGGAGCAGTGCTATTACTGAACTCAACCTGGAAACGAGAGAGCTTCACGAAAGTCAGCAGTTCATGTCGGAACAGTACGAGGATATGAAGCGTACGCTTGTCTTCTACTGAATTGGTGAAGGTTTGCCGCTCTGAAAACTAGGACCTAAAAACCGTGTTTTAACAACTCGAAGATGCTTCCTGTCAGACCCAAAAAAACTTGAACGATCTTGAGCGCAGTATGGGCGGCGGGAGTGTCATGAATTTCAAGGTCTGGCCTGGTCTAACAATGAGAACATTGATGAACTCCTTACCAGTGGTTCAAAGCTTATAGAGGTGGACCTCTCTGTGAAGGACTGTTCTGCACAAACTCTCTGGGAAGTCTGAACGCAATCAGCGACCAACTACCATCGCAAGATTCTGTTCTAGACGAATCCAAAATGAGGTCTACAGCTATCGACACTGGCTAAAGGAACACAATAAAAAACTCACCCACAGGACCCCATCTACAGAAATGAGAACCTCACCATAGGATAAACTGCCAACGCTTTTCAACTAATGCCTGGAGCACATGAAGAGCAACAAGTTCAAGTACATCTAGGCGAGGAATGGAACCACCTATCTACGACAGAATGAGAACAACAACACATTTGCTATAACAAAAAAGTGACTTGGCGAGATATAAAATCAATGGCCATTAGATGTAGCAATTATTTCTACTTTAGCTTTTACAATATGCTAAAATGGATTTGGAAGATTTTTGTAGAAAATGCATAAAGCTTTTTGTTTTGCTGTTCTGCAATATTTTGTGATATCTGTAGAAAATGGGTTATTTGTAATGTTCAAACTTGATTGATCCTCAGTTTGCTGCATGCATTGTCTTTAACTTTAGTGGCACCAGTCCCATCGCCACGGGGGGTCGTTGGTGGGCTTAGACCCCCAAACAAAGCTCCAAGCCCCCCTAATTGCAATATGACACATTATCCACCAGTGGAATTTTCGTCAAATTTGAATGTCAAGCCACCTCTGCAAAAACGTAAAGCCCTTTATTGACTTTCTGGTGACGGTTCTGAGTAGCACACCTTACTTTTGCCACATGTGCATTTCAGGCTCCTTGCCTGTTAACTTAGACTGTGATTAATAACTCTTTGCCACTACTTTCTGACCCTAGTGGCTCTGAGTGTAAAAATCATCACATTCATGTATTCAAACTCCTATTGACTAGCAAAACAATTTCCCCAGCTAGCATAGTTCATGTTAATATTAGAAGCCTAAGAAAGAAATTCTACAAACTTGTAGTAAGTTTTATCTATGACCTGAAAAAGCCTCCACACATAATAATAGCAGTCTCTGAAACAAATTAAAAAAATATACCCCTTTGTTTCAAACAAAAATCTGTGGATATAACTTTGTGCGTGCTGATTCTGCCAAAAAACTCGAGGTGTAGCAATATAGATATATCATATAACATATCATTTCTAAGGGGAATGGTATTTGCATTGATTTGAAAGATGTTGAAAGCTTGTGGGTTGAAGCCAATATTGGTGGCAGGTAACGTACTCTTGGGGTCATTTATAGACACCCTAAATATGATTGTTTAAGGTCTTCCTGAGGATGTTAATGCTATTTTACACTAGGTGATAAGAGGCTGTATAAAATGGGTGTCTATCCTAAATGCTTAAAATGTGAACAAGTCATCCCTGTTCATGAAGGAGGTCAAAAGTCAGTGTAAAAATTACAGGCCAACATCAAAACACTGTTGTCTCATTCAACAAAATCTTTGAAGAACTTATATATACACCCGCTTGTATTCTTATATTAAACAAATAAGATGTTATCTGACACCCAGCATGGATTTCGTATAGTGGACTGCCTACATCAATGGCTATTTACGATATTCCTCAAGATCTATTGAGAAATCTTAAATAAAAATGTATTACTTGTGATGTATTTCGTGATCTTTCTAAAGCGTTTGACACAATTGACAACAGCACACTCTTGCACAAGCTTGAATACTTTTATAGAATTGAAGGCATACGTTTAAAATTGCTGAATAACTACTTACACAAGATCGTCAGCATTTTACTGTGGTTGAAGGAAGTAAATCAGATGTTCGCAATATAAAACATGGATTGCCTCAAGGTTCAACGCTTGGACCTCTATTATTTGTTTTATATATTAATAATTTACCAAAAGCTTCCGAGTTTCAGAATAACCATGTTTGCAGATGACATCCTCATAACTATTTTAAGCACCAATCTACAACAATTGAATACACTAGCAAATGCTGAACTGCAAAGGATAGATGAGTGAATGAGATCAAACAAAATGTCTCTGAACTATAAGAAAACCACCTTCATGTTAATTAAATGTGACTCAAAACCAATAACATCATTTTCAGTTAAAATTGGCAACAATCAAATTGCTCACACGAATCGTGTACAAAGTATTTGGGAGTAATTCTTGATGATAAATTATCTTGGTCCCTACGCATATCTAACCAAACGGATAAATTAGCACGAAACCTTGGAATTTCACACTTATTTCCTCTGCACTAAAACCAGTTTACTTTTGGTTTATGACCACCTTCAATATGCAACTGGTGCGTGGGGATGAGTGCCAAATACTACTTTAAATCATTTAAATGTCCTGCATTCCTACGAGCCATGATTTTTTTCCTCCTACAAATCACATGTCACTCCACTATGCCATCAATCGAATCTGTTTAAAAATAAATGATATTTATCACCTTGAACTGATAAATATCATTTATTTTCAACAGATTCGATTTGTTGGTAAACTAATGCATAGTTTTCACAATGGCAACCTGAAATAAACCTTTGTTGATTACTTTATCTCACTTACACATCAATTGACACTCAATTAACTAAGAAAGCCACGCATGGTAAATATTTCTGGCCCTCGTTTTTAAGCGAACATGGTAAAAGATCAATCAGGTACTGTGGACCAAAGATTTGGGAGACAGTTGATATATAATACTTTGCAGCGATTGTCTTCTCTTGTATTTAGAAATCGTTATCGAGCCCACCTATCTCTCAGTATGCGTAAGAAGGCACAGCGTTTTAGTTATATTTTTTTCACAGTTCTTGAACATCTAGCATATTATGCTGTTCACTTAATTGCCCATTTTCTTGTTAACTGAGTAATAACGCACTGAAAAGAAAAACATCATACTTTTTGTGCCACTATACTATGTTGGAACTTCGTTTTGTGTTGTTTCATGNCGCTGGAGATGAGCAACACCANCTTCGATTTAACAGTGGCAATAACATCCANATGNTCGTCCGGATATCCAACCAGCTTTGTTACCGTCATTCAAATCGCCCTACGCAGACTGCTTTTGACCTCATGTTTGCATGGATGCGAAAGGGTTATGGTAACCCGGACGGAATTACGTTTTTCTCCGTCCAGCGTGTGCGCCCCAACGAGTGAATCCGATTGCGACCCAGCAGCCCCCAACAGTGTGGATCATCCTGCAAACACCCTTCTTTGACTGCGTCGCTTGTTATCCTATTTTGCATGGCATTTTCAATCACTGCAATCTGTTTTATTATTAGCTTTTCCAGTGACACCTGACATAACCGTTCTGTTTTTTTTCCGTGTCCTGGCAGACTGTCCATTTTGGAAACGTGAATACCTTTACCACCAATAAGCTACTGCTACTACTTCAAATAAACGCGGAAAGCAATCCTTGATCGAAAAATACTTTCCGCGCGTGCAACGTGAGCCTGATGTTTGTGAGAGCGCTATCTATGAAAAGACATTGTGAGGAGTTATACCAAGCAGGAGTTCTACTGAAATCCGTCTTCTACCCAGGAAAGGTTTGTTTGAAGATTAAGAATCGGAGTGAGATGATATGGTAGCGCTATGTGTGATGGTTGTTAGGCTGGTTAAGGATTTTAAATGGAAGTCGAATTTTGTGGAAAAAAATCAAATGACAACCGGTTAGTGCGGAAAAAATTAAGAATGAAAACTGAATGGAATTCGTAGAAATTCTAACCAACTTACATTATTTAGAGTTGGGCAAGCTCCACTCTGAAGTAATGTAAACATGAGACGTCTTTGACGAAGCGAAAGCGGAGGAAGCATTTTGACAGGTAAATAAAAGGGCGTGAGGCAGGAATCAAAATTTTTAAATAAGGCAGTTTTTTTAAAGAAAATGTTAGGTACCCGGTATGGCTCTGTAGAGACGCGATTTCTCCGATTTCTCTGATTCTAGGGACCAGATTTTCTCTGATTTTGGGGAACCGATGATAATTTTCTCTGATTCTAGGGACCCGATTTGAAATTCCAGGGACCCGAATCGGGTCCCTAAAACGCCTTAATAAAACCCTGAATAAGGAGAAGTACAATTGATCCAATGAAGCCTGTGTTGCATAAACACAGTAAATCAGAGACTGCAGGAAAATTTCACTCCGTATGAGGAATATTAGCGCTTGGTTTCTTTTACTTGCCACTACTGTATTTCAGTTTGTTAAAGTTTGCTTGGCAATGATCTCGAATCACGATGGCTTACTTTTGTTTGTTATTTTCCTTGGGATCAGTTTTTATGATGTACAAAGCCATGGGTTTCTAACTCATAATTAACTCTGTATCACCTATAAAGTAATGTCCCACTCGGGGTGCACAACTTTTTATCCGAGAGCGTTTAGCGAAACGCAAAGATTTAATATTGCACTTTTCAATTACCTTTCGCAGTTCTTGATTTTGATACTTGATCGCATCGTACTCAAAAACTGTTGAAATGGATTATAGCGGGACACATTGCATTCCAAATTGTAGATATTGGAATAGGCAAACAAGTTGCATTTTGTTTTGTTACTTAACCTGCCACTACAAAAGTTTTCACAGCAAAGC
>JGI24021J15306_10010126_pt1 | contig 11679 bp, 8 predicted proteins | sample Ectturendosymbi1_FD_15306 | JGI IMG/M metagenome (IMG submission 15306)
CGTTCAACCTCAGCGACCCGTCCAAAAACCGGGCCATTAGTGGCCAGATGTGACCGGAGTCACTTTTTTAGACTCCGACTCCGCTCCTGATGCAAAATTTTTTAATCCGGTTCTGGCAATTTTTTTAAATTTGAGAATCCGACTCCTATTCGGACTCCGGCTACAATCATCGATCCAACCGTAATTTGCATAGGTTTTTACTTAAGAAATGACCACACAGACTCCTGCTACTGCCGAAATTGAAAAGTGACTCCGGATCCGGGTCCGGTTTTCACAAATTTTTGACTTCGGTGTCAAGCGAAATTTCTGACCTCTGCGAAATTTCTGACCTGTTATTGTTTCTCAGTTATTTTGCTTCTCAGAATAAAGAAATTAAGCCTGGCAATTCCTTTTTCGATGTGTGTTGTGTAAATTAAAGCATTTTGGTAAGATGTCAGGAACACACAACAAACTATAGCACGGGAAAAGCTTTAACCATTGAAAATTTTTGGGCATAATTGTTGACCTCAATTATTTTTCTGATTCTCACTTTAACCGGACATACTTAACCTAATAATCAATTTTATCAGCGTATTTGCCACGTAGAATATCAGTCTGTGCATGCATGCATGGTGTGAAGTCAGAAATTTCGCTTGACGCCGGTTCCGGATCCGGGTCCGAAAGAAAAACGCAGAATCCCGCCGGAGTCGACTCCGGCACCCCGGATCCGGTACCACCTCGTTTAGTCAGTGTTGAACATGATCCGGTTTCCGCATCGCGATACAACCGGATTCTACAATTTAGAACCGGATCTGCCATTTAGAACCGGATCTGCAATTTAGAACCTTAATCAGAGTTTTTTGGATATAAACCGGATTGGATCAAATATTTGGACAGGTCTACTGGATTAGGATCGGACCGGATTACACAATGAAAATTTTGGACTGGGTTGGGATTGCAAAAATCTTCAATTTGTTCAACACTGCTGTTAGCGGCCCGTGCCATCTCTATTATGGAGGTTTTCCACGAGGTGGAGCTATTTCGCCTAGATTCTAGAAGTAGCTAGCTTTTTCTGCAGTTGTAGATTACAAGTGTTCACTGTTTTGTGTTTACTCTTACTTTGATCGGTGTTCCCTGAACAATGAATAAAAAAAGCAAAGTAATATTTTCCTTATTGTAACTGGTTGGTGTACTATATCTATACGGAAAATTAGTTTCATGAAGATGAATGGCGCAAATCTGGCATTTCAGCAACTCTGAAGAGCTACACAATGCGACATTTTAAAGAGCTGTTTCTTGTCTTGTTTATGATTATTTGGTGTGCTACTATTTTCTGTATAAATAAAATCCAAGACTCAGTGTAAGTGATCAACTGCATACATTGCCATGCCCATTTTATGACACTATTGTTTATTTGTTGTGATGCTGACGTCTGTTGGTTAGCGCAGAAGGTGTTGTGCGCAACAGCCATCTTGGATTTTTGTTCAACATGAGGTTTCCTAACCATTGAATCATTCGATTCAACAACAAATTAATTTTATTTCTTTTATAAAACCCATTTCAAATACAGAGATGTAAGATTTGTTTAACTTGTTAAGGCAACTTACTAGTTACTTGGGCCCATGGTTAGCAAATTGCAGAAAATCCAACAATGTGCAAAAGGTTTGCGAATATGTGCCCAAAAAGGCCACCTTGCTATCAAATCAGATGATGAATAGACAAATCGTATTTTTTTCATGTTCTGGTAGGCCTTAGTGAAGGCAGAAGTATGAGGCTTTCTTCACAAAATTGTTTTGTTAACATGCTGTTTATTTTTACATCAGCTTTTGAAATTATGGTTTTGCATTACCTGATGTAATAATAAGGCTAATCAATTAAGAAGTAAAAGTTGCTAAATATATGTCCATATACCTGCTTTTAAATGTTATCATTTGCTTTTATTCAAATATATATATTGTAGCTTGCAGAGAACATAATTTCCAACCCCACCTTTCAAAAAAGGAGAAAACTAGAAAATTGTTCTCTTTTATTTTTTCCTTGTGACCCCACAACCAATACACCATTGTTGTCATTTTTGTGAAAATTTTTAAAAGAAAAATATGTATTTTGAGTGGTGTATTATGTCATTCTCATGGAGCTGTTGCCCCCTTTCTGTTTTTTGTGCTGCAACACAGGTTTTATTTTGACTGACAGTAGGATGCAGTCTGTTAGATCAGTGGTTCTCAACCTTTTTGAAGTGATGTACCCTTTGGGCAATATTTTTGTCTATCAAGTATTCTTTGACTGTTAATCATGAGCACAATAATTAAAAATGAACATACTTAATGTTAAAGTTTCTTTATAAAAATTTTGTGCTTCCCTTGGATCACCTTTGAGTTCCCCAACTAATGCGTGTACTCTCATTTGAGAACCACTGTGCTAGATCAGGGCTTCTCAAACTATGGGTCGCAATCCCATTTGTGGTCATGAAATGTAATTTTGGGGTTGCGAACAAATGGCTTGACAAATCAGATATACAAGTTTTGTGAACTTTGCAGTAAAACTAGAAGCAGGCCTACAGTGAATCTATTTCTACAAGATTTTTAGGGGCTATACCAGGGCTATTCAATTATTTTAAGAAAGGGTCCAGTTACAAATGTCAAAATTTTTCGAGGGTCGGTCATTCCTATAAAATCATGCAAATGTGACAAGTCTTGGATTTTTCTAACATGAAACATAATATGAGAATTTAATACGANTATACCGTACATAGATATACGAAATCCAGTAAATGAATACAAATATTAACAANGGGTGTCAGCGTTATTTATTGTTCTGCTGGTTGAGCAATGGCATTTTGTGCTTCTTGGCAGTNACCTAAATTTTTGTTCCAAGGTAGTGACAGTGAATAGAATGTAATGGTGAAGGTTTATTCGTAATACAGATGGGATACTTGTTCTTTATGAGCTTCTTTTTTGACAGTGTGGACTGTCAGCAGTCAGTGGCGTAACTAGATGTTTAGGCCAAGAAGGAGAACGTAGCTGAAAAAGGTCCACTGCCCACTGTAGAGGGGTTGCTAGCAACACTCAGAAAAACCCTGAGAAATGACGGTGAATCCGGATGTGGATGGCTATACTAAAACCCAAAATCACCAGCAAATACTCAGAAAAACGCAAAAGAAAACTGCTGAAAACCAAAAGAATACTAAAACTGAAGTAGCCTATAAGCCAAGTGGGGGCCCGAGTTTTACATTTACTGTAGCTTGCAGGAGGGGACAATTCGTCCCTCTGGCAGCAGCAGGTAGACCCAAACACTGTAAGAATTTCCACTGACTATATTTGCAAGGAGTGGAAAAACATTTTGGAGATACCTTCCTTTGACAAGAAGTTCTCAGATGTGCCATCAAAAAATATTTCTTTCACTGCCATNTTCTATTAGAATTCAGCTAACTTCAGTTGAGTTTTGGCTGCATCCACGCCAATGGTGTCAAGCTNAAGCTGCTGGAGCTCTGCTCTGTCACCTTCATTCAGTGAATGCAGTGAATGATGGGTCGTTGCCTACAAATATAAGCGAAGATGCCCAGCAAAGCTCCGGTACCTATAAAAATTTCCACTTCATCTTTGGTGCACACATGCGCATGTGTCTTTTTGCTTCAGTTGAGAATTCGGTAATGTATGCCATTAAAAAGGGTTTTGAGGAAAGAGCAGCAACTGTTTTCAAAAAAATGTCACCAAACCGTTCGACAATGTTGGTAATCAACTTTTCAATAAGTTGAATATTTCTGGAATCTTCTTGCCTTTATTTTCCCCAAATGCCTCAGAAAATGACTAAGTTCGTTTTGAATGACTTGTTTGAAGATATTAAACTTTTTCTGGAAAGGGCGAGTAGTAGTGATCAAANCAAGAGTAGTGTTTTTCTCCTTGCAGTTTTACATTCAAGTTGTTGCAGTGTTACACTAGGTCAGCCAAAAATGCAATAGTTTCCCTTTCTTTATGATTTCCTAAAAAAGCTGAAAATGCGTTAGCCTTTCTTTACATTTTGTTGACTTCCCACAAAAAAAATAAAAATTATTTCCTAAAAGACCAAAATCTCTGCAAAACTCTTCCCTTAATCAAGCATGTTTCATAACTATGCACAAATAAATTTGTCTAATTATATTGTTTTCGGAAAGAAAACGTTTCATTGCTATATTCTAGTCTTGAATCTACTATTATCACCAGGATAGACATTGTAGTGATGAGCTATTGTTGAACAATTATGATGAAACAATAATTTGAACCGAAAAAGCGTAGCTTGCCCAACTCAGGTGTGCACTGCAATTTAGCTGAACAAGAGCTTGATCGACAATCACAGAGTTGGCAAGGAGTAAATGCTTTGGAAGTACAGCCAAAAGCGCAAAATTTTGGGATAAAAACTTCTGGGTATACAATACACCTTTGAGAGGCTGACAAGGTCCGGCCGTCGCCATCCAAAGGTCCGGATTCGGACCGCGGTCCACCATTTGAGTAGCCCTGGGCTATACCATGCTTCATGTTGTCAGTTGTTTACTAGGATGTCTGCCTGAGCTGTCAAATGACAATAATCAACAAAGAGCAACAAGTTATGTGTTGTTACATCATGATGGTTTTAACATACTGACCAATATTGACTTTATTGCATTCCTTGGTACACAAAGGCGTGTTAGTGTTCAGAACTCTAAGTCGTGGCTAGGCTAACTGGTTTGATATCACACTGAATAGTTTTAGACTAAGGTTTCATGCACACTTTCAGAAGAACTTTGGACTTTGATTATGGAAGAGTTGAATCTGCAAACTATACACGATTGACATTTCAGGAAGAGACACACCTGCCATGCCCAGGATGAGTTTGCGGAGTTATTAAACAGCAAAAGTTTGCAACTGGAATTTTCAAAACTGAGTTTATGTCATTTTTGGATATGAAAAAGATATGAATGCCCAGTCATTTCTGATCTAGCCATTCATAAATTCTTAACCATATGTTACCACAGACATTCCCATCTAAAGCAACCTCATTGCAGTGTTTTGTATCTTGAACAAACAAATAATAAAAACTTATGCTTTTTTCATCCACAGCTTTCCCTACCTGGAGCAAATTTACTTCCAGGAATTAAAAATTCCTCCTCTAGTGAGCTAAGTGGCACCTGTTTGACAGCCACTGATCTAGGCTATCCATGAAGGGGTTGCATAAAAAAACTGTTTGAAAATGGGGTTGCAGAACAAAAAAGTTTGAGAAGCCTTGTGCTAGGCTAGATCATCATCATCCAGAGATCTAATGATGGTAGTGTTGTTTCCATATTTATAGTTGGCTACCCCAGGCATGGTAGTAATCAAGATTGTAACATCAAAGACTTGGTTAAAACTTTCAGACCAACAACTTGTCAAAAAAGGCAAGACTGAGACCAGAATGTTCAAGAACAAAATTAGAGATTGGAAGATTGCCAATTTTTAAATGATTTCCTGTGCATTTTTCAGATTTCAGTCAGTGCAGAAAAGCCACAATTTAGTGTTGTGGACCTCAGTTTATAGAAAGGTTTGACTTTGGATTTGATTTAATTTGTTATGCTTAAAAAAATGCTGATTGCTTCAAACTGCTCACTTGTGTGGAGACTAGTTACTTGAATACAGATACGTGCAACTTTGATTGCAAAATATTATCCCATTCAGCACACTCCTTGAAACCTTACAGCAAACTTAAAGCTTTTAATAGTAGTGTGATTTGCTTTTCATATTTTCTTTTAATAGTTGGTTTGTGCTGGTGATATCAAGCAAAATGAAATGAGATCCATACCTTTTCAGTCTGTACAATTCATTTTGATCTGAATTTTTGGTTTTGGATAGTTTGCTTAGATGCCACGAGTGGTATCTTCACCAATTAGGAAATATGGCCTGTATGATAATCTGGCATATGCTTTTACATGCATGTATGTCACACAAAAATTGAAATGCTGGCTGCAAAATGCAGCACAACAGTATTTGAAATAGTTTTTTATAGATTATGAATTCATCAAAACTGCTAAGGACACGACATCTTTCAAAGCTTTTTGCTTTAAAGCTTAATGAGATTTATAATACCCTGAAGAGGAAACATCAAAGCTGAACGTGCTGTTTGAACAAAAATTTCGTGATCTTTTTCCCGCTTTTAAACTTCAGACATATGTTTTGTGTTGAACACCAGGAAAAATAGCGAGATATTGGTGTGTCCACACTTAGTTTTCATGGCTTTATGTTCTTGTAGTTTTTCAACAAACCGAAAATGCTGATTTAGGTCTGCTATCGTACTGTCAAAAACATTGTCTTATTCATGCTCAGTTTGGGATGACAATTGCCCAAGAAAATTGTGTGTAGCAAATTGTACAATTGCATAGTGAGGGCGTTTATAACAAGTCTGATTTTGCAAAATTACATTGCTTTGGTCAACAGGGTTGGTTAAAATTCTTGTAAAAATATATATAACAAGAATACATTTTCAAAAATCAGAAATTATTATATTTCTTACAAAAAAGATGCATCAGTGTATGTTTCTAGTTATATCTAGATCAATCGTACCAATTAAGTGAAGATGTTTTAGGTGTGTTTTTCAATTAAAAAAACAAACTGGATAGGTAATTCACCTACAGCCTGGCTGCTACCAAGCACAATCCTGCTAAAAAGCTAATTGCATTTTGATTTCCATTTCAAACTAGTTTTGGTTTTTGACTGAGACATTGTGGCCTAGTTCAGAAACGAAAGCAGATTGTAACAAAAGCTGATAGAATTGGTGCTTACTTGACATATGTCTTGTGTTATTACTATATCTGTGATGCAAATAGAGCAAGGATGGAAATCAAGTAAACTTTGGGACAGCTGTATGCAAGGTTTTTTAAGGTGATTTGAGGGACTGAAACGGTCCCTTAAGTTTTACCAGCAGTCTCTCAACATACGGTATAACCTCGCTGCAGAACCACCACCAATGCCCAAAACACAAAATGTGTTGTGGAAAACTTCCTGGAGATAAAAAATCTTGTGTGCCATTAAAAAGGGGATAAGTTATTTCTTTGCTTGGGAAATGCTTCTGGTTATCTCAGTTTGTATAAATTTTGTGTGTGTTGCAATGAAAAGCAAAACCGACCAAATATATTAATGACAATTGAAATTTTAAGTACGTATATATGCTATTTGTAATGTTTTTTTTATACTTTTTTAAGGGCAATCAAGAAACAAATAGGAAGTGAACGCCACATAAAGGAACTCCTAATCCAATCTGCCAAACTACGTAGAGCTATAGAGTTTGTCAAGTATGTGTACAAAATTTGTTGTTGAAGCCAAAGCTACTGTTCATTGCAGACTCATTTCAGCAACTGCTGCATACAAAAATTGAGTTTATCGAAGCACAAGAAGTTATTTAGACAACCTTGCATACTCTAATGTGTTGTTTTTTGTTTGCATTACTTGTTTTGCTTATGTAACTGGTGTTTGGTGAACGCAAAACACTTGCCGTGTCAGTGCTTTTTATCTACATTTTCACTAATTCACTTCTTTCACTAGTTTTTCGCAATGTATTTCACTTACTTTGTAAGATTTTATTCTGCTGTTTAGTAATCCCACTTTCATGTCTCATTTAAAACCATTTGTTTGTTGCAATGACAGCAGATAAAATTTCCTTTGGAAGGGAATTTACTTTTAATAGCATAATTTTCAGTATGTATTAATTTTGGTTGTTTCATTGTAACTTCCAGATATAGTTCAGTGTGAGCTTTTTCCAAAATATATTGAATGAGTAATTTGGAAATGTAAAAAGCTTAACTGTTTACATCAGGGTTGCAGAGTTGGAGTAGTAAGGAGTCGGAGTCAGATAAAAACTCCGGAAGTCCAATTGAATCATTTTTTACATCGCATTTCTAAGGTAGGAATCCTAACTCGTGCCTGTTGAAATGGTACAATTTTTTTTGAAACTTCTATTGAAACAGGTAAATCTTGCTGTGTACCACAATTTCCATTGACTGCTAGTTGCTGCAAAATTGTTGACAGACAAAACTTCATTCAAGCTATGTTAAGAAGTAGGAAATTTTTGAAAGATTAGAGTCGGACATTTTACTTCTGACTCCGCAACTCTGGTTTACATAATAGCGGATCAACAAAATCATTTTGTTCTTGTGGCCATGTTTAATTTACTTCATCAGGAAATTTTTTATTTGCTAATACCGATATCATATGTGCAAAATCGAGGTGGCAGATTTAATTTAAATTATGTGTCTACTGTGATTCAAAACTGAACATTACATGTTACATAACACGCAATGCAATTTAGAAATTGGACCATTTTTTTCAAAAATTTTCCTTTTAGCACTACGTGTTTGTCCACTGTAACACTAAACCTTTTGTGTACTGACTTATAGCTTATGAAGATGTATTGTCGCTAAGAGTATGCTTCATGTAATACCTTCTTGTTTCATTTATGAAAATGACTTGCAGCTTAGATGCTGTTCCTTGAGCTTTCTTTACTTCCTATTAGTAGCATTTTTTGGAATTCGCGCTGAGCGACACATAATTAGATATTGTTAAAGTGGTCAGTGCGCTGATACTCACCCAAGTCATTTGTGAGCTGTGATCCTCGCGAAAGTTATAAAGAATCTTCCGCGTTATGACTTTTTCTTTGTAAATTAAAGACATAAGCCAATCTGTAACCGTTCTTTTCCTCAAAACAAATTAATGCTCATCGATTACTTGATGAGTAAATTGTTGCCGACAAAGTTTTCGCATTGTTTGCATGGCACTAAGCCAATAAAGAAATGAGTTGTATTTAATTCGTCACATGAAGGATATCTGACATCTGTCCAATCACTGGGAGCGCATGCATCCCTACCGTCTGATATAAATCAGTTTCTCAAACAACTTTGTTGTTATATGATTATTATTTGTCTCGTGTTGTGCAGAACGGCTGAGCGTAACTATGGCAAAGTCTCAGCCGGTGATGATATGTTCCACAGAGAAGATGTGAACATCAATGAAACTGTTTTAGCGCCATTAGCAAAGCCGCTAACAAAAGATCGTCGTTCCGAAAAGGCAGATCTTGGTACTTTTATTGAAATACATTTAAGACGTTTGATTGTCTATCGAGTGCAGGTACGCTATTTATCACAACGGTGAAAGCCTCAATAACAGCAAAATATAATTATCTTCGTGAGTTGGATTTGTTATACTCACATTATGCAGGTATTTTCTTCAACATATGTCCACTTTTGTTTCTGCTGCTATTTCAACAGTTAATGCAGATATCGCCGCAGTTTTTTTACGGAGCCGAATTTTAGACATCCCATCATACATAGGTCAAAAGTTGGGTCTTCACCTATATGCTGGTTTCANACTCATTGATCATGAATGTCACCCACAGAGAGCGCTTGTAAAAACCCACTTTAAACCAGCTGTGTCCAACCGAAATTGCTTACTGAGACAAAAATTATGTCACTATCTTAACTAGGGCCGCACATTGAATGACTTACTTTGATCTTAGCAAACTAACTTTAGTTTAAAGGTAATGTATTGAAAGCTTTCGAATCTTAATTGCAGTGGCAGGGGCGGATATAGCCAGCAAGTTTAGGGGGACGATTTCAGTAATATTTGGTAGTCAAGTCTCACAAAGTATTCGTTAAGTGTAAGAGAGATGAAGTATACTTCTCCACACTGCTGTAACAAAACAATGGACGACAAAATTGCCTTACATCACGAATGCTCTTTTCCGAATTAACAAAAGCATGGTCAATAAAGTTACTTCCGCAGGTTTTAGGAGGGGCAATCGTCCCAAACCTGGATCCGCCCCTGTGCAACAGTAACGACTGTTTGGCGCCTTTTAACCACTCCGTAAATGTGATTTCATAGGTAAATTCAGCGCCAATGAAGCAGGGGTAGAAATCATTAAAAAAAACTAGTAGAAAGTTTTGTACCAAGGTGTCATGGGCATATGGAAATCTCCCACTATGCAGTGCAGTGACACCGATGTAGCAGCGCGACTGCTGGATGTGAGCGCGGAAAAGTGAGAGATCCGAGGACCACCTGCATCAGAAGCGTCAGATTTAAGATATCAAAATAAGGAAAGGTTGTCAGTATGTAGGATACTTTAGCTACAGAGAGTAGCAAGCTGGGTCGCACAAAAGCTTCGACTGTGCTGCGGGTTGGACATAGCTGCTATTCGATTGTTCAGTAGTCTGCCGCTTTGCCACCGAGACCTTTCTGTGCACCGTTTTCAATGGTTTGCACCCCCTCCCAGGGAGACATTGATTCAAATATCTGCGTTTCTTTATTTTAGGCGCTGCATTTTTTCAAAGTTCTGTAAAGATGTGTTCTTCGCTTTTAAAAAATTTCTAAGCATTGAAAAGATACTAGTTTTGGCCACATAGTCCTGGATATGCGCCACTAAGAATACTGAAGTAACGCAGTTGTTGAACAGTTTATCATACAGTTCTGACTACAGTACTGTATAACAATTTTCTACGGGTTTTATGCTGACGAATTTGATTTATATTTGTCTTTTTCTTATGAAACATCGAAGAAACTAGTGACAAGTACGAAATTATCATCAGAAGAATTGAAGACGGAATTCGAGAGTTCTGGTACGCGGTAGAGACAGAAATCACTCAAATGGAACGCACCAATCGCAACGCAAGTAGCACTTCACTGCGTTTAGCTTTGCAGCAGGGGTACGTACCGTGCGCTGATGTGTGCTGAGTGTAGTTCTAGAATAAGCAGTTGCTGTTTTCGCACGTTGTAGAGCTTTGTGATTATTTTAAGACAGTAGTTAAGTCGTGACTGAATTGATGCGGCCAGAATATAATCATATTTGAAAACTGTGGGAAGTGTAAATTACGCAAAACGCTATTCCAACTTGTGTTTTATCACGCAAAATTTGATTGCTTTGCGATTACATCAGGTTGGTAGTGGCCGTCTTGTGGATGTTATCCTTTTTTCTATTCTTTTTATCACCGATAATTCTGCGTGTTGAGCCCAGTTGCCAAAGCTGTTCTCTGCCAATCGGACCAGTCCATGTCAAGAATACATTTTTCTTTAGCATTTTTGATTAATCAACAATTTATTTTGTAATATTACGATCTCGGTAAGGTTTCTTCCCATTGGTTTTTGTCTGGCTGACGCACTTGTTTATAATAATAATTCATGCATTTACTGTATAAAGCGCCGAAATCCGACATGTCGCTCAAGTGTGCTGAACAATGATATTGCGAAAGTGTCACGCAAAGCGAATTCTAAAATACGTTAAAATACACTAAGAACATACTGAACGACAATTTTGAGGAAAGGCTGAATTAAAAAAGTGGGTTTTGAGCAGTCTTTTGAACGAGGAGAGGTTCTCAGTATCTCGCACTTCCTGCGGCAGGTCGTTCCAGTGGATTGCGGTTTCTACGGTGAACAACCTGTTGCCGTAAGTGGCTGTGCGGCAGGCTGGAACATAGAGAAAGCTTTTGCTTTCAGAACGCAATGAGCGTGTGGGGCGGTAAGGACAGATCAACTCCTGAAGATAAAGGGGGCCAATGCCACGCAAAGCTCGAAATACTATGCATAGAAGTTTGAAACGCGGCCTGAACACAACGGGAAGTGAGTGAAGAGACTGAAGAGACGTCGAAATGTGCTCAAATTTCTTAATACGACAGATCAAACGTGCGGCAGTGTTTTGAACGCGTTGTAGTCGCAACATGTGCGTTTGTGACAGACC
>JGI24021J15306_10010127_pt1 | contig 11679 bp, 5 predicted proteins | sample Ectturendosymbi1_FD_15306 | JGI IMG/M metagenome (IMG submission 15306)
CATTTTTTAGCTGAGCACCGCAAAATCAATTTTTTTAGCTGAGAATGTTTCTTTAACTTTAAACTTGTGCTTAGCCTATCATTAACAATATACGTTTAACTCAGCTCTCAGGGACAAGGTCCATATCACACTTTACCAGAAAAAAACTGCAAAAAAGTGAAGTGATTAGGCCTAACAGTAACACAACACACACCTTAAACAACAGAACAAAAAGAACAAACTCAGAAACTGAAGCTATAATTTACAGTACAGTACCGTATATATACAATACAGTAGTAGAAATAAGTTTTGGTAAGCACTTGCTTCAATTTTGACATATTTATTTTTAGCTGCTTTGCTTAACCTGAACATGCATTGCAAGAAAAATAATTTGAAATTAACTTTTTTGTGACTGTCAAAATTTGGCTACGCGTATTTACCTGAACCAATTCTTTTCAAAAATTATAAACTACCCACCTAAACGGAAAGAAAACACATGTGCAGTGCACAAATGCAATCCACGACGCACACCTGAGTCAACTTGAGTTCACAAAATTGTTTTTGGTGCACAGCTATTAATAGAAAATTGCACAACCACTTGCAGCCACTATTCACAACGGCAAGCAGCCCACCGCGGACAACGTTGTACGGTACGGACCAGATGTGGTCACGGACTCCGTCGGGATTCTGTGTTTTTCTTTCCGATCCGGTGTCAAGCAAAATTTCTCACTTCACGCCATGTGCGCATGCACGTAGTGATATTGTAAATTTCGAATACGCCGAGAAAACTGATAATTAGTGCTGAGGGTTTTGTGCTTTGGCAAGTCTGTCGGGTTAGGGTTAGAAAAAGAAATAAAATTGAGGAATTAGATTAGACTAAGTCCAATATTTTTCAGTGGTTATAGTTATTCCCGTACTGTAGCTTGTTGTGGCTATCTGACATCTAACCGAAAGGTTTTAATTTGCACAACACACATCAAAAAAGTAAATTCTACGCTTTTCTCCTTTACTCAAAGCAAAATTACTGAAAAACAACAATAGGTCAGAAATTTCGCTTGACACCGGTGTCAACTGTCAAGCGAAATTTCTGACCTATTATTGTTTATAGGTTATTTTGCTTCTCAGAGAAAAGGAATACCGTTTGGCGATTACTTTTTTTATGTGTGTTGTGCAAATGAAAACTTTTTGGTAAGATATCCGATACCCATGGCAAGCTATAGTACGGGAATAACTATAACCACCGAAAAACATTGAATTTATTAATGTACCACAATTATTTTTCTTTTTGGCTCTATCCCAAACTTAACCCGACACACTTACGTAAAAGCCAAAGCCTGAGCCCTAATCGATTTTCTCAGCCAAATTTGAAAAATTTCCGGACCGAATTTCAAGAGAAATTTCTGACTTCACGCCATGTGCCCATGCACAGAGTAATATTCTACATATCAAATACGCTCAGAAAACTGATGATTAGGGTTTGGTGTTTAGGTGAGTGTGTCGGGTCAGAATAATATTTGAGGTCCAAAACTAAGCAAAACATTTTTCATTGGTTATAGTTGTTCTCGTACTGGTAGGTTGTTGTGGGTATCTGACATCCAACCAAAAAGTTTTAATTTACACAACACACATCAAAAAAGTAATCGCCAAACTTTATTCCTTTACTCTGAGAAGCAAAATACATTACAAGGTCAGAAAATTCGCTTGACACCAGATTCAAAAATTTTGGCACAGGTGCGGAGTCTGAATAAGTGACTCAGGCCACCTCTTGTATAGATTTTCAAAAATTTACAATCCAAGTGAGAAAATGTTTGATCCTGCAGAGATGTGTGTTCTGGATTTCACATTCTTAATCCAAGCAAAAGCACACGATGTACACTCCAGGATCAGGCAATAATTATTTTGCAATAACCTGCCCACTTTGGATTTTGTCTTTGTTGAATAGAAGAGATAAATCTTTTCAATGTAGGTCTGCACTAAGAGCATCATTTTCATTAAACAATATTCAGCCTGCAAAATTTATTTAAGACACGGATTCCTTAATGGCATAACTCCAATCAATGACTCGACTCGAGAAACGATGTTGTAACTTCATGACTCGACATGGGTCGTTTTTTATCGAATGACTCGTCTCGAGTCCCAATGAATGAGTAGAGTCAGTCATTTTTACGAAATTTCTTGCAAGATTACTGAGAGCTGGAAACTAAAGTCTGTGGTCTCGCCATGACCGCCACATGCAGGAATCTGAATATCTAGGACCGTCTTCCTGTAAAACTTGGTGGATACAAGATCTTAGGTAGACAGCTCAAAACACAGTTGCCATGGGCGAATTTGAGGTTTAATTTAATTTTTGAGGTGCACTAAGAGATCAGACTGCGGTATATGCGCTGAAGTTCACCTTCTAGCAACTGAAGTCACAACGCTCCTTGGAAGACTCGCACCACTTCTATCGGATATTCCCCTCATTATAATTCATAATTATGAATCAAATAGCCAATCAAATAATTTGGCTGTTTGATTCTTTTTTTCAAACGACAATATATGCGCGGCTCATTGTTTTCGTTCTTCAATCCGAGTCATGTCTTTCATAACAGTAACTAAGAGATGAGCAACGGTTTCTGCAATCAATCGATAGCACTGGTTTTCACGGTTTTGAAACGCATTGTCTAAATTAGCAAATCTATTCGGCTGATGGGTCGGGCTAAATTCGAGATGATATTGACGGTCGGTAACACGGCTGCTGCTTCCTGTCACAAAGTTGACGTAATTCCGGTTTATACCATGGAGTTTACGCCGGAAACCACGCTTGATGATGAAAACTTTTCGTCATGTGCAGTAGCAGCATCAATTCTTGCTGCGGAACACAACCGTCACAAGTTGGTAGCGGACAAAGGGAAAACTCACCAATGAGAAATATGACACCAGCACAGGAATTTACAAAGCTCCATCAGCAAAAAACACGACGTTTTGTAAAGTTTGGTGAAAGACAAGACGACCGCAATTGCACAGCTCATTCCGCAGTGGGTTGAAGTCACCCACGTGGGCAAAGTGAAAGACAGAGATCTGCACGATGCTCAACCGCAGACTATGGGTCAAGATTGCAGTAGTTTGTTCTCGCGATTGAAAAACGGTCGGAGCGCTTGGACAACGTTAGACATAAACGATAAAAATTTACCACCATTTTCCAGTTGCCATATATGTGACTGAAATAAGTGCGGAACTAGCATATTTTGTACGAGCCCATTCTTTGCAAGTGTGAAGTATATCAATGGCGAAACTTGAAGAGCAAGCGTAACAGTTTTATAGCATTGGTGTTGAACAGTGTTGTCCGGTTGCTGATGACGGTATTTTTGGCAAAAAAATCCACATCGAGTGGTTTTTTAAGGCAATCATGGACAAAAGGTTAGCGCAGTAGGTTAACATTGCTGGATGTTATACGACTACATTTTTTCAAAACTTGCAATTTTCTTTTAAGAACAAACTACTTATGCCTCGACCAGACATGTTCTACAGCTTTGAAGAATCCACTGATTCGCTGAAAAGCTCGATGCAACGAAGGGAAGTTGTACACGTCACGAAAATCACCGCCGGTACAACTACGTTCGCCAAACTCTGCAAAACCTTTGCGTGTCTTGGTGACATCTTTGTAATAAACAGTGTGTCCTCTCGATCAAAATAAACATATTGGAAAGTGCCTGGTTTTTATCAACTCTTACGATCGAAAATCTTAAATAAAGCAGGAGCGTCAACGAAAAAATAACCGAATTGTGTGAAGGGGCGTTTTCTAAACATGAAATGACTCAACACTGTTAAACAATTATGGCATAGGCACCAAGCGTTTGAAAAAAAAACAAAAAAGACACGACGCATAATTAACGGTCAAAGTCTGGTTCGTATATGTATATGGAAAAAATGCACATATTTACATGGAAACAAAATGTAAACACATTTTCTCGAGATCGTCTGAATCGGTGAAATGTAGAACAACTGCAGTAATCCTGAAAGCGGTAAGTTCGCGGATAAACGCCACTGCGCGAATTGCACACACAACCAAGCCGCCCGAACATTGATGGGTTGCACGAACGGGCAAGTGACCGACATTTTGCACGGCGGACAAAATCAAGACGCTCAACTGGATGAACACAGAAAAATGCAATTTGCAGAACATACTTGGTACAAATTCTTGCATCGTATATCATTTCAATGAGGTTTGCTTTTCTCATGCTTTTGATTGACAAAGCAAGTGTTGACTTACACATTTATATAAATCAAGACTACGAAATCTTACTTAGTCTCAGAGCTTAATTGAAAAAAAACGGGCAGCAAAATAATACTGTAAACGGTAAGTACTCGAAGTTTGAGTCAAGCTGCAGTCACCAGCAGACGTAGCTTTTCTCAGCGACCTTTTTGAAGCAAAAGGTGGCACCTTGATGCGCATAGAAAACTTAAAACGATTTATCATCTGTGCAGTAACTACGTTACGCACTACGATGGCTGCACAACCTTCCAGTTAGGTCGCACTTCCAAAACGCAGAAGATAAGTTCAAATTCAACTCCTTCATCTTCAGGATGCAGATGCGCTGACGCTTCGTGCAAAAGGAAGACCAGGTGTTCATCGAGCGCGTTGAGGCAAGGTTCGGGTAAAGGCAAGCCCCGGCTCCCGACTTTGTAGCCAACCTTTAAATGCATGAGAGCTGAACAATTAAATTTCGAGCGACTCGCGCCATGCTGGCTATTATCAGCTACAATCAACCAGTGCAAAACTTGTTAAATAATGCAAGAAAAATGGCTGCTGGACTCTGCATTGTTTGGTGGAATTGTTGAGTGGGTCCGTGCAGCAGAAACTGGCCTCTGTCTCTTCGACCAATACCACTGTAGTTAGTTCAGAAGAAAACCACTTTCGCGTTGCATTGAACTCTTTCCGGTTAAGAATTTTTTTTAAGTGTATAACATCCTCTTCGCTCGATTTTAAACCGATGCGCGAAATGCGTGGAGATCAGTTGTCGGTTAAAAAACAACAAATTATATTCTAAACACACGCACTTTCTTATCAGAAGTACAGACTTTGTACTTCTCAAAGAGTTTTCATTGTGCTGACAACCAAGCTCTGATTTAAAAAAGAGCCACGCAATTTCAGGAAAAAAATAAACGCCGAGGATGAAATTAACTTACAGTGGAAGCATATTGTCACACAATGATCTGTTCAATATATATATCTTTAACGCAATGCCATCATTCAAATTCTGATAAATGAAATTTGGACAGTGAAATTATACTTTACTACACATATTTCGTTTCAGGTTTGCAATATAAGACAGATTTTTTGTGTAAATACAAGTTTAGACGCCAGTTAGGAATATTAACCATCTATAAATAGATACATGTACGTATGAAGCATGAACTGGGAAACTTAAATCGTAAACCTTGTCTTCACAACTAGTTTTACTCCATTTTAAATAGTGCTTGCAATGTTATCAGGAAATACTAAAATAATTTTTATCATTTCAAACTTATTATGTCCGTGCGGGTAACACATTGTCGTTGTCGTCACTTTCTCAGTTGTGCTGCACTTTACTTTAAAGGCTCTATCTGATTCGCCTGCACGTGACTGGTGAACATTCGATTACGCAAAGAAAACAGGAATAACGTAGGCTCACGTTCGAGGCAACTTTCAAAAACCAGCCTACTTTCAATTCTGCGATACTCTTTTCTCAGGAGGAACTGACGCAAGTCATACAAGTCCAAAAAATTCTGCTTCATCACCATCTTAGCGGAAAGCGTTTTATTTGAACAGGTTTTTCACTTGACAGATTTTTCAGTTTATTTGTGAAGTTGTGTAAAAGAGATTAGCAATTTTGATAAAATGCGCTTGCAGTAATGGTTGCAAAGCAGCAAGTTTTGCAGTATGAAGAAACCTACAGCTGCAACTGATTTACGAATGAATTTCGTGTTTGTTAACGCCAACAATCACATAAACTTACATCGTCGGAATGAATGCTTAACCTGATTCCTACTTTCGTTTGCCTAGAGTTCCTGAGCAGTTTCATGTGAGGAACTAATGCTTGAAAACATCCGTCCGCCATTTGTTCTGACAAACGGCTCATGTCCAACACGTCGCCAGTACTTTTGAAGAAAAAGACCTGTAAAAATTGACTGCAAATGAACCAAAAAGCATCATCATCTCAATAGGTAGACAAAGCACAAGAAACGACAAGTTTTTTGCATTTCCAAATGAATTTGTTGCATTTTCTAGCACGGTAGTGTTGACGATAGGAGCCAGATGACGAAGCGTCAGTACTGCTTCTTACATGCCAGGGCTGAGCGACACATTGGCGATAACACGTTAATCGCATCAACAAACTGCTCAAATAGAATGTATTCGAACCTCTCATCGGGTGAGACCTCATGGACAATGCATTGTAAGCCGCTCTGTGCTACGGCGATAAAGCTGTCTTGTTTATCTGAAGCTCACCTTTATGGTACTCATCGTAATTACAGCAACTAGTATGAACATACAATGGCTTGAAGAGACAGTTGCTACTCGACTGTATTCAAACTTATGGGTGTCAAATACCCATTAGATTTAGGATATAACTGCTAGTACCAGCTACATTTAGAACAGAGCGTAAAAACAACTGCTAAGCAATATATTTAAAAAGGCTTATCGGGCAAATGTCCGCGAACCAAAATAAAACAAAAACTATACACGGACTTTCGGTCAGTCAATGACCGGCCTTCATCAGGTCGCAGAACACCACTCAGCAGTATTCATCGTTTTTTAAAAAGATGACGCAGCAAACCAATATTAGCAATGTAATCAAGAGAGTCCAAAGTATCCATAGTACACCCGGATTTGTAGGTCAAAAGTAATCAGAAAGCGTAAATGGTGTATGGAAAAAACTGCTAAGCAACAAAATCTTTAAAGCTTGGCAAAAATCGCAACATTTAGGCACCAGGTAACATTCATTTTCTGATAAACACTCTAATTAGTGACATGAAACATAGAACGTGCTAACGATTTGGATGTGGCACAGGCTGATTTTATCGCAGTAAATCAAATATACGCATGTCGCAGTCAAACTGGATAGAATAAACACCATAAGAATTTCTACAGGTTTGCAAATAATATTGTTCCGCCTTCAGTGGTAATTTAACGTGGGTTGACCACAACGACGCGGGTGCAGCTGCTCGCGTCGCAACATGTTTCCGCGGAGATGTTTCTCGGCCTGTGTTGTATTGCGAGCGTATGATTCCCTTTAATTACATTTACAATGAATGCCGTACGCGATCCCCATTAATTACGTGTATTAGCGCTAAATCATTACTGGTTCCTCGACTGCCCTTATTAGCTGNTAGATACCTTGCACCATGAACGGTCGTTTGCAGTAGTTATTACACTGCGTGATGCTTACTCATTGTGATAGCATCTTGACTTTCCCATGTTTTCCAGATGTGTAGCGTCGTAATATTTTGACATAAAGCCACGTTGGATATCTTACGTGTCATATACCAGTCTGCTAATATTCTTTGTTGCTTACAGCAGTTGTTCTCTACTTTTTTGGACCATGGCCGTCTTTTCAAAAATATCCGATGGACTACTGTGTTATGCTGACACCTCATTAACTAGTCGAAACTGTATTGCACATAGGTCAGTGAACTCAATGCCATGTCCAATCTTGAGGATTTATGCAACTCTCCGTGGACCACCAGAAACTTTGAGAATCATTGGCTTAAAGTATACATGTTGACGAGCGGATTTCCTGCTTTTGATGGTATATTCTCTGAATAGCATCGCGCAAAGGTACGTCATTCAAGGCTTCGTATCACAAATCTTAATTCTCACCTGGTTCCACCGAAGGATTTGATGCTTTCCTTTCTTTTCACTTTTGCCTTGAACATTGTAACCAACAACTCCCTCGAACGACTGGAAATCAATCGGGCTTGACAACCTGCAAAAATTCATGGACGAGATAATTTAGATTGAACACGAAAATTGCACACACTGGACATGATGTTGCAGTATTCCGTATTTTGTCCATTGTAAACCGCGGCTTACATTGTTTTTTACCATTTCGTGCAGTGCACATTGTTTCACTGACGCTTCATCTGACATTCTATCTCCCTTTAGCGCACTTACCAAAAAACTCCCACTCGACTTTTCTCTGCCTGTTTGGCAAAATAGGTCCAACAGATATAAGTGAGGCGCTAGATCGGCTGCGCTTGCGCGTGGGCACGGCTGGCACAAGTCTGTGCAGTGGAGTGTCATATTGTCAATTGTTTGGGATATTGTCGTAGGAAGGTTATGGTCAAGTAGGCTTCCTTTGTTTAAGTGCGGCTTTCATTTCTCAAATAGTTGGACTTCTTAGACTTAAACAACAAATATCTCCACAGTAAGTCCCGCTTGCACACAGTGGTCAACAAAATCGACGAGTTTTCGATCACCGATATTCTCATGATTTCGAATGCCTTAATACGAAAGCGCACTCCTAGGGTTGCATCTGCATGAAAAGCAGAAAACAGCACGGAGGGCCACGGAAGAGATTCACAGAAGTTCAAACATCGGTATCAGTGAAAGTCACAAACTCAAAAGTCGCGGCCTTTTGAACTATTGCTTAACTTCAACATCAAGCACATGTAACAGACGCTGTAAAAAAAGGTTTAAGCATTCTGAAGTAATCACTCTGGGAGCACCAATCATACTGGGTACTTTGTTAAGAAATGAGGCATCTCGGGCATAACAGAAAGACAAGATCACAAAACGCACAGCAACGCACCCGATGTTGAATTTGGTATCGTCTCCGATCCACTGAACTTCGACAGATTGGTATGCTGGGGGCGGTACCTCTGAATCGCCAGCGCTGGTGTTCTAGAACAAAAAAAAACAAGAATTTGCCGAAAATGCTTCTTTTCATTGCAATTCCTTTTTTGCTAAAAGTTTGTGCGATCCTCAAAATACAAGAGTAGAGTAAGCATACGCATGCTATCATTTTGCATGACTGGCACCATTCCGTCAACATTTATTAACACAGCGCCTGAAATTCCTTGCCGTTGCCACAAATGAAAACATAATTGGTCACTTTTCAATGAAGTTGAAAAAGCTTTTCAGAAGTTAGCATTAGCACCACATCTTTATGTCAAATTGTTTACGAAATGAGTCTGCAAGAGTTACAAAACTAACACGATGGCAAAGACAAAGTCCTGTCTTGTAACTGAGAAAGTTACCCTGCACCTTACGCCTAAGTGGAAGAAGCTGAACGTGATCAAAATGATATATTCAGGGATTGCTTTAGCAAGAAGTAGTGGCCTATGATTTATTTTATGATCGACAAAACACCTGCTCCTGGGAAGCTGGTGGAGCTTTGGCCGACGAAGAAACAGCTGAACGCAAACAGCTGATCCGAAAATCGTCCATCGCTTTCAGTGATTCTTTCAAGCTAGCCATTTTTTCAGGGAGAAGCTGTATCATGACACCATCTGAAAAAAACGTTTGCATACAAGTTCGAGCACAATGTAATACATGTTATCGCTTCAACGCATCAGTCGACATTTCACAGCAGGCACTGCACCTTCCACTATCGTGCACTTGGCCTGATGCGAGGATCCCGATTTCAATGATCCGTTGAATACGACAAAGCTGGCGCTGGTGGAGTTATCAAATGGTGCATCCTAAAATGCAAAAATGGGAGATATATTTTCCCCAAACAGTAAATTATAGGACTTATGACAACAGATTTAGCAACCTCAATTTCTGTTAACAACAACTTCTTCGGTTTATATAAACAGTACAAGCATAATTTTGATTGTGTTGTTGTGACCCATGATGCCTGCCAGCGTGAGCAGCATTAAGAGTCTTTATTAGATTTGCAGCGTCGACCAAAGGCCTGTCACGTGCCGCAACGCAGAAGGGCACTCGCAAAACAAACCGCATCGCTCAAACTGCGCTCGCACCTAAACTTGGCATTTGCGATTTACTGACTTCTTCGTTTCACGAAAAGCAAGATAAGGAAAAAAACAACAATTCGGTTGCACCACCCGGAAGATCTACGCTATCACTACCTTTGCATACACTCACGTGCAAGAGGCAACTGCTTGATGAAACTGCCAGTTCAAAATGAAGCGTACGCAAAAAGGAAGACTGACAGCGCACGTTTGGAAAAACGCTGAACTTACCTTTGCGGGGGCACAGAGAACATGGGTGTGGTATGAAAGTTTTGTCTTGTCTTGAATGCAGACCAACTGGGATCGGCAAGCACTTTCCACAGTGAACGTATCCGAGCCGAGAGCGAGAACGTGCTCGTTAGAGCTGTTCAGAATTTTGACGATGTCGCTGAATCTGCGTCCGTTCAGAAAATAAGAGCGACAATCACAAGACTAAACCGTGGCAAATAACGGCAGCAGCCGTCATGCTATACACAACACAGAGATTAGATGAAACGGACATTGCCAGGATGTTGCAAACACGTGATGAGTCCAAGCAGTAAACGCGAAAGCACAATCGCTGTTGGCTCATTCTACTTCGAAACCAGCTTTAGTGCTGTTTTTTTTGGCTGGGTCATTTGTCCCATAATAGTATTAAAACTTCCCATAATAGTATTCACTAGTCTACATTTTCGGACATTATAACCGAATTGACTAAATTTTTTTCGGTCATTTAAAAAAATTCGGTCTGTAACCAGATGTCAGGCTATTTTGGTGGGGGGATGCGATATCGATTTGCAATGAAGCCAATGCTTCACACAGGACCATAATGCATAAATCAATCACTTTCACATAGGCCTGCGTAGATTTCTGAGGAAAGAAGTCTAAACTTGGTTTAGACCAGTGGTTCTCAAACGTTTTTTTTTTAAATTACGCAACGGTCCCCTTGCAATTTTTTTAATGGCTCACGGTCCCCTTAAAGAACTCCTCTTTATCTGCATCCTATATAATGCCCACTTTTGCAAGCGTGACTGTTTGGTTCCGCAATAGAATTAGGCTACCATAGCTCCAAATTGTGTTTGCTAAGTTTGGTTTGGAAAAATAAGTTGCCCGAAAATTTTATTTTACACATAATTTTTTTCTTCAGGAGCGTCGTGTTGATTTTTTTGAAAGGTGCTTCGCGGTCCCCAGAAAATTCTCTCGCGGGCCCCGGAAGGACCGCGGACCCCAATTTGAGAACCACTGGTTTAGAAGAAGCTTGAGTGGAAAAACTGGTCAAACTTTAACACTGCACAGCTACGGAACCANCAAGCAAGGTGGGCACATAACAACGATCTGATGATGTAGTCACTGGCGTCGGCGCAGGTACCTCGAGATAAACAGTTCACGTGACGACATAATNCTTATTCTCATTGTAGGTTACGTTTGTTACAGCACAATTACCGGTGGCAGTAGCCAGCATAGTGTAGTAGTTTGACTATGTTGCAGCAAGTGATTGTAGTCACTTGGATGCGGTTTAGATCAGTACTCTTCGAATGGGGAACTTTGAATGTTATCAGAAATGTCATTGACATATATAAGGAAAAGAAGGGGTCCAAGGACAGAGCCTTGGGGTACGCCACAATTTGTATAGCATATTTCAGAGGTGCTTCCATTGTTATGTACCACTTGAGATCTGTATTCCAAATAAGTTATTAAATTCAACAAAGAACCTACAATACCTAATTGTTTGAGTTTGAAAAGCAAGCTTGTGTGAACTATCCTATCAAAGGCTTTAGAAATGTC
>JGI24021J15306_10010128_pt1 | contig 11679 bp, 9 predicted proteins | sample Ectturendosymbi1_FD_15306 | JGI IMG/M metagenome (IMG submission 15306)
ACTCCAGCGAAATAAAATGATTTTTACAACAAGCAGGGTTACGACTGGACGTGGGAGACAAAAGCGCCATCGCCCACGGAGATTCGCACATTAGGACCATCCACACACATCATAATGACATGACGTTTAGCAGGTCGTAACTCAATAAGTTTTTTATATGTCTGCGTCGGGCACCCCTGGAATTTTTGACGTCAAGGTTTCCACAGCTGTTTGATCAGGCATGAGGAGAATTGAGCGATGCCGGCAAACATCGGAATTAAAACTGTGCTTTTCCGCGTTTACTGCACGTGATACCAGACAACAATGCCGGGCTAACATCACGCGAGCCTATTGTGGCTGCCTGGCTTCCACATTATTTAGTGGTGGCTGCAAGCTCCTGAGAGAAATTTTACCGTGGGGTACGAATACCGATACCGAGCCCCCTAGCTTCTGGAGCCCTCATCGAAACTTGTATAGACTTGTTTGTGTTGTGTATATAGATAAAACAGGTACCATGCTAAGATTACAGAAATAGATTAATTGTTACGTTGGCAACTGGCTTACATAAATAATTTTGGGCTTGATTACAAAAAAACTTAGCGTGCGTACTTTTAGCCTCCCGGGCTCCAGTACCTACCGGGCCCAGGTACGATGTACCTCTTCTACCCCCATCTCGTAGGCCCTGGGTGGTTGCCTTGGTGGAGGAGTCTCTGCTGCAAAAGATATTCGCAGAGAAAAAAATTTCAGAATGAATATCAGTAAATTGTAGTAAAGCATTTAAACTCAAGCAGGGCATCTGTACTGTTCCTAACGAAACGCTTCTCCGTACGCTTTCCCCATGTGTTACACCGCGATCCCCTTTGTATCAGTATTTTCCGCCAAGTTTCTGTCTAGAATTTATGATGGTGCCGATTATATCTAGGTTGCAACAACGGCAAGGCCTTATGAAAACACTGCCTTAGCGCGAAGTACAATGGTTTTGTTGCTTCACCATCAGACTTGCATTGTGTCAAACAAAGCCTTGTGGTTGGCGCAATTTTTATTGCCAACATCTCTTGCTTCCCCTCGTATGTGCTTTGTCATCCACTACGTTTATCACAGAAATGTGCGCATCTTATCTGAGACACAGAGTTGGTTTTCCAAATGAACAGTTGTGCAGTAGTAATTGAAAAAGAATGTAGAGACCGCTATTCGAGATAGCGACATAACATTTCAAGAACGAAAACTCAGAAAGTCATCGTTCGAACGAGAGATGTGAGAACCAAAAAGTTTTTTTGTTAAAATTCAATTTTACTTTTACGCATTTTACCTCATAAACACAGCTGTGCAGGTCAGGAGTTGGCAAAACTTTTTTCAGGGAGCCGCATTGGTAGTACTCAGTGAAGCGTTAGCTTCGGGTTAGCAAATTCTACNTTTTTATATGAAAATGTAATTCGTTTGTATTNTGTTTATTTTTTAATATATTTCTGTTTTTAATATTCAAACTTAGTTTATTTTATGGTNTTTTATTACATGTTTTTTTTGTTTTATATTACAATATTTTATTTTGTGCATTGTGTATACGTGGGTCGCAAACATGTTCAGGGGGCCGTAATTTGCCCACACCTGTTATAGGTGGGTGACTGAATTGATATGCAATCAACCGTATGAGCGTATGTGAACTTGGGGTCATTGTCAGGAGCAAAAAATGCAAAACCAAGATCGAGTAAAGTTGACGCGAAACTGATTACACCCGTTCGCTTCAAATTACTCGGCGAGCCAGGTCACGTTCACTGCTGAACATGCAGGACCGCACGTTGCAAGTCTGAACGAGAGCGGCCAATTCAGGTTCCAGTCTGTCGGAAAAGCTCTTCCCGGACTGCAAGTCAAGCTTGACGAAAGCACCAACGAGGTGAGCGGGTGTGGCCTGCTTGCGGGTTTTCTCACCTGTGACCGGCGATTGTGTTGCTAGAAAGGTGATCATTGATGCGTAATTGCCCTTACTACAATTGACCTTTATTAGCTCCGTAGTTTCGAAACGTGAAAGATGGCGTCCATAGCGCAGGTAACAAAGCAACGAGGCTGACAACACAGCAGTGGTGACAAGCTCAAGATTTTTTGCATCACTGCAAAGAAACCAAGCGGCATGCGCTTGAATCAGNAGGGTTGCAACATTGCGGTGGATTGGTCACAGGGCAAGGGTGTGATATTTGAGATTGATGCAGGGCATAAAGCGAATTGGGATGTCCACCAAAGTACACACAAGTAAAGAAAGTTTGCACGGAAACCTATAGTCCCGCTGCAATCAGAAAACACAGCATTAAATGGTCGGTGTTATTGAAATAAACATCGAAGATGTTTCCTAGACACACCTGTGTTTCTGCGTGATTTCCTGGAAACTCAACTTTCTTTTGAAAACTTCTCTTTTAGTTTGATCTTTGTTAATGACAGATGTTTTTTCCGCCCTTTGTGTGATTTTGTGGTTGCAATTTCCGCTGTACGGTGGTACGATTGCGCTTCGTAAATTAAGATTTTGTTACCTTGTCAATCGCAGTTTANTTCATGGGCGTCGATTTCTTGCCTCTATNCACCGTTGTTCGGAGCACACGGCATAACGACCTTTAAACTNAAGCTGTGGTCACTTTGTTCCCACGTCAGATTATGAAGTATTACATCCTAATGTTCGCATTTTGCCCTGAAGCATTTCCTGATTGCCGCTGTTAAAAGCACAGATGCCTTACTCGACTGGGGCAATAGTAATATTTAGCGATTTGTAAGCATTCGGCCTTTGAGCGGCTAGGGCGTTCGCGCAGGTGCTGTCTTTGTACTTGTGACGCAAATTGTCTCGAGTTCCCTACAACTTGGTCAAGATTATCTCAAGCAGATTAACATTTTTTGTGCAAGCAACATACTGCGTGTTACAGAACAAATTGGTCATTTTTGATTGCTAAATGCTCGCGTTTTACATATCTAATTAAAACGAATACTTCCTTTCAAAATGCTACGTTGCAACACGAACGGTAGCAAAATGATGTCGGTTTACTCTGGATTTTTGAAGATTTTGTCCACGGTTTTCGGATTAGTTTTCTCCACAATAATCTACACGTCGTTACTCGTCGTCTGAAAAGCACCTTGGATACTTTGAAACACTGATTTCATAAAAGTGTGTAAGTTTGCGCAAGCACTGTACTTGGGTAATTTGTTTCAGTCTGCAAGCACAGTATCCTGGTTGAGCTACATTAAGTGTTGAGCTACATCACGCTTAATTCGCTGTGTCTTTGTGAATTTTTTACGACCGTAGGTATGTCTGTGGGGACGAAATATCATGATGGGTTACCTGGGCATGGCAGACGCCACTGCCGCGGCCATTGACGCAGACGGTTGGCTCCACACCGGTGACGTGGGCAAAATTGATTCCGACGGATTCCTGTACGTTGTGGGCCGCATCAAAGGTACAAGGACTTAGTTATGTGTAACATATGACATATCATTGTTCACATGTTTAGAAAAAACAGTTGATCTCAAAATGCTCGTTCAAAGCGTGCATTTTATCAATCCAAGCACTTCAAGTAAGAGGTAAATCGTTGTAGATAGTGTGACATTTATGGAGAAGAAAAACAAATTTTGGTGGCACATGTGACTTGCAATGAGTGTCATTATTTCAGATTGCAGAGATGCTTTTTTAACTCGCTTTTGCGACAAACGTAAGTCGTTTTTCATTCCGACTCTGCACTGATACTGTTGAATACTTTCAATTGCGGTTGAAAATATTAACTCACAAGTAAGCTACTGCATGAAAGAAACCTTTTTCATTATTGTTTGCGAGAGGTACACCTAAGTTCCATCCTAACTTGACTCGGTGACAATGTATAGCTAGTTTGGACCTCATCCGTCATTGGCCGTGTCAGTAGAAACNGTGCAAAATCACATAAATAAGTGAAATTGTTGTTTACGCTGTCGCCGCTTCGCTCTGAGTAGTTTAAAACAACATCGTCATCAAATTTCCGTTGGATGTCCAATGCAACTGACTATCGTCATAGACCCTCGTCAGTTAATAATAAACACAGTTACTGTAACTGCCTACAGTAGCCATCTTAACATGTCTACCGGACATCTACCAACAGAAGCTATATATTCCAGATATTATCATCACTGCTGGGGGCGAAAATATACCCCCTTTTCTGATCGAAAACCAAATTTGCAATGCACTGCCGGCGCTGAGCAGTTGTTTGCTGGTGGGTGATGGCAAGCGGTTCTTGTCTGCTCTTCTCACACTACCGGTAAGATGGAGAGCTGTGTGTACTTTGTGGGAGTCGCGTTGAAAAGCGTATTTGTTTCCCTACTGCCCTGCTGATGAACGTAACATAGCGGGGTCGTCGGCCTTACAGGAGAAGCGCGCCCGTTGGTTGAGCTGGTTGGACAGGTAGTTAAAGAGAAATTGCTAATGAAAAATATCGCCAACGCCAGTGCCATTTTGCGATAATTTCTCCTGTGTTTAGTGTGCGTCGCCAGGATTGTGGCATAGTTTTAAATGTTGCTCTTGTTTTGAAGAATGCAAATTTATATTTGTCATTGAAGTATAGCGCCAACAACAAGACAAGTATTTTTCCGTGAGTGTTTTTTCTTTGAGGCAGACAAAAGTTTGAACTTTATGCGCAACTGCATGAGCGCATAAAATAGGCCTTTTGCGTTTCAACGAATGCATGATTGGTTAGAATGAAATTCGTGAAAATCTGTTTACACCAAAGAAGCTATACTGACGCCTCGCGAAAGTTGTTGACCACTGCTATCCCGGCCGAAAACTCCACCAGTATTTTTTGTATGACCAAGATTTCCCTCATCTGCTTTAGAAAGAAACATCACGACATGTGTTTTGATTACAATTGTTTAATCATATTACGGGCATTGTTTACATGGTGTGTGCCGTTTTGAGATCAGGGGACAAACATTGCTGTAAACGTCTGCTTTCATAGAGTACAGACAGGGCTGCACCAGGCGCCACTCATGCCCCACCGGTAAAGATGCGCATTGACCAGGGCCTCCCAATCCCACAAACGTAGCACCTTTTTGAAAGTTTGTAAATTGCTTATCAAATCTTGTAAAACATTGATTGTTTTTAGGATTTGGTAATTGACTACCAGACGCGAAAAACCTCATTGCCGTATTTCAGAAGATCCTCCCGATATTGAGAGTGCGGGTTTATAACGTAGGAGCAACATTTGCTTGTCATTTGATTGACGTAAAATTCGCTACTTGCATGCATTAGTATATTTCACCGTTTGGTTCTCATTTTCCAAACATTTCTCCACCTTTTGCCAAGAAAAAAGATTTAGTGCGGAGCGTGAGAGCGGAATTTGCCCTCTGTCTTCACCGATTTCGACCGCACAGAAATATACTTGCTTTGTCGGTGACCATTGCGGCGTGTGAATCGGTAATCGTCTGGCTGCTGTTAAGTCTCGTCCTGCTTGCGGTGTGAACTGCAAGAGGACATGCGACATTAAAGTTTGACATTTCAACATACGCAACGCCTCGAAGCAATAACCCGCGTCCACGAGAAGATCATTCGGGAAGCGGAAGCGTTCCGTCCAAAGTGCTTCATCGCACTTACTGCTTTGTTGCCAAACTATGGGCGAGGCTTGCGATGCGGCGAACGTAGGCGATTGGTCGTTGAGATAACGTTTCGCAAGTGGGGCGACAGTTTGCACCGAGTACTTGGCTTAGCTCTTAGAGCACGTCGTGTGCATGAGATAAGACATGTGTCGATCACTTTCACCACCTTGCGATGTTCTGCATCATGTTTCCGAGTGGCAGCTTTTTTGAAGTTACATCGCACGTCATCAGCATGATAAAGTGACCACAAGACTCGTATTGTCGAAAAGAAATCGTTGGTTAAGCGTTGAAACAATCACCAGCGACTTACGATTTTAACTGCGCGAATTCTCGTCTCATAGGAACAGCACGAAAATTAAAATGACGCACTGCAGGAATCGTATTACAATCCTTTGCTAGACTTTTCGTATCCAATCGCAAAATAAATTAGATTTCACGTATCTGGGATTGTATGATTCACAACCTTGTAAAAAATGATCGTGAACTGCTTTTACTCCCTGCGGCTTCTTCGCAGAAAAAAGCAGCTAGAAGTCGCAGGAAACTTCTGGACATTTGCCTCAAGCGTTTCGTTAAGCCTTGGTTATGTGTGCCAACTTTTGCGACTGGCGCAAGATCTGCAGTTGTGTCATAATTTTTTGTGGGTTTTGGGTAAAAATGGGCTCTTAACCTAAGTCCTTGGATTTGAGCACTAGACTATAGTGAAGTTTGCAGTATGCATGGTGGTTACAAGTATTGTTATTTTTCTGAAGTTGCTGTGGTCAGGGAGCAAAAAGAATGTTGTATTTTCAGTGCGTGGTGGATCCCACTACTGGATTTCCAACATCTGAACTCAGCCAAAGCGTTCGTGTGTTTTGTCAAGAATGTGGCAGTGACACAACCACGCTGCAGCCAATAGCTAATGGGAAAGATGAGGCGGTGACTAAGGTTATCCAGGTGACTTCCTTATAGTTCTAGAAGGATGAACTTACAGCTATTTCATGCTTTAATAGTAAACATTGTTGTTTAATAGTTTAACAGTAAACATTGTTGCTGGGTTTAATAGTAAACACAAACGACTAAAGTAATTCTCTTCAGTTAGGTTTTGCTTCAATTCTTGACTCGGACGAGTTTCCCAACGATTAGTTATTGTATGTGGTAAAGATTTTTGGTATTTGCGTCCAAAGTCATTGCTTAACTTATTTTTTAACAATAAATTTTTGATCGAAATGTTGTCCTTTTCACAGTATTTAAGGAAAATAACGCAAAAATGTCTTTCAACAAATGTCTAATAAATTCTATACAAATTACCCTGCACAAAAATCATGTTACTGATTAAAACTGACTTTCGAAAAGCTTTTGTGTAAAATACTTGGTTGCTTTGTAGAAACCCGTTGCACTACAGTGCTCGTCGCTCGTTAACAGAGCTTTATGCAAATAATTGGTAGCACGGGATTTAAATTAAACCACACATTCCGTGTTTCGCTCATCAAGCACTGAAATCCATTTGTTATTTCGGGGATTTTTACTTGGAGACTTTCAGAATGTTGATTTACATCTCAATAGTTAAGTCGTACTCATAACAAACTATAGAAAATTTTCGGCTTCCCAGAACGTTATTTTACTGCGTCCTCAAGTGAATTATGGAGAAGATTGAACAGTTACGCCGTGGTGTTCATGCACGGTGGCATTCGTAGTCAAGTCGGTCGAAGGAAAAATGTGCTGTTTTATGAGGTTGACCCGAATGTGTGGGTTTGTGTTGCAGAACGGTTTAAATTTCAACGTAAAATGTTAACCGCAATCCCTTTAGTTGCAATAAAATGGTGTTGCTAATTTTTGTTTGAGTAATTGCGCCAACCTGACGTTTTTGACAAGTTCAACCCGAATGATTTTCAGGAAGCTCTGCAGCAGGTAAACGCAAGTGCGACATCTAGAGCGCAGCAGATTCGGAAGTGGTGCTTGTTACCAGCGGACGTTTCAGTAAAAGGTGGTGAAATAGGTGGTGAGTCGCAAAAACGTTTGAGACTATGCGTACTGCGCACGACCTATAAAATTTTGTCTATTGAAAAGTGTCATTGACATCGTACGAAGCTTTGCATTGCGGAATTCTTTGTCAAACCCAATTTTGGTCATACAGAAGATTTGTTGAATTAAGCATTAGTGAACGTTCATGTGTCCTTATTTCTTGAAATCTGGGTTCAGTTCCACATGTTCTCCACATTCCATAAATTATGTCATCGTATGTGCTGGATGTATATATTGTTGCACTTAGCAACTTTTGTCCCTGATTGTATCATGGAGTCAACTTACTGGCAAATCTTGAAAATTGAAATGTTTGAATGTTTTATCGAACAGCATCAACCTAAAAGGAATAGATAGGCGAAATGCGCTAGTTGCTAAAGCACTGTGGCCTTGGGCATGAAGAAGATTCAGAGAGGTTTGACTTGGCAGTGGAATGACCTGTGATCAATGCAATTTAACCGGCACCAAAATAGCATGTTTTCATGACGCTTTCTAAGATTATCCACATTCCCCAATCCTCTTACCAGTCAACCGCGTGATAGCCCGCTGTTCATATATTTTGAGTGTTGCCCTTTGAGTTGGAGAAAAGGAAGCCTTTGCGAGTTTTGTCCACTGATAGTCTGTGCAACCACAATTCTAGTTGAATTAGAACTGTCAAATGTACGTACAACACGTTTACGATTACGTCAGACTAATGACGTCGTGTTTATTTCTGTGTTGGTACACAGGTCCAACGATGAAAATCCGCCGCGAATTCATTATGAGTAAGTACCGAAATGTCATAGACGCTATCTACGAAAACAAAGTTGATGCCTCTCCTATCACTTTGCCTGCCATACACGATTTGGACTGACTCTTTGAATTTATTAAATGTGTGGTCTTTCCCACCGTTCGCGCACATTGTGACTCATTTTGTACTTTCACGATGCCTATCTTCGTATTTTTCATGACGACCTTCGCTCCGGTGCAATATTGTCTGTGTTTTTTCTCCGGAGCGACACCTATCGAACTGTGATTTTGTGAATGTTGCTTTGGCAGCACCAAACAGCCAAGTATAGTTCTGTAACAGTCTCACAAAATTTTCCCCGTTTGTGAATATTAAATCGCGCTCTTGTTTCATCTCCGACTTCAGTGCTTCCAAAGCTTGTTTAGTGGGAACTTAACCACTGTTAGATGATTTTGCCTTCAGTGGTCGCAATGAATAGCTGTATGTCATCTCATCATTTAGAATTGTCTTTTCGTAATCGTCTTTATGAGTAAACATATGAGTAAATTTTCCTTGTTTGTTTTGCCTTGTTGCGTGTAACTGGCCAAGGTGTCATCTTTACGCAGTAAAACAGTATCAGCAATGCGATGGGATGTGGGATGCATATGTTTTTCCATATGTTTAACAGTCAACGAAAACCAATAGTGTTTTGTGCGGAGTGATGCCTTCTATCGCGTTTTACAGAAGGCGTGAAACCTCAGAAGCGTTTTGCATATGGAATATGAGGGTGCAGCTGTCTAGTGCCAGTTTGTTAGAGTTGTTGTGAAGCGAGGAAGTTGCACTGCTTTGTAAAAAATGCGCTCGGCCAAATGCTTCGCCGTATAAACAATTTCGGAATGCAGGTGCAGCAATGAGAGTTGAGAATGCGCACAGTGGGCATTAATGCTTTTTTAAGTAATTTCACAGTTGTCCAATCGGCGAAAGCAGTGCCCCCTCCAACAAGGGCGGATCCAGCAAGTAAATTATGGGGGACGATTTCAGTAATATTTGGTAGTCAAGTCTTGTAACGGGTTCACTACTGTAAAAGAGAATTATACTTCAAAAATATTGCTGTGACAAAACTATAGACGGCAAAATGGCATGATATCGCGAATGATGTTTTTCGATTTGTACAAAATCATGGTGAATAAAGTTACGTTTGTAGGTTTTAGGGGTGGCGATCGCCCCAATCGCCCCCTGGATCCGCCCATGCCCTCCAATATTTTTTTCCGATGCGGTTGGTTTGGCAACTTATTGGTAAAAAAGCAAACCTAACAAAATCCCACGAACTGCGCAGGGCTAGCACTCTGCTTTAGATAATCGCTATTGAAGATTTTTGGTTATCAAACCTCTACGAATCAATAAACAGAGAGTTGAAGTTGCAATGTACCGTGTATCACTGACACCTACAGTTAAATCAAATGGAGTGGTTATATGAACCCGTTACTTTTATTTTTCTAGTTGTTGATGTTATCTGCTATCGAGCAGTTTGATCAAACAGAGCACGGAAGTAGTTTTTTAAAATTTGCCACACGAGCTATAATTTCATGCCGAAGTAGCGTAACTGCTTTGATAATAATAGACGGTTATGGTAGGCAAACTTTTTGACTCATGGGTCGCATTGCATTCTAAAATTTGGCAAATGGTCTGGATAGGAAACAGATGAATGGTCTTGCGGGCCGAAGTTTGTCCATGTGTAGCATATGAAACTTGGAAAAATAGGCGATAGGCAAAAATTGGAAATAGCATATTTGCAACAACGTTAGCTACAAGTTGTGGTTAAACAGGAATGTAGCCAAGGGCAGGCCCGTAACCAGGGGGCGCAGGGGGTCGAATCCCCCCTACAAAAATTTTCGCCACCCTGGAAAAATGTGTTGGTCATAGTTGAAAACTATTAGACATACTGTAGTTAAAAAAATTTGGGCCCCTCTCAGAAAACCCTTCGCCACCCCTGTTGTTCCAAGCTGGTTACGGGCCTGGCCAAGGGTACAAGCCATACTTAAAATGGAACTGTACCCACCAACGCTAGTTTCTCTGTTGTTGCTAGCGTTTCACTAATTTCTGCATTGATGATGATTAACGCATTTCACGTATTGTTACTAGCGTTTTCATTGTCATCTGCTGCACCTCTCTTAGCGTTAGCCTTTTTGGGTTAACAAAGCAAGTCACCTTTTTCTGAAATACAGTAAACCTCGGTTAATCCAGATCTTCGCCAAAACCGGATGAAACTGGTGGTACGAATGATTTCTAACGTTTTTCTTTATAAAAATCATCGGTTTATTCGGATTTTTTAATCCGGATCTTCGCCAATACCGGATAAAATCTGTGCTTTTCACATCTCGTAATCCGGATTTTATCCACTTGCACGCTGTTGTGTTCTTAAAGTGTATTCACTGGTTTCTAGGTAAGATTCGGCACCTTTCAGGTGCAACGCAAGCGTGCTCACGATCACCAACGGACGCTTAGAATTATCATAACATCGACCGCAACTGCGCGCAACATTCGACTTATAGAAGGCACGATTATTACGTCACACACGGGCATAGCATACCACGTTGAACATAATGCTCAAGGCACGCCGCCGCACCACGACTTCAGTCCATTGATCAGTGTTGAGTGTGCGTATGTAGAGTATTATCCCTGAGTGTATTGTACTCGTTGACATGTCTCAGAGACTGCTTATGGACCAGTCGCAGAAATCTCGGTGTCAGTCCAAAATCCCAGAGTTCTCGCAGCCAAGTAACCTAAATTTATGAACTTGAGATTGTTCATAACTACCTGGATATGGCGGTTACTAGTTTTTTGTACCATTGTAAATACATCACTAAATGCATTTTGCTTCTGCGAAAGTCTGCTGTTGGGTCGTAAATGCGTTCAATTTAAGTAATTTTCACCGATATCTCAGTACTTAGATGACGTCAGACTAGAAGCAACCATCTTCAGTTAATCCGGATCTTCGCCTAAACCGGATAAAATCGTCGGTCAAATCGAAGCCGGAATAACCGAGGTTTACTGTAAAACAATTTCTGCTTCGTCTGTGGGAGTCTGTTCGGTTGAAGGGCTACGAGCGTTGAGCCCAGTCAGCAACTAAATTTGTAATCCACAAATTTGTTCAAGATTTAGGTCCAAGCAGGACCTCTGCGCGATACTATGGATAGGCATACCATATTTTTGTGATTGAAAACCGGGACGCTTCGGAAGAACGAGCCTCATCAGTTAACTATGGTTCATATCTTACTGAGCATGTAGCCATTTTTTATTTCTGTAGTTAAGGCACCAAGAAAAACTAAAATAATGCATTTTACTAAGAAACAAAACAATGTTTAAGCATTTGTAAATTTACATATTCGGCCAATCATATTTTTTTC
>JGI24021J15306_10010129_pt1 | contig 11678 bp, 9 predicted proteins | sample Ectturendosymbi1_FD_15306 | JGI IMG/M metagenome (IMG submission 15306)
CGCGATGTCAACGGTCAGGTGGTTTCTACCGTCACCCGAACGTTGCGGGTTCGATTCCGCCACCATACCAGGTAGGGACGTCTCGTTGGCTGCCTCGTCAGGTTCCGATGCACTGGTGGAATCAGGCGACGCCTCTCGGGCATCATCGCACTGCTGACATTCAGACGAAACCTCGAGCTCCGTCGCCGTCAACGAAGGCGCAGAGATCATGACTTGTGGGTTCTTGGCCGACCTGCGCGACGACGTTCAACACATGACTTTTGAAGGCGAAACGCAATTTCCAGTTCAGACAAGATTACTGACGTGAGGAAAGATTAAATCTACTGCATTCAAGCATAATCGCCAAAAGCTTATTGCAAGCGTACAACTTGATTTGTAGTTAAATATGCAGTTGATCGGAGCTGTTGTGCTCTTCAGCAACAAAATATGGTGAGGGGTCGAGGCAAAAAAGTCTACTTCTGAGCTCTTCGTGAAAGCTAATGCTTTAAAAACTGCAAGAAAATGTCTAAAACAAAGGGATTTTTGCGCAGCAAAACAACTTTTTAAAATGATCGTCAAATCAGACAACAGAACAAAATTTCAAGCAAAACTCGTGTTTGAGCTAAGCAACGACAATTCCTACTAAAACATAGGGGTCTGCCAAGTGGTCCATATCGATCCTCAGGATCAATGGAACTATTCCAAATGGTTGAACAGCATTTGGGGTTAAAAAAAGTCGATCAAGTTGAAGTAATTGTAAGCCACAGGGGTGCCGCAAGCGCATCCATCACAATTTTTTGCACAGGGAACTAGTTGCATGTATTTAAACACATCTACAGTTGTGTATTTAAGCACATCTTCAGTCCTTCCTTACGGCGTTTTTGTAGGACTGAAAATGTGTTAAATACACGAAACTAGTTTCTCTGTGAAATAAATTGTGATAGACTAACCTGCGTCACCCCTGTGACTTACAATTATTGAAAGACGGATATGTGCGAGTGCGAATCATCGCACAAGTATGAAAGCAGAACCAAGCAGGCAGATTCCTTAGAAGTATGCCACGAGGCTAGAGCATGTTTTGTCGAGTTGAAGTAATTTGACATTACGCCTATAAATTGCTCCTTAACAACTACTTTATAGTAAGCCAATTTTGAAGTGCGTGTTTATTTTCGAATTCACGCATACATAAAAAATTTTGATTCTGCTCTCCCAATACCTTGGCAAATATTCTGCTAACGTTCTTTTGTTTGAGTGGCGTTGATAGCAAATTAAAAAATGGGTTCCGCCGTGCAAGAAGGCACGGGACTCTTAATCTAAAATGTTATCAATATTCTCTTCAGGCAAGTCGAGCTCCAAGACTAAAATCAGTGCGTTGACTTTGTTGGGTAAAAAAGCCGTCAAATTAAACGAAGACTGTAAACCCATACAAATACAAAGTGAAACGACTTGCAGAAAATTCTACGATGAGGCCAAACTACCGGTTACAAACCAAGTGACAAAACGTGCAATGGTTGAAAAATGCTTTCAGTTGAATACAGACAATTGAAACTCTCCTCGAATAACCGTTTTCCACAGGGACAAAACATTGATTACACGAAAACATTGCTTTGGTGCGACCTTGAAAGTTTACTTCATTGAAACCAGAAGTTCTTAAAGACTTGACCAATGAGTTTTACGCGCCTTCCAGCAACAAACAAGTGACCAAAGCTCTGCTACTGTTACAATGTTTCGAGAAAGTTCTTTGGTACGTCATTCACTGGTCATGAGCTTCCTTTGACGAAAAAGCAGGTTTAGCTTCCCGGAGTGTTTTGTTGGTGGGCTTGGCAGTGCCCGGTAACAAAAGCTGTGGCTTAACAATGGATGGAATCACAAAAGTTTGTGATCGATCGAGGTACTGTAGCTGGTGGAAGTATCACGCAGCGACAATGAGCCTATAAATACCGCTTTGTGCAGGAGGTTCTTTCATTTGTCACTAACAATAGTCAAACAGCCGGTCGTCCGGCAAACAAAGTTTCATTGAAAAAAGACCGTCTTGTGAGTGTTTTATCTNTTGCAAAACTTGTCGAAAGTCTTTTCTCTTTACTTCGATCTCAGAAACAGCGAATGGCACTGATGCGAATGACGATTAAAGAAGGAGATTGTCAGAGAAAGCAAACGTTAAATCCACGCCAATTCGGTTCTTTCGGTTGGAAATGTTGCCACGTAAGTACCGCGATATACGAGCGTCAGGGCGGCAACCAGCTGAAATTTTCGGGGGGTAAATCATTATAAGCTGTTGCTGCACATAACAACAAAGCATATTTTTGAAAATTTCGGGGGTCGGCGATTGCCTGGTAGCGCAGGTTGTGGACCTGACGAGCACACCCCCTGGTTGCGGGCCTGACGAGCACGATTGGGCTTTGTGATCAAAGTTGGTCGGCGTGTGTTCTGCAGTTGAATAGTCACATTCTTGCTGAGCTATCCACTGGAAGCAAACACATGAACAGACTCACAAACTTTTCACACAACAACAGTTGTTTGGTGAAGTAAACATAGGTGAGGAACTTCAAATTTTTAAAAACAACGCTTTCCACACGAACAAAACAAACTTTATTATAATGTAACAATGAAACTTCCGCAAGTTAGTTTAGGCCAAAACGAAACTGACTGCTTTGACAACAATGCTTGCAATTTTCTTGAAGTTACGCTGCACTTTTCTTGATAACGACTGCTATCACCCGCCGCGTCTACGTAGCCTTCTAGGCTGTGATGTAACAATGCGATGACGTGCGCAGTCGCAAGAATGCAGTTGTTAGTTGTTTCTCTGTCCATGGCCTAAAAAGGGCTGATTCACGTGGAGGAGGCGGATTAGAGACAACTGTGATAAATGAAGGGAGACTAACTGCACATACCTAGCAAAACCATGGTCTCACTATCAGAAAAGTATATCACGAAAACTTAGAAAGGTAAATAAATTACTATCGTACTCACTTCTGTGCCCGCAAAACAGTCGTAGCCAGCTTTTGACTGTCCAGCCTCTCGTCCTCATGCAGTGGCTGCACTCCGACAAGCAGACTGTAATCAAGCACGCCCATGGTTTGCAGAAACGTCGTGTCTATTTCAATTTGTTTCAAGAACCACTCCCTTTGGTCCCCTGCGCGTAAGTTTGCAGTGCGATAACGTATCGCAGGCACTTATTTGATGTAACGCCTTTGGAAGATTCAATACGAGCAGCGTTTAAAGGTGAACACCCGCTTTGGTCTTCAACCCAGGCCCGTAGCCACGGAGGGAATTCAGGGGCAGTTCCCCCCAATTTTTTGTGTCCCCTAAATTCTGTTGTGCCCAGAAGAATTTGTTTCAAAGCAGTAGAGTATGAGGTAGGGGTGTAAGTTCACCCCCAAAACTTTTGATTTGTCGAAAATCCGGGCAAATCACTGAAAATTGGGCAAAAATCGCTGAAAATCTGGACAAAAATGGCGCCCAACGTTGTTTGACTTCAAGAAATGGCGCCCAAAGTTTGTAAAATAAATAAAGACCTTTTGTGGAAGTCACGTCTTCATGATCTTTGTGGGAAAATGATTGTAGGCAAAAGTCGCACACAACTTTTCGGGCAAGTTTGGGGAAATTCAGGCAAAAATCCTTCGCATTCTCAAACATTTGCTCGCTCCTACATCTTTGTTTCAAACATATAATAAAAACAAAAATCCTGCCCCACTAAAAATGTATTTTGCTCCCCAAACCTCAAAAACCTGGCTACGGGCCTGCTTGAACTAGTCAAACAATTCTCATTTGAACAAACAAACAAAACAGTGGAGGAGAGTTCAGTTGAAAATAATTGAATAACGGCCCCAAAACACAATTCATAAAAAATTTATTGAGGAGCACGTCGACTATCAACACCGGATATTGGACAAGATAACAATCTGACGCTGCTACATGAAAAGTGCTGGAGCTGTGTGGTGCAACACCGCTCATTCAAAGCCCATCACCAGGCATCTTCACGTATCGATAGGTAACACAAACGTTATTGAGCATGGTATGCTGGTACAGCAGCAACAGATCTTTGCAGCGGTATGAATGAGCGAAATCAGTGAATATCCGAACTTTATGAAAACTGTTTTACAAAATGCCAAATATGCGTACCTTAAAAAATCAATGGATATGGTAGAATGATAAACTTATCTACGTAATCGATATCATACAATTCATTTCAGGAAAGATCCTTACGAAAATGAAATGTCGTCCCAATTGCAAGTGCAGTTTTTCTGAAACCACGAACAAGATCAACTGTGCTACAACACACTCCGAACTGTGCTACAACACACCCCGAACTGTGCTACAGCATATTTCGGCACCATACAAAAAACTCATTTACCGAGCATGATTTTCCCATCTTTTAAATTCTTTTCCTTCAAAATAACGACGACATTGCTGTCGTTTTCTTCTGGTTTGGTGAATCTTCCAATCTGGCAACCCTTTATGTCGTACCTCTGCTGGATTCGCTCCCCAGGGTAGAAGATATTGATCATCACCACAAAGTACACCTGACAATAAACATTCATCAATCTCCAACCAGTGAGAACTTTTTCACTTTCTGAAAAGCAGCGTCAGTTTATCCATGAAATGTTTAAAATATTTATGTTAAGTCAAACTGATTGCTTTTAGTGGTCAAGAGACGCCTGTGAAGTGTTGATGAGTAACTGAATGGGAACATTTGTCAGCAAATACACCCGGCTGGCGAAGCTTTCTGTTCATCCTCAAACGTTGTAACTCGAGCTACATCATATCTGCGCCAATTTCTCAGTCATTTTCTATCAGTGATGCATGTATCTTCCGGGAGACAATACACGCAAAAAGTAACGTTCAGAATATTACAAAAGACAAGCAGTAACTTAAGCTATCAGGGCTCAAGCGTAAGATTCCACCTCTTAACTCCAATGTGTAAATTGCAATTAACAAATTCTGCAAAGCAATACAGCCATGCAGCAGTATTTTGATGTTTTGATTAGCTCTTAGCAAGCAATCTTTTTCCATGGATTACTCGCTGTGCAGTTGTGCGACATGTTGGTCTCAAACACATGGGGTGAAGGAACTTCAGCTATACGTTACCTTGCCCGGCGTACGATGCGAGAGGCGCACAACTTCATCACGTGATGATTGGCATACGCATAAACAGAAGTGCATAAAATGAGGCAAGGTCTCACTTTGCCAACTATATCACTTAAGAAAACAGATCAAAAGCAAGGCGACGGCAACGAAATTGATAAATAATTAATCGAACAAATCGTGGCCGTCATGAAACGGGACACGCCTGCTGAATCAACGAAATGCACTGCAGCCTAATCAACGGTATTGTGCAAAAGTTAAAGCTCTGGGACGGAAATGTTGAGCGAAAATGTATGAACAAGGCTTTCACGCAACCATGTTGCTCATTTCATCTAATTTCAGACATCTGAAGTGCATGAAGCTGGTTCAGCTTATCTACTGTATAACAATAATCATTATAAGCTGCTTGTCGGCTTAATCTTAGTGCATTTTCTGTGGCATCAATCACTAAAATTATTTCTTTTGCTGCATTTTCGTAGAATTATGCCGATCTTACACTGACACCACCGAAGTATTTCTCCTGCGCTTGTACCACCAATCTTGCAGCACCAACGCGTTCTTCAAATATAAGAAAATAAACAAACTTTGATGATTTCGTCATTTGCTATTTTTACGAAAATGGCTGCAGTCACTTGTGAATAGCATTATGCCGACTTTCATTTATTGCTTTTTTCTCAAATCAAAAAGAAAAGATGACCTTCAGGAAAACAAATTGAAAAATCGCTTTAGGAAGAAAAGTCTGCCTATACTTTTCTTCTATGCGTCCTTTTCAAGGTTACTCATAAAACGTGCTGACTTTATTCAGTAAAAGCATGACAAGCGATTTACAAGATCACCGGAAAGATAAGAGACCATTCGCATTAAGAACATTGCTTTCCTACGCTTTGCTACGATTTTGCGCAGTCGGGACAAGACTGCTCTGTTGCACAACGGCATTGAAAGTAATTGACGGTAAGTCAAACACCAAAAGCTACTGCAACCACTGGCATAGCCAGCCTAAATTTGTTGTGGGGGCAAACAAATTGAGGGGGAGCCAAAATTTTTTGACTTCAGGCGAGCAACAGTATTTTGTTTGGGATACCACCGCTTCTCAAAGCACAAAATGATTAGATATGCTAAACATTTGAGGGAATGGCCCCTGGGCCCCCCTTGGCTNCACCCATGACTGCAACTGCTTCTGCGGAGCACGNCAGAACAGAATAGCGGTTCTTATTGGAAAGAACAGATTTTATCCGTACGAACGCACTACACATTGCTTGAACGAGGCACCCAGTTCAACGGACTTACGATCTTCACAAACTCTACTTTTTAGAATAGAGCCGCGGCGTCGCACGCAAAACAGTTGACAAGGAAAAAACAAAAAAAACTGCATCCCGATCTTTTGCTTGTTCAATGCATCCCTGGCTTGCTGCCCTGAACAAAATGGTTCCCTCAGGCAAAAAGTGAAACACGTGTCCCAACGACGCGTCAGACGTAAAACTGTTACGCCTTGACGTAAAAAAAATAAAAATCCAAGTCACTGACCATATAGTAACTTATCTGAGGAAAATATAAATTGAAATGAAATCTAGTATCATTTACTATCATCTATGCTGTCACATGTCTAGTGACCATTTGCTTAAACATGTGGTTATCCCACGACTTCTCGCGTCTTTGAAGACTCGTACGTTTTAACCTTTTTCACATGGGTAAAATATATTTGCAGAACCACTGGATTGCTGAAGTTCGTCGCTATTTTTGCTTTCCAAAAACTACCACTGCACACGACGGGCGAAAGCACCCCTATAAGTAACACTACGTGTCGTGCGTAAGAGCGCAGGTGTTAGAATACATTAAGCTTATACTAAAAATATGAGTTCCAATATTGTTTGTCTCCATTATATAAGCTGATGTGGCATTAAGCTAAAAATATACAAGTCAATTTTTTGCGAAAATAGATGGCGATGATGAGAAGTTCAGGTGTGGCGCGGTCTAACCGTTTGGGTTTCACTTTCAAGTCATTTGTTACGTGTTTTTATGGCTAACTTGCCCGTCATTGATCTCAAGCAACAAATAGCACAGTGTTAAGCATGGTAATTGCGACTGGCTTTGGGTAATTTCTCAACACTACTAAGCATTGTCTATGGAACGAAATCCTTTCTCAGCACAGAATCAGGCACTAAGATCTTACAGAGCATATGTTTCGCCTACAAAGTAGGCATCATCAGCTCTGATTCAAATAGAATCCTGAACTAATGCTCTGCGGAATGCACACGAAGAAGAGAGCCTGAAACAGAAAGTTTCTTGAATTCGTCGCTAGGTTCTAAAGCAGGTGTTCCCAACCTGGGGTACATGTCCCCCCAAGGGTACATTTGCCTATCCGAAGGGGTACATTTAAGGTCAGCAATAGAAGATAGAAATCTATTTACATGTTGTTTATTTTCAAATATTTATGTATATATCACTTAAAATTATTTTCCAAAGTCAATATAGGCTTATTGTTAAATATATCTATGAATAATCATGACAAAATATTTGGTCATAAGGATTTTTAGGGGTACATGTTCATCTGTAAAATTTTGAAGGGGTACATGTTTATCTGTTGAAAGGGTGTAGGGGTACATGCTCATTTGTCAGAATGCTGAAGGGGTACATGGTAAGAGAAAGGTTGGGAATCCGTGTTTTAAAGCAAGGGTGACATTTTTCTTCCAAGGCAATGGTACTGAGATACTGGATTCCAAATAGTGATGAGGTCGCAACCAACTCTGCAAAACACTAAATACACGCCTCAAACTTTAGTGTCCACTTTCACATCGAAATATTCGCGAAAAAGGAACAATAAAAAACAAAACTTAGTTTGAAAAATGTAGGTATGACGTATTTTGATGAAATCATAGATTTCTCTTGGTGGTGCAAACGACAATTCATTTCAAACGAAAACCCAAATTTTTAAAAATTGTTTTAAAGTCAAACGTGAGACGAATTATTTTGTAGCTTTGAATTTAGTTATCAAATCATGCTATTTGCATTTTAACTGTTTGAAAAATACAAATGAGTCGTTTTTGAGTCAGACCCCAAAAATGTTTAAACGGCCTGCCACATAAATAATAATATCCCTAAATGGCGTAAGCTAATGTATGTCTGCCAATTGTGGTACAAGCATACACAGTCTGGTTTTAAACGCCTCGGCATTGCCTTTAAATGTCTCTATCAAAATTTGGGTTACGTCCCCAGGAACCTAAGTGTTTGCCCACATCAAGTTACCTATTTCGTCAGAACATTTGATGCCGTGATCAGAGACATTCTATGGTTTTGCTGCACGACGCGCATCTTCAACGTTTTATCCACTCGCTTCTCTTGTCTGATGCACTTTATTTCCAAACTTTCATTTTCTATGTAACGCTTTTGTATGACGATGACCGCATTCAGTATATCCTGGTGCCTTGTTCCAGTGTTCGTTCCTTTTCTGTATCGACTACGCGTGCTATCTCCAAACATGTGAAGCGTTGTATGTAAGAATTTCTGTGCCCTGGTGTTCCCTTATCTCATGTGATAAGGAACTTGTGTCCGAGAAAAAACGTAAATAAATAAAAGAAAAAATTGTACATTTTGTCGTCACTAGTCTAACGTTTGCTCGTCTCTTCAGCAGTCATTCTTTCAGTTAAGTTATACAGAAGCACAGACCCGTAACCAGCTTGGGACACCAGGAGGGGCGAAAAGTTTTCTGAGAGGGGCCCGTATTTTTAAACTATGTCCAACAGATTTTACCAGGGGGGGCGAAAACAATTTTAGGGCCCCCTTGGTTACGGGCCTGCAGAAGCATGTGTAGATAAATTCGCATTCTCCGCGGTTTGACTTTGCTGCGTGCTGTTCACACCCCAAATGTCAGGCAGCTCAACCACTACTTGGGGTAGTGGCCGACACACAGACTTGAAACTTTGTACTCCAGTGATGCCGTCACAAAAATCGAAATGACGTGCATTGCGCACCTCACGCAATTGCAGGCCTCTTGAAATTTTGCCAACTCCATAACAAAATTGTGCATCACTTAGTAAGTTCTTGTGTGACGAAAAGTCATGTATTAAACATTTTCGGTATGTAATTAGTGTTTACCATATGTTATAGTGGACGCATAAGTATTTTCGCGTAAGAAAGAATGCACTGTTTCGTTAGCATTCCTGACATAACTTATGAGGCAACAATTTAATGACATGTTGTATTTTATGATTTTCATTGTCAGTGCCTTTCTTCGTACCATATTGCGGTGATATCCTTGATTTTGTATTTCATTTTTAACTTTATGCGCATCGACGAGTACAGAAAAGCTGTCTAAACGTGCAGTCTGCTGATTGGCTAAAGCGTGCGTTTCGCCTCTGAGGAGTTTTTTTTTAAGGAACGGATGTAACGTTTGTATCATAGATGAAAGTGACTAAGAAGAAGCAAAACTGCAATCAATACGATAACAATTCCATTTTACAAATAAAGCTCAAAATGCCCACTTTTCAGGCAGAGTACTGCAGGTACTTTGACTGACATCAGCTGTGACTGCCCTGATGCTGTGAAGACTACGTTCGATGCATACTCTAAAAAAGAAAGTCTACGCATATCAGATCTGAAACAGAGGCCTGTAGTAAAACAACTGTTACATAATCTATTAAATGCAACTTCGAAGATTCGAGTCTGATTTTGCCAATTTAATCGTAATCGATTACATTGCCAATTTAATCGTAATCGACGATTACTTTCGCGATTAAATTTGGAAATTTTCAACCTACATTACTGTGCGCCCAACCGCGGTTTTGATGGCTGACCGGAGATAGCAACAAAAATTTACAAAGCGAAATGTGACTTTCAATCTCTTTCTGATACTCATTTATTCAACACGTTGACACACTAACAGCAAATCTAAAATTTCACATTTCTCGTAAACGCACTGCAAGACTTTTCTTGGTAAAGTCCACCTGACACGTGTAAGAGCTTTTGAACACAGCAGGAAAAAGTAAGTGCTACCCCGTGCACGGTTCACCTAGCAGGATTCCTTCCCATCGTCAGGCACTTAAAGTTATACGCAAAGCCCACTTGATAAAGTAAATTGCAACAAAGCAGTTCACCTCTTGCTGTTTAATCGCTGTTCGACCTGATGTTAAGCAAATACACACAATGCAAATCTTGTGTGGCAGAAATTCACGTTCCGGTGGAAACAAAATTACTAAAACTTACGGGTTTACGAAGTCGGTTTATTTGAACGCTGTGCATTCCAAGGTACTTCACCAACAAACTGTGAGGAAAGTTTTCAAAGTGATCCATGTATCTGTAAATAAACATAAAGATGTGTTAAAATTAAAACGTCACTGCATTGAGAAACACGCTCAAAAACTTTTTAACTCCACATATTTNCAAGCATTCAAGTAGGAAGTAAAAAGATNCAAAAATCCCAATTCCAGTATTTTCTAAACGCCACTCTTTTGCCCTNATAATGGGCTACTCATGACCTCATAATGGGCTACTGATAACTGATGCAAAACGCACATCTTCGTCTAAAATCCGGGATTACGTCACACAACCAACAGAAAACACAAATTTACTCTTGATATGTATGAATGAGGACTTTAGATAAAGAAAATGTGTGTGTATAAGAAAAAAAGTGGAAGAGGCTCGATTGAAATCTTTTCCGGACTTTTTACGCTACGAGTTTGAAACGACGGCGCTGAGGAGCAGCGCAACCAGTCAACGGCAAAAAGGGTTTCAACAGTCCTGCGTTGAATGGCGAGGAGGGAAATTTTCAACAAAAAGAGCAACTAACTGCTGCATCAAAAACAAAAATTTTGTAGCAAAACACCGTGGCAGGAAGATACCGGCAAAGTTTCGAAATCAGACGAGCTGAGAAGAAAAATATTCTAAAGTGGGGCGATACAGCAAGCGAAAGTGATTCTGTCTGTCACGGATTAAATCGTCTGTCCACTACAGGTAACCGTACTTCGCATTTTCGTTTGACGCGAATAGCCTACCTTAATTGTTTATGAAACCCAGACAAAGTTAAAAACCGTTTTTCTTGGATTTTTTAGTCGGCTTGAACGCGCATTGGTATGAAGGGTTCCAATCAACAAAGAATCAGACAACAAGATCTTACAGAGTAAACATTTCACCTACTATGTAGGCATCATCAGCTCTGCCAAGTGCATGAAGTATAAATTTTAATTAAATAAAACCCACAAACAGTAAAGTTACCAATTAAGAGAAGCTAATTGAAAAATCGCAACCACAGCTGCCCATTTCACACAGGAAAGGAAAAGGTCACAGTAGGAACAGCCAACCAAAACAAACGAACTACCAAGTGTACAGTGACGTAACAAACAAAATAACAGGCCAGAAGATGCCAGGATGCGTAAGTGATACAACGCTGCTTGCAAGAATTCATTGACACAGCCACGCGGTGGGTCTACGGATGGTCGCGACTGGTCACGGGCTATATAAAAGCCGAAGTAGCGGAAGTAAAACTATCATAAAACCTTCCGTGACATAGCAAGACTGCCCTAAAACCAAAGCCGGATTAAAAGGTAGGGGGGCCCGGGGCAATTTTTACTGGAGGGCCCCTATGACGTAATTCATGACATCTTCGTTTGTAAAATTTACGT
>JGI24021J15306_10010130_pt1 | contig 11677 bp, 7 predicted proteins | sample Ectturendosymbi1_FD_15306 | JGI IMG/M metagenome (IMG submission 15306)
TACTGCATTGAATAGTCCTCACCCTATCCACGCTGCACACTCGCAATAGTAGTTGCATAACATTGTTATGGTTACACCACAATCACAAAATGTTCATAAGCTACCACAAAAACGGATTTAGTCAGTTGTCACCAATCCGTTGGCAGATCGTCTATTTTAATGTGTTTTGTAGTAAGAATATTTTGACGAAACTAGTTGGCTATCAACAGCCTACTTGCCCTATGACAAGATGGAATTTGTGATTGGAACCATTTCGCTTTCATGTGAATTGTTTTCACTTTCTAAAGTCAGGGCCGACCTTAAGCGGATGCATCCGAATGCAGATGCATTGGTCCCCGCCCCTCTGGGGGCCCCGCGCCATGGCGGTCAGACCCGGTTGTTCATTTTTGCCAGATAATCCTTGCGCTAAAGAGTTATAGAAACGGCTTTTAAATCTCACTGTTAGAAAATAGTTATCTCGTCTGAAAGAACGATGATATTACTCTAAGGAACTTTAAATTTTGTGTTCAATTCTCATGCTAGGGCGTTATGTCTGCGCTCCCATATGTTCCACTTTTTATGGTTGTTACTGGTGTCCGTTAAAACTCTAGTAGACCTACAGTTATTGCCAACCAGGCATGCAATGATTCAACTCCCAATGAACATGTTAAGGCGAGTATCTGTCGTATTAACTTGGCATTTCTTCCAACGTAATGCTATTCAATTCTCGAAATATCATTCTGTTTTGGAAAGTACTTGTTTGGTTGAGGGTCATCTGCTTTTTGACAAAAGCCTGTAGTTTTGCTTCATGGAAGATTTTAACATAGACTATATAGACATTTTAATGTTTTGTCAAAGTAAAATGAACTCTACCAAATTGAAACAAATGACAAAAGATGAGAGGTTGAACCCGTGAAAGCCAAAAATTTCATGCAAACTAGCGCAAAATTTTGTGAAGTGTTTGCACTTGAATTGCCTCCTTTCTTTGTCCAAAATGGTGCCGTGTTATTTGTCGGTTGTGCAAGTAGTTTCATCATTTGACGGCCCGCCAAAGCTTCATTGTGCTTTATCTATTTGAGAGCGTAAAAAGGTAGAAAAATCATTACTTCAGATCCAGATTCATAAACGCAAAGGACACTTAAAACCAGCAGCTTAAACTAGGCAAGGCAAAAATTGTGAATGTTATCCAGCACACTCGTTTCTGTTTGTCAATATATTACGGGGCGGAATGCTTTTAATTCATCAATCAAGCATGCGCATTATATATTGCGTTTGATAAGTGTTTGTATATCTGTGACGTCGTACAGTAGTTGCAAAATCTTTGTACATTACATTTCTAATTCACAAAGAGCAGTTTGCATTCCAATTTCATACATTATGAATAAATATAAAATTGGGCTTTGGGGANCTTTGGGGGATGCATGGATTGCTCTTATGTGAAGNATGTTTTTTTCGTGTATTGCTTCCTGAAGCGGTTATTTGATCATGTGCCCAATCTTGNCGTTAAACAAGAGTGAAATAGTTGCATTGTAAGTTCAATTCACTTGCCAGTTGCGATTGATTGATGAAACTTTGCACTTGCGCTAGCCACTCGGATCTCCATTGCAGAGTTTCCTTTACAACTTTCAGTTTGATTATGTTGGCAGCGGTACACTGTCTGATTTCCAACAGAGCAGCATGATATTAGTCATAAACATGGACGCAGCTGGGGACACAGATACAGATTAGCTCCAATAATTTGCCATCTTTTTTATATTTATATTGTTAAAACATTACCATCAAAAATGTCATAGCACGGTTGAGTGTGCACAATGACGTTATAACTCCATTGCTTAGATGGGCCCCGCGCCTGGGTCTTGTTTTGGGCCCCGCACTTGCCAAGGCCGGTGCTGTCTAAAGCTGCTTTCGTTCATATGAGGCCGGCACAATTGTGTACGGAAAATAGTGTTTCGATTTGCATGTGCAGTGCTGTGGAAGTTGCATGGTTAGCACAGAATTTTCTACATAGCAATACACGTGTGTGATTGCATCTGCAGCGGCGTTTAGGTGTCTCTAGTTATAACGCTAGTTCATATTTAAAGATATTCACAAGCCTCTGTTGCGTTTAATAGGGTCATAGCAACTTAACATACAAAACAATGAAAAATCACCATGCAAGATAGACATTTATGTTGGCCCACTTACTTTTTCCAGTGGCCCCCACTTTTTTCATTCTAGAATCACCACTGTTCGGAGGCCTAGACTTGTCAAGAACAGTGGCCCAAAAATCCGCGGAAAGGTTTGCCGATCTCTCAGACTAACTTGTCAAGCCACAACGACATCAAGTGTCGACTGTTGGGGTCGGTTAGGCGAACCGCTTTGCTCTCTTTTTCGTCGTGGGATCGTTCCAACAGTGTCGCAGCATGGATCCTACGTTTAAAAAGCAATCGAAAGTTTACGTGGCAAAAAAACAACCCTTTAAGTCCCGCGACCGCCAAAATTTTGGCGGAGATTTGCAATGCTATAACTCGCCAGCCGCTAGAGCTAGAAAACTGTTCAAACCATCTATGGATTCAGCAATTCTTCTATATGAGATTGAAAAAAAAATTTTTTGTTTTGGGTTAGAGGTTCTCCGGGGGCACGTCACAAGTGGGGCTGTTTTTGCGTTTTTTGGCCTATTTTTCGCTGCCCTGGACGCCAATCCAGTGAGCCAATTCTTTCGCTCAGTTTTTTTCGAAACTAGGCTATCATCCGAGACGTTAGAGCCCTTGATTGGGTTTCTACCATATCTGGAGCCAGAATTATGCCATAAAAAGCAAAAAGTGGTCAAAATTTCTACCCCTGCAAAAGAAAACCTGGGTTGAATATCAACCATGTTGCATATGGCCCTAACTCGTCGCCAGAATAGGCTAGAGAGCTGTTCAAGCCCTCTAAAGACTCGTGAAGACTTGTAGCTCAGACCAAAAAAATTTTTAGCTTTGAGATTTAGGGTTTTTTGTTGATGTTTGCATAATGAGAGGATGTATATGCATATTTGTTTACATTTGGATAATGTCTCATCCCCTGGGAGCCGACGATTCGAGCCGATTTTGTGACTCAAAGTTTTGTTGGATTCTAGGCTACAATACGAGTCTTTAGAGGGTTTGTTGGACCTCCTAGCATTTCTGGTTCTAAAATTATAGCCAAACTTCCGGAAATTATTTAGGGGAATCCCCAGTAATTCCCTAGGGGATTACTACAAGATTTCCGGTCTTTTCGCTGTAACTTTGGCACCAGAAGATCTAGGAAATCTATCAAGGGCTCTAAAGACTCATACGACAGCTTAGAATCCAACCAAACTTTGAGTCACAATTTCGGCTCATTGTCCAGGCGATGACGTCATGAAAAAAAATTAGTAAAACATACCCCAATTCTGGCATCCACCGAAAACCCCAAACCTAAATCTCAAAAGTTTTGTTTTCAGTGCTAACTACAAGACGTCACGAGTCTTTGGAGGTCTGAACAGCTCTCTAGCATTAGCGTCTGGCGAGTTATAGCTGGCCACGCAAGCCGCCAGTTGGAGACTCATGCTTTTTCTGCAGTTTTTGGATTTTTGTGCAAAACGTGGTTTTTGGGCCATAATTCTGGTTCCAAATATGCTAGAAGGTCAAATAAGGGCTCTAAACACGCGGATGATCGTCTAGTTTCCAAAAAATGTTTGATCCAAAAAATGACTCATTGGATTGGCGCCCAGGGCCAGTCAAAAATTTAAAAACATGCCATCGTTGTGACGTCACCAAGAGACAACCCTACACCCACATCAAATCATTTTTTTCAATCGAAACTGAAAGACTTGTTGAATCCGTAGATGGTTTGAACAGCTTTCTAGCCCAATCGGCTGGCGAGTTATGATTTACAAGGCTTCGCCGAAATTATAGCGGGCGCGGGACTGAAAGAAGCGGAGACGAATTAGAGGCGCCAGTGCTTGCACCGGTATACAGGATTTTGGGGACTTGAAGTTTGTAACGAATTTGGGGGTTTTGGGGTGCGCTGAGTCAAAAAATTGCATCCGTTTTCTTCCATCTGGTCAGAATCAGCCGCTACAGAGCATACGTTTTGCGGTTGTTNGCAAAATATTGTAAAGCCTCACCAACAGTTTCAAAAGTTAACTCCCACCATGATTGACTTGAAAGCAGATTTTTTAGTCACTGATGGTGCTTTTAAATGCCTAAATACTTTATCAGCTGTTGTTGAACTGCGTAGGCCCACAAGGAGTGAGTTAGCAGCAGCCTATTCATAAGTGGTAACTACAATAAAATCCTATGTCAGAATAGTCTGTGCCTGGTACCATAGTTTATGAGCATGACTGAAAGGTTTGCGGAGAATTAGTAGAATTTGTGCATATTGGTTGGGCAATAAAGTGGACACACAAAATTTCCGTGTTTCTTGTGTCTGTGGGACAGCAGGGCTCGCCGAGAGCATTCGATTCGGCAAAGTTGGTCAAAGAGGGGTTTTGAGATTTGTGAAAGGAATATTATACACTCTCTTTTGATTAATCCATACAAGGTGTTACTTCTTCCTCTCCATATCAAACTGGGATTGATGAAACAGTTTGTAAAAGTTTTAAATTGGGAAAGTGACTGCTTTGCATAGTTGTGTGAAAAGTTCTCTGCACTTCACTGTGAAGTTGAGGGCAGGAATTTTTGATGGCCTCAGATACGACGTTTAATACAGGACATATATTTTCCGCTTACCATGACAACCACTGGCGGATATTCAGGGCGTTCAAGGTGTTCAGTGGACACCTGGAAATGAAGTAAAAAATTTGAAAATCGGTTTTAAGTCATTCGTTAGTGATTAATGCCAAAAATGGCCTTTATTTGTATTGTTTTCCCATGCAGCGGGTATGTTTCTTAAAACGGCCGAACGATTATTGCTTGCCTGCTCAAGCATGACTGCAGGTTCTTAAAGAACACCCGAAGGTAAATAAATAAACATAGAAAAGGAAAAAGCCGGTAGAGCCACACTAATAGCACTTTTAAAACAGTCAAGGTGTTCACTTTGCCTGTTGAACACCTTGGTAACGTCACGCGTTGTTTTGCTAGCGTTTCTGCTTAATCTGCACAGTGGAAACAAGCTATGCAGTAGGTTGGATTCCTTGCAGTGGACTTGTACAGATGGGTTTTGCTTCAGGTTGAAATAGCCTACTTTGGTTTGGCTAGGTATAGGTGGTGTGGTTTGTCTGTGTAATGATTACTGTTACAGTTTGGACGATTTTTTGAATGAGAATGCACGAAACTGAATATTACTGACTTTAGTAGTGATGAGTCTAGGCTCACGTGCAAAGTAGCCTAACGCTAAAATGTGGAATGTTGATAGCAGTCAAAAAACGGATGCTTCCTAACACGTAATTATCCAGTAGATTAATTTGAATATCCCATGTCGAAAATGCTATTTATTTCTTATCAGTGAATTCAATTGAAAAGATTTTGTCACGAGAAATGAATTTAGGTAATTCTTGTTCGCGCCCTCGACGTTCCAGTGTACGTGTTCCGAGTGGTTTGATTATCACGATCAACTGACAATCTGTTCAAGTGTTCGAATGGCTTCTGATATGTGGCAACCACCACGGCTGGTGAACCTCCACAGTTTTTGGTTGCGAGCCTGGTGAACACCCTACCAAAATGGCCACCGTACGCCACTGATGACAACCCTAGAAAAAAAATGCTTGGCGGTCCTTTACAGCAGTTGTCGAAAACTCCCTCTGAAATTTTAAAGCTAACTATCACGACCTTTTGAAACAGCTGTTAAATGCTTACGAAGAATTAGGGTGTAATATGAGTGTGGAGGTTCATTTTCTTCATAGTTATGTAAACTATTTTCCTGAAAACTTGGAAGCATAATTGAAGAGCAAGGAGAGTCCTTTCACCAAAATATAAAAACTATGGAGAAAAGATACCAGGGACCTGGAATACCACATGATGGCATACTATTGCTGGTGCTTTAAATAGAGAGTTTGCTGGCAGTAGCTACTCCCGAAAAAACACAGAAAAGGCAATTTCAGGATTAGCAAGCGTGCAATCTTTTCTGTCATGAAAAAAGAGTATCCTATCATGTTTGTGTTATTCTGACCCTAACCCTAAAGTTTGTGTTATTCTTTGCATTTTAACGATTTTTGTCACCACAATCTTTGCATTGCATGACCATAATATCTGTGCAGTTTCTCATCTGTGTTTTGTTAGTCGCAGTTGCTAGTATACAGTACACTAAATGAAGTTTTGTGTTTGTTTAACCTCTGTATGTTTTCTACGCTGCACATTGTTCTTCATGAACTAGTTTACAAATCATTGTTATTACAAGAAGTCACTAGTGTTTAAATAACATGTTAGCAAATTTAACAAATCACGAAATGTATAACCCTCTTTTGCAACAGTATGCTTAAAAAGCTACAATGGCATAAATCTAAAATATCAAATAACACAAAAACTTGACTACATATGGAAAATCTGACAACAGTTTTGAAATCAGCGCCCCAAAATTATCCCAAAAATGCTCTTGAACCCCAATCCCCGCGAAATTCATTTAAAACTGTTGAGCTGCGAATCGAAGCGGTTCAGGTACAGTAATTTATATAGAGGTTTCACAAAACCTTGAAACCTATGCTTGTAATAGAACTTTACATGTCGGTGTGTGCCTATGCAATGCACCCCTGGAATTTTAAAGAAGGCATACCATCATGGTACCGAGCGATCATTGCGTCACTTTCTTAACCACTTTGGGTGCCAGGCGTTTTTTTCGCCAGGGTTGCATTGGGTGCCAGTGAGTTTTGGGGGAAATCCGCGTTGTTTTATTTTGTACGTAAACTAACTATATATGTACTTCAAAATGTTATGAAGGATGTAACTATTACCATTATTTAACACGTTAATTGTTTACAAATTTGGTGGTTTGGACGAATTTTGATGCTCCAATGGGCAGTTTGGCGTTTTAAAAAATATTGCAATTGTTGTTTTGTTGTCAAAAAAAACTTTCTTCCGTTTTGGTGTGAAGATTAGCCATTATGGCCCTTGTAATGCCTTTAAGGACCAGAAAAGCCAGTTTAGTGGCTCGTGCACTTTCGGTCTTAACTTCACAAACGATAGTGCTATAGAGCTAATCGAAGCATCAAAAGATGCAGAAATTCTTGTACCTTGGATTAAAAAAATTGGGTACTTCAGATTTAGATTTTTAGAGAGCAGTTTTACGTCACGAGGCGATCCAATGACGTTTTGGGAGCCTGTGAAAAACCCAGAGCCATTTAACCCTTTTCCGAAATAAAACTAGACAAAATTCCCTTTCTTTTTAAACCCCTAAATAAAAACTCTTTAACGTAATTGTTTGCGGAGTTATGAACAAAATTCGACCAAGCCAATAAAGTAGCTTTCGTGGTCCTGCCTTTCACCATGCCAGGAGCAAAACGAGTGAAAGAGCGCTCCACAGAACCGTCGCAGCAAGTTGAGATAAAAGAAGAGAAAAAGACTTGCAAGGCACGAGGACGTTCCAGAACGAACTAACAAGACCAAAGGGATCAGCATGTCACTTTTGGTGAGAGAAAAAAGTAAAATACGTTCTGGAGGTACCTTGACACTTAAAGTATTCCTTTTTCATTCAGTTTCATACCCACTTTTTTCTGGGAAGATTCGCGGGAGCAGCAGAACTAGGAAGACACGAAACACCTCAAGGTTTTCAGCAATTTCAAATAGTTCTGCTGGCTCCACTCCTAGACGTAGCCAAGCAAGATCGGAGATGTTATCACTCCACCTGGTCGTTAGTCGACCTTTAGGCCGCTTTCCCGTGGGTGTACCCACCAGGACTTCACTTGCCGATGTTTCCTGGAACATTCTGGTCACAACGCCGAACCAAAGTAGCAGTGATATCTTTGTTTCAGACGAGAAGTGGCTCACATTCAGAGATTTACGAATTTCATAGCTTCGCATTACTGTATGTGTCACACCATGAACTGTTCGCAAAAAATCCCATCTTCGCCGCTTGTACTTGAGATATGACTTTTTCAGTCATTACCCAAGATTCATGATCATAGGCCAAGATCGGAACAAAGACTGTTCAGGTCCGAAGCTGGACAATTGAACCCCAGAAATTTTTAAAACATGTTCAGTTGTTAGGTACAACAACAAGCTGTATTCATTTTGCACCCCCAGAAAATATCAGCTGGCTGTGGCCCTGACTGTGATTGTACTGCCAATTCGTGAATCAGTCTTCTTGTTCCGCCTTCAGTCACTCTTGAACACCGTTCCCAAGATACTTGAACCTCTCCATCTGCTGCAATGTAATGCCGTTCACTTGCAGCGTACACAGACTTGGATTTCTGGAGAGACAAAATATCTGTCTTTTAGTGCTGATTTTGTCGACTCGGCTGTGACTGTCCATCTCAATTCGTATAAACTGGGAAGAGGAGTAGTAACACCACACATTCTGGTCGGAGTCCAACATCCACTGTGAATGGTTGTGATTCAACTCCGCCGACACAGACAAAAACTTCTGAGCAGGAATACAGTGACTTGATGTCCAGTAACAAAAGGCTATCGACTCCTGCAACACTCTCCAAACGTTTCGCAAGGGACCCGGTCATCTGCTTCCTCTAGGGAGGAAAAACATGTAAAGATGTTTTTGGCACATTTCCAAGATTTCTTCTTTGCTGGAGAGTGGAAATTTGGTCTGTAGTGCTGTGAGGAGGACGGCAACCGCACTGGGTATCCTCCAGCTTTGATCCCATTATCTCGGAGCATCGTTTTCAAGGCACTTAGCATACACTTTTACAGGGAGGCTAACGAAACAGATGCCCCAGTAGTTATTGCATTCTCTCCTGTCTCCCTTCTTATATATTTTGCGGACCCCAGTTTGCCAATCTTTCGAGGCCCTTCCAGAACACCAGGCGACTCGACACAAACAAGTAAATCAAAGAACTCAAATGTTCAAGGCTTTGAGCATTTCAGGTCTGATTTCATCGCAGGCTGCAGCCTTCCCGGCCAAGGGGCGGATCCAGGGGCGGGCGATTGGTGCAATCTTCCCCCCTAAAAACTACGGAAGTAACTTCATCCACCATGATTTTGTGCAATTCAGAAAACAGCATACGCGATGTAAGACCATTTTGCCGTCCACTGTTTTGTTACAGCAGAATTGTGAAGTACACGTCATCTCTTCTACAATAGAGAACCCGTGATGAGACTTGACTCCCAAACATTATTGAAATCCCCCCCTCTAAATTTACTGGCCGGATGCGCCCCTCTCCCAGCCTTCAGTGTTTTGAGAGCTAAGAAAACTTCAGCTACAGTGATGGTATTTTCTCATTGAAATGTACCTACTGTGAATGGTGTGGAGGTGATTGGCTAGGCTAAAAACGGTCCTTGAAATACTCTTGCTGTTGGGGGCCCTTTGAAAGTAAGTACTTACACATTAAAATTGCTGTTGGTGGGCCCTTTGAAATCAAGGTGCTTACACGTTGCAATTGCTGTTGTGGCCCCTGTGAAAACAAGGTGCTTACACATAACAGTTGCTGTTGGGAGCCCCTTTAAAAGCAGAGTACTTACACATTACAGTTTCTTTTAGCGGTCCCTTCAATGAAGTTTAAATGCAGAGTACTTACACATTTCAGTGGCTGTTGGGGGCCCCTTTGAAAGCATATTAACTTCAAATTGCAGTTGCTGTTGGGGGCTTCTTTGAAAGCGAAGTACCTGTACATTACAGTTTCTGTAGGGGGGGCCTTTGAAAGCAAAATACTTACTTATGATCTGTTTTGTAGCACATTATATGATAGGAAAATAAGTTTTTCACCAAAAATAAGGAAAATATACGCTCATAACACTTCAAGGGGGGGCCCTACAAGGGGGGCTCGAGGCAAGTGCCTGGCTAGCCTCCTCTTAAACGCACCAATGAGTATATCCAACCTGGGCAAACTTTCTGGCTTAACGCCAGAGTAGAAGCGTCCAGCTCAACAGTGTTACAGCCACGACGCTTAGTCGAGATGCCAACAGCATCTGGGGAATACCTTTTGGCTTCCTCGACCACATTCCAATTGAGAAAGAGTTTTTCTGCCCAAGTTCAACAATGTCATTAACTTTCGCGCTTCATAATGTTACGTCTGACTTGGCAAATGCCTCTGTCTGTGCCACATAGAGGCAAAAATAATTTTTTTTATATTCCACGCTGCAAATGCGTGCGTGCTCAAATGGCCGTTTTGCACTTTATCAGAACTATAGACTTGCACCTTGAGTGGGTATGTCTTTCTTTATCAAACCTTTTCTGCATTCATGTTCAAACCTGAGTGAATTTTACTGCTATGAAGAAAGAGAATAAATTAATCGACATTTTAGGAAAAGGGGACCATAGACATTTCAAAACACTAAATCCACCACTGATACCGATCCCGGAGCGTGCAGAGGGGGTCGAACGGGGCAACGGTCCCGAACATCCAAGGCAGGGGGCATCCAAAAAGTGAAATTTCCAAAATTGCAATGCAGTAATTAGAGTTTTTTTTTGCATTGCAAGGCTACCAAAGCATGCTGCATGGATTCAATTTTGTGAAACCTATTTTTTGTCAACACTACAGTGGGTTTTACGTATTTCAAATGTCTATATTTTTCACATTCCTCAATACTAGAATTTGGTAGGGGGGCATCCAATAAAGCAGTTGACCCGGGCACAGGGCCGGCCCTAGCAGATGCGGGTCCCAATGCAAGACCTGGGCGCGGGGCCCAATGCAAGACTTAAGCGCGGGGCCCCTCTGAGCAGTGATTTTATGATGTCATCGTGTTCAGTCAACCGTGTTACGATCGTGGTAGTGCGCAAATATGCAATACAGCACTAACATGAGAATTGAGCACGTTTGCTAACGTTCGAGAGGAAATTTGCTACTTCTGATGAGAGCGTTCTTTATTAACAGTGAAATTTATATGGCGTTTCTACTGAATTCTGAAGCGCAAGGTGTATCTGGCAAAATGAATATTCTACCCAAATACCGTGGCACGGGACCCCCAGAGGCGTGGGGCCCAATGCAGCTGCATTGGTTGCATCGGCTTAAGGCCGACCCTGCCCGGGCATCGCCAGACCTCTGCACACACCTGCGCCAATCCCCTTGGACACTCTAACTCCAACCATCAGCTACTGGTTGCGCCATGATGGCGCAAGCCTTCCTCCAGGTCCGCCATGATGGCGCAAGCGTTTTTGCGCAACTGGCAGCTACGCTCGGAAGCGATGGAGACAACTACAAATTACAACACACCGCTAACAGTTTTGTTTTGGCGACGCTAGACAAGAATTACAGCAAACACTGGAAGTTCGTCAAAAGTGGCAAGGTGTACAGAAGAATCTTTCCGTGGACGATACGTTTACTGCAGTATGACAAGCACCTTCCCCGTAGTAAACGTTTGGTCGTGTGGCAAAAGTTTTTCCGGCCGCTCATGGGAAAGTTCGACAGGTTCAAGTGACGACCGGTTCGTTCTACCTTCGAAGGACGGTAACCAAGTTTTGCAGCACTGAATTGTGAATTGCTTGTAATCAGTGACTTTTGTATTCCTGTACTCGGTGCAGGATTTGGGTTGTGTTGTGGTTAAAATTAACCCCAACATGTTGTGACAGTAAAATAATGACACATGGAANAAAGAACTCTTCTGTTGTTTCAGAAAGAACTAGAGAAAACACTCACGTTGTGTGAAACAGACATTTGATATCGTACGAACAGTAT
>JGI24021J15306_10010131_pt1 | contig 11676 bp, 4 predicted proteins | sample Ectturendosymbi1_FD_15306 | JGI IMG/M metagenome (IMG submission 15306)
GATATCGGAGGAAAATACACTCAACGCTACGACACAGCAGTTCATAACTGCAAAAATATCAGGCTGAGCGTTCAAACAGGCGAGTAAAACACACTCATCACCATGTCAAAGCATTTGCAACTACAATTTTCGCATTAAGTCGACAAATTAAGAAGCAAAAAGTATGCGGAAACAATTAATCTCCTTTTCGCAGGTAATACAGTTTTTGTAACATATCAAACTAAAGTGGGGGGTTAACCCCAACCCCCCCTTGCATGCGCCCTTGGCAGACAATATAAAGACAATGGTTTCGATAAAGTGAACTATCGCGGAACACGATCTTAAACATGCGTAGTGGACGAAAGGTCTGCAAAATGTGGTGAGATGGTTTCTGGACTCAGACGATAATCCAGATTCCCATCAAAACCTAATTATTACTTTTTTAGCCCATTTACAATATTCCTTGAAATTTGCATGCAAATTTATTCCGTGGTATTTGCATTAAGTCGACAAATTAACAAGCAAAAATTATGCGAAAACAATTAATCTCCTTTCGAAGGTAATAAAGTTTTTTTTAATATCAAGCTCAAAGGGGGGTTAACCCCAACCCCCCTCCTTGCGTACGCCCTTGGGTGAACTACAGGGTTGTCCAAAAAGACGTATCCACTTTATTGTCGCTATCATTTCCTACCAAATTAGCCCAAGCTTCTCTTTTCCAGGTGAATGATACCGTATTTATTCGATTGTAAGTCGCGGCTTACATAGATTTTTTTCATGATTTCGTGCGGCTTAAAATCAAGGGCGGCTTGCATTTCTTTTCTTTACCTTATCGAAATATCTAGATGACACTCAGCCTTTCCTTGTCTACTTTTTGTCGACCAAACTCTCTTTTAGCATTCTCATCTCTTCTGCGTCATGTGCACACTCCATCAAAGGAGGGATTATGATGAACGGAAGGCAGTTGTAGTGGTGTAAACATCATTATCAAGTTTGACAAAACTGCGAAACGTGCTAGTACGCGAAAGTATCTCAGGGGCTTAGGTAAACTATGTTCGAGTGTAGCTTGCAATCAAGGGCGGCCTACACTAATATTTTAACACCATTTCGTTCGATTTGCCATCAAGGGCGACTAACAATCGAATAAATACGGCAGTTAGAGCTTAGAGTTCTAAACGTTTGTTTCCAAGCTTCAATGAATCATGCAGCAAGGTATTCCGTGAAGAGACGATCAAGACTGCAGAGGCCTATTTCGCGACGAAATCAGTTGTCCAAACTTATTCCACCTTAGTGGTCACATGAACAAAGATGCGGTTTTAGGCTCAGTCTCAGCTTCATGGTATCAGTATTGCCCACTTAGTATGGAGAAAGTGACGGTTTGGTGCGCGTTAGGTCTCATGGCATGACCGGACCATACTGGTTCGAGGATGCTGATGGATGTCTCTTAACTCATCTCCCTTCTACAGACCACCCTTGGCCCGCACAGTCTCTAGATAAGTGGTTTTCAACCTTTTTTGACCTGCGGCCCATTATAGCAGCCCAGTATAACACAACGACCCCCATCTAAAACTAGTGTTTCCAATTCGGGGAAAAATTTTAAAACCAGGATTTCGGGTAGCTGAGGAAAGAAACCCGTTTTTTTCGGGGTTTGAAATGAATGCGATTTTGAGCGAGAAAAACTCAATACCATTGTGAAATTGCTACTGTTTTCCCTGCACGAATCATTAGTGAATTATTAATTAAGTTAAGCACAGTTTTTCAATGATGTTTATAAGACTGACTCATGACAATCAAAGCACACTTTCATCATTCAGTCTGTTTCTGAGTTTTGTGACAAGTAGACCCGTGACTGAAAGAGCCTTTTCTGGTTCCACTGATTTGGGCTTGATTGTAGTCAAGGCATGGAACAGTTTTTCAAGGTTATTTGACCTCTTCTCTGTAGCCTTAAAAAACTTATTTCCTTTTTCACAATTTGTGATCGGATCTCTTCCTGTGCCGGAATAATTTTGTGGTCTTCACTCTCATGGATTATGTGCTTTGATTTCAAATGGTTGATCAAACTTTCGGTGCTTGAACCACCTCCTTTTGCATACTGAAGCACAAATTGCACTTTGGTATTGGTTGAGCGTTGCTGTATAAGAAATGGCTCCAAGCTTCTGATTTTCTTTGATTACTCCCGTCTTGAATGCGTATGATTAAAATCTACTTAAATAACTTCCACGTGAGGTAGTTCTTCAAAGGTATTCCGTAGTTTCGTAGTTACTAGTTAGTTCATATATAAGCTGTTATGTGTTAGTTCGTATACCAGCTGTGATTATTTGCAAAATCAATTCGTTCCTTTTCAGTTTGCAATACCTTTCTACAAAATATTTGGCTTTCTGAAGCGACTTTAATTAGGTTAGCGAAAAGACCAAGCACGTAACTAGGGGGGCGAAGGGGGGGAAAGCCCATCTAGAAATTTTTTCCCCCCTAGAAAAATGTGTTGGACATATTTGACATAGTTTAAAAAATTGGGCCCTTCTCAGAAAACTCCTTGCTCCCCCTAGTGTCCCAAGCTGGTTACGGGCCTGGAAAAGAATACAGTTCGCATAGACACTTACTATGTGCAAAATGACGTCACGATCCGTCTAAATAGGTCAACTGAACGAAAATATCAACGGACCAACAACGAACGTACGATGGTCACCGAGCAAAACCCGCACCTCGTGCTTCATAATAATAGTTGAAAGTTCAAACATGCTAATTTACCCGTTACACACGCCAATCTGCAACTTCACTGTTATCAGAATTACTAATATCTGAATGCAACATCAATTCCAGTTTTTTGAAAATGCCCGGGTTTGGTAGTTGTAGAAAAAACGGGTTTCGGGTAGCAGAAAATAGCCAAAAAAACGGGTTTCGGGTTCGAGAAAACCCGGGTTGGAAACACTATCTAAAACACGAATAAAGCAGATGTAATACAGCTGTGAACATAACATATCTACTCGCGACCCCAGGTTGAAAAGCACTGCTCTAGCGTCTAAACCAGCTACGTCCAACCCGCGGCTCCCGGGCCGTATGCGGCACAGCAGTCGAAGGATTTGTGCGGTCCAGTTTACAGTAGGTTTTCGCTGGACTGTTGTGTAAATCGTCTACATACTAGCAACTTGTCCTTATTTTAATATTCTTAAAATTGACGTTTTTGATGCAGGTAGTCCTCAGTGCCACTTTATCACGTCTGTACTGTGTCCTGGAAGCTTTCCACGTGTACACTGACACCTTGGTGCAAAACATCTAACTAGTTTTTTTATTATTACCCTTGTTCCATCGGCACCAAACTTTCCTATGAAATCACACTTAGGGGTGTTTAAAGGTGGTAAACAGTCGTTACCATTGCAGGTAGGATTCAAACGCTTTCAGTACATTAACTTAAACTAAATTTAGTTTGCTGAGATCAAAGTAAGTCATTCAATGTGCGGCCCTCAATATATCATTGAATGTGCGGCCATGGTTAAGCTAGTGACATAATTTTTGGCCCAGTAAGCAATTTCGGCTTGATAAGAACCGGTCTACAACTATGCCTTTTGGATTATTTTCTGTGTAGATAACTAAGAGACAGGGTCTATTGCATGCCAATGGTGGACAAAGGGTGCCTCGCTAGGTAAATGCGGCCTGCTGACCTGTTTAGTGTTGCTCATCTAGCTGAATAGCAACCTCTCAAATTGATAGGGAGTTGTCGCGTCGTGTTTAACGTTTGTTGCATTTATCAATATGTTCACACGAGTTCGTAAGGTCAGGTACCAGGGTGTCTACGCGATTTGATAACAAAGACAGTGAACCCACATCAGTTTCCAGAACAAAATTAAATTTTTCAAGGATATGTATTGGCATAAACATTCTGTCATTTTCCCAATGTCGAAATGAAAACGAATACTTTCGCGAAGAGGAAATTGCAGACCACGATGTGAAAGAATACAAAAATAGATTGCAAGACTACTGGAGGAGTTCCAAGCCAGATTGGATCACATGCAGAAGTTAAAAATGATGCTATGTATTCAGTTAAACGTTACTGTAGTCGGTGATGGCCGTCCAGTTCGCCAACCGCTTTTCACAAACTTGTCTGCAGTAGAAACGAAACTGACCGAAATGCAAAAAGATCTGGCCATAAAAATTTTCAATCATCGCCACTCTACAGTTACGTTTTGGCGACAGGTTCCAGAAAGTGAATACCCAGACCTGAAGACCAGTGTACGACTCATTTTTCTATTAAGCACGACATACTGTGCTGATAATTTTTTTTCTCTGTAATGAACATCGTAAGAGCAAAACATCGTTGAACCCTAACAAATCAGCATTTGGGAGAATGAATTCGTACAGCTTTAACGACGTATTGTCCAGATTTTTGGAGACCAGCAAATCAAAAACATTTAGTATTGATAAATAATGCATTTGTTGTGCTTGAATTACTTCAGTTTATTTTATATAAAACTTGCATTCTTTAATAAAACTTGCATTCTTTATCGAAGGGGTCTCAAACACGCTGCCCGCGAGGACGTTTTGCGCAGCCCGCGATGCTTTTTGAGAATTTTCAAGTAATTAACATTTGCGTTATTTAGTTTATCACCGCTGTAAGTTCTCGGCTAGCGAGTGAAAAGGTTCCTTTTAAACGAACTTAGAGACGGCTAGAAATGACTTGCTTATAACTCATGGTACCTTTGTCAGGAAACAAGATGTAAAAGCTGTTTCTAGTAAAGTTCAGGTGCTGCTATGGTTGCGTCAGCGTCATAATGGCGGCCCTCGGGTTACATTTTAGTCCTCATTTGGCTCTCGAAGAAATTTGAGTTTGAGACCCCTGCTTTACCGTATTTGTATTGACACTACAAACTCATTTTGCGGCTCTCTGGTGTTTGCGGTTTTCTGCAAATGAGTCTTCCATTGAACAAGTTGGCCCGCCCCTGGTCTATGCTAACAATTCGAAAACTCTTGATGCGCTCAAGAATAACATTCGAATTGAGATCAGGAGAACTCCTCATGAGATGTTGGACAGGGCCACTGCAAGCTTCAATATGCGAGTAGGTAAAGTGATTCGGCGCCAAGGAGCTTGGATCGTGCACATTATAAACTATTGCGCTGTGCTCGCAAAGTGGTGGTGTATGAGGAACAGCGTTACACCACACGAACCTTGCTTGTCTGTAAGACAAGTCTATGAAAAAATTGCAAAGTATTCCTTTCAATAGAAAATGCTGCTTTATCATAACAAAATGCATCTGTTTTGACCACCCTGTATATGACTTTTACAGCAGTTTCCTCTCCTTTAATTTGTTTGCTATGCGTCATTTTGATAAGACTTGCGTAGCTCAAGTTTGCAAATATTCTTACTTGAAAAACTACTGCAAAAGTAATCGTTTTGCCACAACTTCGGGGGTTTGGGGCACTAAAAAGACACATTGCACATTATGACGGATTTTACTGCAATTTGCCGAATGATCCGAATAACTTTGTCAGTAGGAGTGCACTTGGGCAATGAACTTACAATGTGGTTGTATCAGAAACAGCTCACCAAGCGTTTTGTCCTGACATCCCAATACAGGTAGATTTACGCTCAGACAGTGCAAGAGATGCGGCCGCGAATTGCTCAACCATACTTTGTTTTTCCAGCTGTGAAAAGTTATTACATTTGGCAAATGTGTCGAAAGAAAAGTAGTGCGAGTTTTTCATTAACAGCAGATATAATTTATGGACAAACAGTCGGTGTTATTCAATTTGCCTGGAACATAGACAGCCAGATGACAATGTCCCCCACAAGCAGCGAAAAGTGATATTTTGATGGCAGGAAGAATGACAAAATGCCGTAGCTGCATAATTTAAGCTCTGTTCGTTGGAAGACATGCCACACTATGGCTTTAGTAAATATGGGTCATGTGAAGCTCCGTTGCTAGTGCATTACGTTGAGTCCACCACTTCCAGATTGACCCGACTATACGAGGAAGATGGAAAAGCACATAATGGAGTTCCGTCCATTCAGAGAGCCGTATTCCGCTATATCCGGACTCGAATGATAGTTGCAACGGTGGTAGTATCGCTCTCGGTGTCAGCTGCAGTAATCGGTCCTGTGAGTATCTCTTAATATAGTCTTACACCCTATTTCGTTTGAACTACAAAAGAATGTTGTTGTGCCGGAAAAGGTAATTGTTTTTGTGCTGTATGTGTATACGCCATTGCTGTAGAGACTCGGGTTTGTCGAAGTGATGGAATGTGCTTTCCCTACTTCATCGTTTGCCACGTTTGAATGCTTGATTATTTAAGAAATCGCAATACAACAGCTCACGCGTTTATTTTGGACTTGCAACACTTTATGTGTTGCTCGAGATTGTGGGAACACGCATGTAATTTTATTTCTTTCGACGTAGGCAAACTTTCCGATCAGTTAGAATCTCCTCCAACTCTTTTGATTGCACAATGCCACACTGGTGGTATTCATTGTCCGCTGGGCTGTATATCAAATTTTCATAAGTTAGTTGTTTGTAATTTCACGAAGTCTGAAAGACAGTTTATAATTTCATCAGGCCTTGCTAGTCGACAGGCTAGTTAACTTCGCTTCGCTTCCATCCCCTTCTCTATACTATGGAATCGGTCTTTGTTTTGGATTGATGTGCACCGAGTTTTGCAGATCGCTGATGTTTGCCCTGATGTGGGCAATCAACTACAGGTGAGTTTTAATTTACGGAATCATACGTTCAGTGGTGCACTTACGGGTGGAAGAATCCGTGGCAAAGCTAAAAGGGGGGCTCTCGATGACGTCACCATACTCCGCCAACCATGACAAGACCCTTTGATCAAGCCTAGGAAGGGGATATGCGCATACCAAAGGATACGTAGCCTACTTGAGAACAGGCCCGTAGCCACGGGGGGGATTCGGGGGCAGTGCCCCCCAAATTTTGTTGCGCCCAGAAAAATTTGTTTTAAACATATAGTAAAACCGAAAATCTTGCCCCCTCAAAAATGTATTGTGCCCCAACAAATATTGAAACCTGGCTACGGGTCTGCTTGAGAATACGGCATGACTGACATAATAGAAAATGCAAAAGGGTATTCATGATGCACAACTGTAAAAACATTGACAGTTGGCAAGACAATACTAGCAACACAAGAAGGTTATGCGATAGCAAGCGATTGGCTACCCACTTCTCTAGTTCTGCGCCCCATTTTCTACGTCATTTAACTAGAAAGTTTATGACAGACCTCCAACATGAAAGAATGCTTGGTTTTCCTGAATTTGTTAAAACTGAGTGTTAAAAACGCTGCAGTTCATTTTGCACTTCTCTATGCCGCATTAGGGGTTATGTTTAGGGGATGGGGTAAAGGTAGTTTTAGTGTTAAAGTTTCGAATAGTGGTCAGATATAGTATTAGATTTCACTGCAGGCGAGCTCTGTGGTTTGTAAAAAATTGCCACTGTTTGTTGACTAAAAATGCAGTATTAAAAAGGAATATTAGACTACAAGTTACAATAGACTCGATCAAAAAAACAAATTGAGTTTCATTTTGATTAACGGAGTACAAAACGGTCTACATTTGAACACAACAAAACCCTTGGGATTTCATATGCACCACATATGTTCTTAAGAGCAGCGACCATTTTTCACAGCCGTCCACAGCATATTATGAGACATTTCATTCCCTGATAGCAAAAAATTATAATTTGTTATAAATTTTTACTCTTACTTGATAAGGTCTTTTCCGAACTTTTTGGAACAAATTTTAACCCACAATTTAAGGTATTGTACTTGGCTTCAAGCTTTTCCTTATTTACACATTGAAGATGCTGGTGGGGGCCACTTTGAAAGCAGAGTGTCCACACATTGTAGTGGCTGTTGGGGGCCCTCTTGAAAACAGAGTACTTACACATTACAGTTGCTGTTAGGAGCCTCTTTGGAAGTGGGATCCGTACAGATTACAATTGCTACCGGGGGCCCTTTTGAAATCAGAGTACTTACACATACAGTTGCTGTTGGGGGACTCTTTGAAAGGAGAGTACTCAATTATGATCTGCTTCGGGGTATATTATACGAGGGGATAATTGTTTTTTCACTAAAAATGAGGAAAACTTACGCGCGAAACAGCTCGAGGGGGTGCCCCTAATAGGGGAAGGCGAGGCGATTGCCTCGCTCGCCTCCCCTTAAATCCATCAGTGCATACGCTTGTACTCAGGTCAATGTGAATATTTATCATATATTCGGAAGCTGTTTGGATGTCTCTGGTTAGTGTGGAAAAATAGCACGTAAACGTTCATAACAAATGCTTGTAATTTATGAGCTGTTGATAGTATTAGTCAGATTTCCTACTGCGGCCAGAAAAATATCATTTAAAATATTTGCTGAAGAAACAATTCATACCGGCAAAGAGCCACACTATAACTTATACAATAAACACAACAAAGGGCCTAATTGTGACACATCTCTGAACGCGTTCAACTAATTAATCTATGTGTAAAAATACTTCACACTTGACCATATTTTTATAGGGCTCGTAGACCAGGACTCTTCGTGCCGCAAAATTAGTGTGGCCAGATGGCGATTTCACTGCCCAGTTTGGTTGCTTCAAACTTCAACATGCCATTTTCATGAAAGACAAATATTTGTTTGCGCGTTTGCTTGGGAGTGAGTTGCTTGCGATTAGCAAAATCATCGATAAACACATATTTACCTTCTTCATAACAATTTTGTTTTCCAAATATCTGTTTAATGCCTCATTGCCTTCGTTACAATGAAAACTGAACGCTATGTGTTTTTGTCATGAGTTTTTTCTCTCCGCTCAATGACCCACTTAGAAAAGAAGACTTCATCTCTTTATCGTGAACAAGGGCAGTAATTACTATTGACTAATGCGCAATAACACGATGTTTATCGTTGTGATGATGTAAAAGTGAAAGTAGGCAATTTGTTCTTTTGATTTGAATGTATTTTCACGCGTTGAAGATAGTTTGGGTATGCTTGGAAAAAGCATTGTGCTTATTGAACCACGTGTACCATAGCAGCCTATTTCATCAAAAAATTATGAATTTCAGCATTAAAGGGGCATCCACGGCCTACGATACAACCGGATTTGTCACATTTTCCCACCTGTTATTGACAGGCCGATTGTCAGCCTGCTGGGTCTGACGGAGTGCGGGTGTGGGGTGTTTTTATAAGTGGTTAGTTCCGTGAGTTTTGAATTTATATATTTAAAACTTGGCGTTAGTTCGTCCATTCAGCCACTGTATTTGTAAAACAATCTTACTGTGGCATGTGCATACCGAAGCATGTGCTATTTAGCACCAGAGCCGCAGGCCTGCTATTGCTAAGCTATACTGCAGGAGACCCAAGCTTCAGCTTGACCATATCTGTCTGGAAGTTTTAGTTGTCAGTGATATGTATGTCGGCTTTGCCAGTCAAGTTTGCATCAAGTTTTGCGCAGACTTAAAAGCTAATGTTGCCAGTTTGTTTCTCCTGACAGCTACAGATTAGCTTTAGTCTTTTGATGTGGTTGAAAACATTTGGCAGTTATTGTATTTATGTGCAGTGTAGTCAACACTTGCTTGGGTTTGCAGGGTTAGCTTAAGATGAGGATAGAGTTATTCATACTACAACAAAAGGTTAGATTCTGTGTTGGGGTAGGGGTTAGAATAGGTATTAAAACAACTTTTAAATGTAGTGCATGAGACTGCTGGATTGTAGCCTGCATGAACAGGCTACAAGTACAAGCCACTAAACAGGGTTACTTATTAGGACAGGTTACTTGAGCGAAATAGGTTTCAACCTGGTTTGCCTATATTCATAAGCACAATGATGAATGATTGCTGACTATTGATATATGGTTGGTAGATTTGGAATATGACTAAATAATAATATACATATACAGCAAACAACAAAACTTTAAATCACAAAACACATATTACAACTATTTAGTTAAAGAATGTAGAAATTTAATTTTCTGAAGTGCAGAAATGAAAAAAAAAGTTATTTAGCGCAGTATGTTCAGAAAAAAAGTTATTTAGCACAGTTTGATTGACTTTTCTGAGTTGGCTAGATTTAATTTCAGCATGCCTACCTGAACTTTACATATTTTAGAAAACAAGACTAATATCCTTTTCACAAGTTTTGTGAAAATGATTTGATAACAATCGTGGGTTACCAGGGTAACATGGGACATAAACAGGACTTTGATGTACCTGTATCAGGTTTTCTTTCTGTATATGATTTATTACTTTGATGCACCTGTATCAGGTTTTCTTTCTGTATATGATTTATTTTTCTTCTATAATTTAGTATTTGATTTCAAACTTTGAGCTTGGTGAAAAGTGTAAATGTACATTATTGAAATTAAAATCCTGTTTGTGTGTGTTCCAGTTTACCCTGATAACGTAAGATATGTTTCATCTGATTAAATATATTTTTTCATGCAAAACCTCACAAATATTTTGATTTTAAACAATGGTTATGTCCCATGAGCCACAATTATGGGTATTATATATATTTGGAGAAAACATGCAAAATAGTTCGCATCTCAAGTTACCCTGTGAGACCAGGGTAATTTGGTATACCACCAATTTTTTTGAAAAAGGGGTCTATTAACTTTTAAATGTGAAAAAACTTCGTGTTTTTAGAAACTTTATATGCTTACAAGTCATTTCATTGTTAGAATGTTTCAAAATAATCTATGGTACTTTGAAAAAATAAAAAACACTTAAAATTGTCCCAAGTAACACCGTTTGACAGTATTCAACAGTGAATGAGAATTTGTGTAATGTAAGTGCATATTTGAAATGCTAAGGAATAAGCATATAGACTTGGTTAGTCCCACAGGCAAAACAGCACCATAGAAAAATAAATGGTAGATGCAGTAAATATGTTTTGCAGGTAGGGTAATGTAAGATTGGTTTTGCGCTCTTAATGAAAACAAAAAGTGCTGCAAGTTCGATATAATCGTAACAGAGCAGTCCTGACTCTTCAGATATTGTGAGAATTATTTTTATATGGCCTACAGCTCTGTTTTCCTGTTAATGAATAAATGGTGTCGATGTTACAATGATAACCTACCAGTAAAAATTATTACAATGTCATTTCTGGATTAATTGTCATGCTTGCACATCATGAAAGAAGAAGTGCAATGTGAATTGTTAATATGTCACAGTTGGTACTACACACTGTATGCTTTGACAGCTGTACATAATAAAATGGTTAAGTCTTTGGTTTATGGTTGCAACTCTGGATATAACAAGAAACATCAACAAGCGCTTGGATTTTCTTTTCAACAAACCTGATTTATTGACAAAGTGGATCAAGTGTGACAACCAATCTGAATGGAAGCCAATCAAAAATTCCATAGTATGCATAAAACATAGGATGAATTTATTAAAAATAGTAAAAATTGAAATAAAAAAGGAAATGCAACCAATTCAACAACACACACAGAAAAAGCATCAAGACAACCTTCAGCATTGGCTACTGCTAGCTTGTCAACAAATACTCTTAGCAGAGAATTTATCAGACTGATAAAAATGAAAGTTTTGAAGTTAGAGATTTAATCAAGTCATTTCGTGATTTGAGCTTTTTGAACTCACCATCTGGTTGCTTGTGTGCAAGAAAACAAGTGCATGGATAATAATTTGCAATGTTGTTTTTAATGAGGAGACAGGATTTTCATCAATGCAAAAAGCCATAAAAGTCGATGAACATTTGCAT
>JGI24021J15306_10010134_pt1 | contig 11675 bp, 8 predicted proteins | sample Ectturendosymbi1_FD_15306 | JGI IMG/M metagenome (IMG submission 15306)
CCTTGTTGGCCCCAGGCATATCAAGAAACTCCTAGATATCCCTGGTTGGCCCCTGCATACATACCCACACAGAGTTGCAAAAGGGCCTCATTTTGAAGCCTGAATCTGGCCCCAGCCCGAAATCACAAGTCCGAACCTGGCTCTAGCCCGACATTTATTTTTGAAGCCCGATTTAGGCTTGAAGGCCAAATTTACAGAGGGAGTTAAGATATGCGCAACTGCGTAGCAACAGAAAACGTTGTGTGCAGTGGCGATTCTAGAATGAGAAAATTATGGCACCACTGCGGAGCCATGGAAAAAAGTAGGGGGACTACATAAATTGTCTCTCCTGCATGGTGATTTTCTATTGTAATGAAGACTGATTTGCTATGATTAAACCTATCAAACCCAACATAGGCTTGTAAATATCGTCAGAACCGTCACCAGAAAGTCTTCATATGTTCAAAATTTTGCAGGTGAAAGTTATCTGCTGTATATGTCAATCAAACGAATTTGAACGAGAAGTTAAGCAAAATCTGGGGGGCACGCAGGGGGGCAGCCAAAAATATGGGTACCCATGGCCCACCCAATCCCCCCTTCATAACCACCACTGGTTGCGTGTCTGCAGGTGTAGTTGCAGGTACACGCTTTATCACACCCAAAATAGCAACCACCTTGACCAAAACATTGGCATAATCTGGCACAAACGTAGCTTGTTAGTCAACGATAATACTGTGGGATATAATGTATCTCAAGAAAAAAAGACACTATCACGAAACTATCTACGATGGCGCTATCGGCGTAAGAGAAATTTTCTAGGAAGCGCTATAGACAAGAAAAGTCGGCTTGTAGGCTTCTTAAAACAAGCCAAGAATCGCGTGAGTAATTGATCTTTTCCACGTAACACCATCGCGTACTAATTTCCTCACGGCTGTCACATTCTCAAAAACAGTGCGAGACTAATCCGAGCAGAGAATAAAAAAACGCAGCTGGGTTTGCAAATAGAATTAGCTAAAGAAAAATCACAATCATTTCAGTCAGAGAAGTTACCGCTGTGAGCGCAACAAATCTATGTCACGAATGAAAAAAATCGCTACCGTTTATTATAAAAACGTTTTGTATGCACGTCCAAAATTGGCCCGAAAATTCTGACAAACTTAAGCTCGGCCAGACTTGTAACTCTGCACCATGTCAAGAGTTTCGTTCTAAGAGTTCTACTTGCATAACGACACCATGATATATTTGAGATTAAATCAAAATGCACAACGGTGAATTGGCAAAAAAGTACCAAGTTTCACCTTTAACACAAAAAGAATGTCTAACAAAACTAGGTGTGATGTACTGTATCTATAAAGCAAATGTTTCGCACTTGGATGAGAACATTGCTGCATTGTGGGTTTGGTTAAAATCAAGTAAATCAGATAACTTACGAACTAATGCATTCAGCACAAGCACAAAGCGTAAGAGTCAAGGAAAAAATAGCTTTTGGGTTTGCTGGTCACCATTGTGGCGACATTACAAGAAGCTCGGATAAATGTGTATTTTATCCTTATTTCCGAGCCAAGTCGCTATGTTTTGTACTATAGGTCAATATACAGCTCGGTAAATACTGTAGGCTACTTCTCCAACGTTTTGGTTGAAATCCTGCTCATCAATGGTTGAAAACAATATTTTGCTAAACTTCCCATCCCAAACTAAGTCTCCATAATAGTGCTGCTTTTTGTCTTCGCCAAAATCTTCGCAGAGAGTTGCCTGAAAATCCCACTTTCTAACATTATATACACCAGTATCAGTAAATTAAAAGTTGTCTGCTTCGGAATACGTGACAGCCAACGTTACAACAACGCCAGTTACATTTCTGCACGGAACAAACCATGGTTGTACTGTGGTCTCTCACATGTGCAGCTGTAATACTCTCACTGTTACAAAAAAATAACCTGTCTATCAGTACGCCACACAGGGTAAAAAGTAGGAAACAAGCAGTTAAACATCTTCCACGGTCTGCAGAAACTTGAAAAATGCTAAAAATTATTTAATCGAAACTAAAATGTGTAAACCAACAGAATCAGTGATACCACACCAAATTCTGTTTCAACATCACCTTGACTGTGAGTGGCCTACCGTCTAACATGAAAAGCTCTTTACACAAAACGTGACAAACATCACTTTTATTTTTGAAACCTCTCCAAATAAAAAACCTAAAGAAAAAAGTGGGGGGACATGGCATATTATGTCCCCCCGTTCAGAAAGAAGTGGGGGGAACACGTCCCCCGTGCAGACAGTAGAGGCTGATGTTGTACTCCACTAGTTGTAAACTTGACTACTGTCGGCAAAACGCAATCCCTACAAAAGATAGAGAATAGAAACGCTAGGCCAAAGGCGACATAAAATCTTAAAATTATTATGTTTCTGATAAAACGGCGCATGTCAATTCAGAGAAAACTACACGATTACGTTTGAGGCGAAAAAGCAAATTTTGCGGAGTGGGTTTTGACCGTTTGAATTCAAGTGTCAAGAAATCTTATTTCATCATTAGTAAACGCATCCGCGACAAAACACGTCAAACATGGTCACAATAGACCTGATGCTGATGCGAATAGAAACATAACTTGAGTGAACATGTGCAGATTGTATGTATAGGATAATGAATTTTCTCAGTGGTGTGTACCGATCATTGTGACGTTTAATTTCAGATGAAAGATTTCCGTTTGAAACGTAAGAGACATGGGGTTCATGTAGATCTGTCAAAAATTTATGAGAATTGACGTGTAGATTTGATGGAAATCGAACTGCAATTGTTAAGAAAGCTCTACACCACCCTCGGGGCCTGGGGACAGCACAAACTATTGTGCCGCATTGCAAAATTTCTCTCTGGGTTCTGCAATCGATCTTCGACTAATGCAGCATTTATTGCCAACGTAGCCGCTCAGCAAAGGGGTCAAAGGAAACGAATATGGTTGCCACCGAGCACTCTTGACATTCCAAAGGAAGTACAAGTCAAGTGCAGTATAGTGAAACCAGTTTTTTTTCAAGGAAAATGTTAGGTACCCGGTATGGACCTGTAGGGACCAGATTTTCTCTGATTCTAGAGACCCGATGATAATTTTATCTGATTTTAGGGACCCGTTTCGGGTCCCTAAAACACCTATAAAATCCTTGTGACACAGAAATCACCCTAACTCTGATTAGCGGCGCTCATTATTCCATTATCAGGATAAGGTGATTTGACACCTTAGAAATTAAAAAAGCCCAAAACATTTAAGCGGTGTATTTGACATTTTGAATGATGTGATATCGCCTGATAGTTTCGCCCTCTCTGCTGCTCATATATCGACTGTACTAACTTTGCACCGTAAATGTTTTTTTAGAATACACTTCGCCCAATGTTCTGAACTCTATTCTTTGTCATTTTCGCCAGTAAAAGCCCTTTTATTCGCTATTCTCAGAAAAAAATGCTTTTTGTAGTTTTCGTGTCATTCTGCCAGCTAAACGTGGCTTGCTTTTTATCTCCAAATCCGCAATGTTTTGAAGGTTTCGGTTGATTCTTCCGGGGTTGATTTTGCTGTTCAGAAAGAAGTGAGTATCATACGGTATTTTGGGTTGTCTTTCTTGACCACCCACAAATTTTTTTTAGCTTTGGGAAATACCGTCCTTTGACTTTCTCCAATCATCTTGAAAATATCTGTCATTGCTATCTGACAATGTTAATGTCGGGTTAGAATACCGGCAAGCTTTTTCAGATTAGTACCTGCAATTTGATTTGAATTGTCTGCCAAAGTGAATACCACTACATATAGCTCGGATGAGGCTCCCTCGCTTTAATTTATAGCAAGGAACTAACTATCATATCAAAATATTCTGCTTGCTTACATCAGAAATTCTGAGACACTGGTCTTTCATTGTTACTTAACAAATCTAAAGGTTCTATAGACGAGTAATGTTAAAAGACCATAAATTGTTCTTCGGCTCGAAAAAGTCGAACAGATTAATTTAATTTGCACAGTGCTTTATTATAAAGCATTCCACAAGTTGTTTGTCGCACGGATCGATTTATGATTTTGATTGGCATTTATTCTTAATTTCATGTGTGAAAAGGTGCATTCATCTGTGCTGTAAAATGTACAAATCATTTTTAATATTTTTTTCATGTTTTTCAGTATTTTCAAACAACTATCATCGAAATCATTTTTTTGCGTCCGCTTGGAAGTGATTGCTCCACGAGCAGGTTATCAGGCATTTTCAAATATTTTACTCCAATAACATACTTACAGTAGTTTTCATATGACACTTATTTAATCAAACGCTTGTTAGCCGTTTCAAAAACTGCGACAAAACTGTGGACGAAGTGAGCATTTGTGATAGAAACTATTTTATTTCATGTCTTACGCAAAATATAAAACAACTATTTTGAAACAAAAAACATGTGAGACGTTGCTTCAATTCAGAAGTTCTGTTGAAATTGAGTGACACACTTTCAAAACAGACACGTTACCGAAAACTGTTATAAAAGCGATTATTAAGCACAAAGAGCCACAGTTTTCAGAAAACTCTAACAGCTGTCAAAATAACCTTGAATGCTAGCTGTGATTAATTTCAAAGGCTACTTGGTTTTTGGTTTTTGTTTTTGTAACTGACTACATTACTTAATTGTTTCCATTTTTAATCCCAATCAAGCTATTTGTTGTTTTACAATGTTTAATTCCTTTCAGGCAAAATTAGATTAAAATACTTTTGACTGTATTTTGATACTGATAGTTTGCTTCATTCTTATCTCTTTCTGTTTCTATCTTTCTTCCTTTTCGTTGTTCACTTTTCTTTCTTCTTCACTTTTTGATTCACTCTCACTGTTTCTTTCACGTTTCACATCACATCAAAGTTGAAAGCTTCATGAAGAACGTTTCGCGTTCTAGCTAATATGCTTACGTTCGGTAGGTTTCCAGATATTCCTTTGCAACTTTGCATTTTCGTCATTCTTTCCAATGCTTGGGAAAATTTATCGCCGCTTGTTTCATTCCACATCATCTGTTCGATAAAAAATGAAATGTGAATCTTCAAAATATTACTTCATGAAAACATTCTTTTGTCTGTACTATGCCTATTTGCTTGTCATTAGCAAAAAATACATTTCTGTTTTATTGCATTTATAAAGGTTATTTGCACGACAGTAAAAACATTCGAAAGGAGTAGTAAATTCCAGTCCATCAAAATTTAATCAATTTTCAAAGAACAATGACGGATAGCTTCGTATTTTGATGCATGCCTTATGCCACTTTTAAAACACACTCGTTTGTAAGCCGCGTCTTCTACATCTGTGGCTGAAATAAAGCCCATGAGACGTGGATATAAACCACTAGTTTCTACGTGGATCAAATGTACTGATAAAAAGAACACTGAATCAAATCTGACAAGTTATTTTGACCACATTTTTCAACATCTGAGGAATCTGTGATTGAGATAGGAGAAGCAACAAAGTTAGAATTCCAGAAGTTAATGAATTTTTCGTTTGTTTACCACAAAATTATAAAAATTTGTTTGATACCAGTGCTTCTCAAACTGGACAGAATCGCCCCCAAGGGGGCGATTTTGAGGAGCAAGGGGGTGAAAATACTCAACCACTCATCGATCACTGAGTTAACTTCAGCAGCCTACTTTATGACTTGCTAGTTACTTGTAAATTTTAATTTACTATGATAGTCTTTGGAGGTTGTTGCTAAAGCAATTCACTGTTAAATTTTTGCTCTGGATTGTCTATCTGCCCGACAGTAGTGTGGATTATTTTCACAAGAATTTTGAACGTAAGGTTAGCGTGGTAATACAATTGCTTTGTTCAGCTATTTATATTGGCTTGGTTCAGTTGTTTAATATAGTCTCTAAATAAAATTATTTAAATTTACTACCTAGTTTTTGCTTTTCCAGGATTACGAGGGAAACGACATGTTGACTGTGAAAAGGGGGCGATGGAATAGACAAGTTTGACAAACACTGCTTTGTACCAAGCTCGTGTTACGTCATTTCACTGTCCCACGATTTGTATAAGATCTAATTTAAGTCGCAATGCAGACTATGATAGAATCGTGTTGATTACAATGAAAGTGTTCCAGTAGCGTACGCATTTTATGCGACATTAAAAGTAGAATTAGTTCCATATAAGACTTTCCTAATTTTTTTTGGAGAGTTAAAGCCTTAATGGAAATCGAAATAAAAAACAAATTACTTAGGCATTTTCAATCGTCAAAAAAACTACGAATCAACTTCAAAATATCTTGAAAAACAAAAGATAAATTTCACACTCATTCGACTAATGGTGATTTGGACCTCGCACAAAATGTGAAAAGGCTGATTGTTGTGCTTTGCTTAAGAATTGCCAGATTTCTACAATGAACAATCCAACCTATTACCATTAGAAGGCAGGACATCTTCCAGCTGCTTGCCTTATAGACATATTGTACTTGGTTCACTTTTTTACATAAATAGCAACCAGAGTTAAAGATTTATGGGAATACAAAGGGGTAGACCTTTAGAAACGAAAAGTAAGCGAGTTGAATGTTGGATAGTTGTTGTGTTTTCTTTGCATATTACCTTAACTGCAACAATTGTTATTTTTTGCACGTTCATATTGAAAGGAGCGTTTGTAATAATTCTTTATTGCAAAGCGAAAAACATTTAGGACAAATTGTGTTCACAAAAATCTGTTTTTCTGTTACTAAGGTTAAAATCAACAGACAACACACGAAAACGTACGTCATTCACCACATCGTAGAACGTTCTGTCTCTGAGGTTCAGTGGGAAAATTACTTCGACATCGGCAATGGAGCTGTAGCCCGATGGATTACTTGGAAACCTACAGTAAAAAACACGTCACTAATAGCAACAAAATGAAACGAAGTTTTCGAATCGAAAAGAGTAAATTTTCCATTGGTAAGTCTTTCACAAGTCCCACAATTTTTTTATTTATACTTATTTAATACTCACCAGATATCATAGCCAAGCCGTTTAAACGTTCTTTCCTCATGTATGTTTTTATCAATTCTAGCTTTAAAAATTCCCTTTCTCCTAACACAAAAGTAGCTGATATTGTCAAAAATATGCGAAAAGCAACAAATACATTTCGAAATGCAGCAGCTCTGATTCTGGAAGCAACGACTTCAATCTTAGAATAAACGTTTTTCGCGTGTTGTTGCAGAATCGGCGTTTCCTGCTATCAGGCTGCTGTTTCCTGCAGGCATGGTCAGTCACACAGATACATTTTTACACGTTGCTCAGGTTTGATCCGATACCTGCTGATATTTCCGGCCTACGAAAGGCGACATATACATACAAATTCTTATTACCCTATCAGACCCTTCCAGGGGCGGATCCAGGGGGGCGATTGGGGCGATCGCCCCCCCTAAAACCTACGAAAGCAACTTTATTCACCATGATTTTGTACAATTCGAAAAACAGCATTCACGATGACATGCCATCTTGCCGTCTATTGTTTTGTTACAGCAATATTTTGAAGTATACTTCGTCTCTTTCACAGTAATGAACCCGTCAAAATACTTGACTGCCAAATATTACTGAAATGCCCCACCCCTAAACTTACTTGCTGGATCCGCCCTTGGATCCTTCAATAGATGTAATGTGGTACGATTGCTCCTGAGCAAAGTTGAAAGTAGCTTTTCTCGTTCCAAATGAACCACCCAAAAAGTTTAATAGCTTGTGTTGATTTAGAGCATGGGTCTGTTGACATTTTGATGAGAGTCTTATTTGATAACGCAAGCCTCTTTCCGATGAACCCAATTATCAGTTTGTCTGGATACCGGTCCTATCGGTCTTTGCCAGATTTGCTTCAAACATGATTTACTAGCGTTTGCAAATTTATTTGCAACGCAAACATCTCGTTTATCGGTCTAGCAAGAGTGGCTTGGTTGAAAAAGAATGTGGATATTTGCGCAGTCACCAACTTACCAGAGTTGGTTTCGTTTCGTTACTTACGTTATGCAGTAGTCAATTACATTATGATTTTAAACAGAAAGCATGCTCACTTTTAGAATTACTCACTACATCATTTGACATACTTGACATGGTGAATACCGAAGTGTTGCATTAAGGATAAAAATTTTGGAGCAGCTTCGCATGCTTGCATGGGAATCTTTGGATAATAGGCCAGGTAAGCCAAACACATTTCACTGCTTGTACTTAGTCCACCCTGAAAGAAAGAAAAAGTAAACAGGTTGATAGGTTTTAAATTAGCACATACGTGTTGGAAATGGAAGTTATATTCATCTATGAACACAACGAGACACTCAACCCATGGTTTTTGTGGAAAAGAATATTTATTACAAATCAATTTTACTTGCAGAGAGACCTGTCCCCGGCAAAAAAATCAGTCACACTTGTTTTAAAATTGTAGGTTTATTGCTCTCTCAGTAGACATTATCAGCTTCTATTGAAGTAGAATTTGATGTCACTGAAACTTTTAAAGCTTTTAGGTCACTCACAACTAGCGCACGGTATGATCTTGTGAATAACTATTCCTGCATAAAAGTTCTTTGTGGCATTTTTTAAAGAAATCTGCAATTGCTTTTTGCAAAAGAAACTTTTCAATCTTTTTTTAACCTGAATTTTTTTTGTGAGAAACAAGCAACACACACAAGCATTTTACTTTGAAAAGAAAGCATTCTGTAAAGAAAGGTTGCTTGCAGTGGAATTGTTGGCGAAACATTTTAGCAGCTTAGATGATTTTCTACAAATTATAACTGGATTTGCAGTTATCAAACTACAAATTATATTTTACTTGCTCAATGTGCAGCATAAAAGAATTGCAATGCGCCAAACGTTTGACAAACAATTTCCTTGAGTTGATCGTGAAGCAAAGATACGCATCCAACTTTCTAGAATCATTTGCTCTTCGCAATACCCTTTACTCAAAAATTCCAATGTTCGCATGCAGGGTGATCACCTTCACTGGTGGATTTAGGATGAGGCAAGTGATGCCATTGCCCAGTGGCGCAGCAAGGGGGAGCCCTGGGAGCTCCGGGTCCCGGGCGGCACCTCTTATGGGGAGACAATTTTATGATAAAAAATTAATTTTTGAAAGTAATTTGAAAGTTCTAAGACCTCATTTATCAATTTTCGTAAATATTTGTAAGTTTTTCAAAGACGCTTGTTTTTTCAGTTTTTTCGATTAGAAGCCCTAGACTAATATAGTCTAAAAACTAGGAAATTTTGCTTGGAGTGAGCAAATTGACAAAATGTTTACTTTGAAGTCTGGATCAAACCCAGTGTTCTAAATTACCGCAGTGTGTGTCTTGAAATCAAGTCTTTTTTGACATACTTACTTGGGGGGTACTTGTCCACCAGTCTTTACACCTTTGTCTCCAATCAAAACCATTTTCACCCATACTAGTCAAAATCCTTTGAAGAAAGGACAGAGATGACATTTGACCTCAGAGTAGAAATTATTAGTGGTCCCTACTCGTAGTCCGATGTTATGTTGCACCTCCAATCAAAATCTGATAAAAATGCCCAGGCCCTTCATGAAATCACTGTAAAAAGTCAAAGCTAGCAATCATTTTTCTTCTATCGTCCGAACCTTAGCAACGCCCCAACGGCACACCATTACATCATCTGACACTCGTAGGATTTGATGACGAACATTTCTTGGCACGTCTCGGCTATTTTTAATGGTTAATGGGGTGCTTTCAATAAGTAGGTGAGCATAGCATGACATAACACCTTCGACCCCGGGTGGATTTAGCTGCAAATCTCGTATTTTCGCACCACTTTGCCAGTCCATAACTCGTCAGTCGATTGTGCTAGAGAGCTTTTCAAACCCAAGAGTCGGCGGGTCTTCTGATTTGCAATGAAACAATTTTGATAAGGAAGTTTGAGTGGTGGAAAGGACAGCACCTTTGTGGTCGGCCCCGGCGGCCTTTAACCTCTCGAGGCCTTGCCCCAGTCACTCACTTTTGAAATTCCGAGGAACCGCTTTTTCAAACAATTTTCAAAAGGGGCTATAAACTGGACTGCGATCAACAACACCGAGTGAAAATGTTTTAATGTTTCCATCGCTTTTCACAAATGTGTTGTTGTTTCGCCAAAATTCGTCTTTTTCCAGGTTTGTCGGCGGGCAAAGATTTGCATTAAGCAGGTGGCGATATTTTTGTCATATGTTTTTTTAATGTTTAGTTACTTTTCGATATATGTTAGGTGAAATTTCACCCCCAAAAAAATTACGGATGTGCTTTAATTGCAAAATGTGACTATAAACTGTATTGTAGAATACATCTACATGATCCCATAACAAGGGTGTCCCTGATATTTTGCCTCAGTTTCTTGAATTCCTAGATCCACCAATGATCGCTTTGCGTGTTAACCCTGCTCAAGTAAGTTTTTTTCTAAAGGGGGCAGTCACCACTGCCATTCCTGTCTATGTCGCATTTTCACCCCCACCCAGGCTTACTGGGACTTTTCCAGTGCATAAAAGGCTCTTACAACAATTCAGAAAGCATTTTCAAACTTATCTGACCTTAAAAAGTAACTTGTTGAATGTCGAAAAAAATTATTATTGATAAAACAAACCAGATTCCAATAAACTTTTCGGTCCCCGCCGAAAAAAGCGTGGGCTATGCAAATTAGTGACAAGAAAACTACACAAAAAACGGAAATGTCGTCAGTAACCTTTGGTGGCAGTCTGTACAAGACCTATGCCGTATTATGTTCGAAAATTGCAGTTGTGCATGCAATACAAGTAAATAAGGTTCAGACTTGAATTTTTTTTATTTTCAGCAAATTTTTCGTTTTGTGTCAGGTGTGCTGAGCCAATTTGGGCACAATTTGTTTACAGTAATCAGTGGCAAACTGACAGTCACAAACTATTTAAAACAAAATGATTTTCACTATTCAAAACCATGTAACCCTATAAAATAACTATAAGGCAAAAAATTTAATTAATTCAAAAACACACACAATCCACCTCCCCTAAAAAAACGCTTAGGGTACGCGAAGAGTCAAATATCCCTGCCAATAAGTGGCAAACTACCAACCACAAACTATTTGAAACAAGATGATTTTGACTATCAAGGACATCTGATCATAGAAAAATGGTTGAAGGTAGAAATAAATTATATTAATTCTAAAACAAGCACAACTATTTCTCTCAAAAACCCTATGGGTACTAGGGTGGGCCAAAAAAATCTTGAAAAAAGAGGGGTCTTAAATCCTGGCAAACTGCACAAAAACAGGTTTTGAAATAAATTTCGGTGGTGGTTGCCACTAGCAACCACTGTGCAACCACATGACAAAGGTCACCAAAATGTCAACATTAATAAAATTGGTGTAACCGCTGTGATGAATTGTCTGTTGTTCTTAAACTGACCCATGCTGCATCAAACACTGCTTTTGATTTCGTGTTTATCGTATTCTAGGTCTACTACATTATATGTGTATTGCATAAGAGCAAAATCTTATTAAAGTGAAGATTTTGTGATAGATTTCCTCTACAATGGACTGCTTTTTTGTGTTTTGTAGGATGCGTGTAGTTATTTCTTAGAGAGAATGGTTACAAGGAGTACCTCTGTTAAACTAACTAAGGTCTTGCATAGTGGGCATGTCTTTCGCAGCAAAGAAAAATTACCCTCAGAAAAACTTCCAACCAAAAGAGACGTAATTGAGCGTGTTCTGAATGAAGAAAATTTCTTACAGCAATCTGC
>JGI24021J15306_10010136_pt1 | contig 11674 bp, 9 predicted proteins | sample Ectturendosymbi1_FD_15306 | JGI IMG/M metagenome (IMG submission 15306)
CGCAAAGCAGTGATTATTACGAAACAAAGACAAAGGTTGCGTGAAAAACATATTGAACTAACGTTGACAGTACCGTACTGTAAATAAGCATTTAGAGGAGGCACAAACAAAACAAGACCAATTAGTAATAATAAGTTAAAGCACACAGCGGGAGGAAAGAGCAATAAATGAGAGAAGAAAAAATGGTGCGCCAAAACAAAAGTGATGACAAGAGCAACGCCTCATTTAATGCGAGGCAAAATAATTCTGTGCTTGTTGATGCTAGCGCTGATTTTGTTGAGCCACTTATCTTCACAAGATCTTCACAAGATAAGTCATCACTCTTCTGACATTTTTTCTTGATCGGGTTATGCATTTTGTGGTCTCACTATGGTTTTAGGCTTTCGATTATTTAGTTTCAGGAATTTCGCATTTATTCTGTTCAGTTAAAGTAAGAGTAGAAGTTTTTTTTTCTTTAGGTCCTAAAATGATGTTTGCCTAGTTATTGTGGATAAAATGGCTGATCATGGTACAGGTACAATTGATAGTGAAGCAAGTGTGGATTATTATGTTACTACCGTGAATGGACACACATCAAAGCATGAGCCAACCAGAGGTGAGTATAAAAAATGTTTACTAGTGTGATAAACATCGCACCTTGCTTCTGAAAAAAAGTGTTAATGCAGGTTGAATTGCCATTGCTTGCAAAGAATGAATGATAGCTATCTTTGGAGATGGATCAATTTGCTGAATATACATTTGAAGTATTGTGATTACAACAAAGTAATTCCTTGTTTTAAAGCACAAAGGTCTCATTATGTTATTCTTTATAGCTGCTTTCCATGTGCTAGCATTGAAAACATGTCAGTATGTCAACCAATACAGGCAGTCGTGTGTTATATACTGCTTAAACCATCGCATCATCAATTCTTGCCATGAATCAAGTATGAAACCAGACTTACACTAATGAAAAAATGCTATCTGATGTAATTGGAGTGCACTGTTACTTTAACCAAATCTTACTAATTGAACTTTACTTAAAGGCAGTGTAGATCATTGTGATCATCCAGGCTAAACCATTTTTCAATGAGCTACATAGCTATGAACAACTGGTATATGTCACAGTTGTTCTGTATCTATCCTTACGGTGTTTTTTTTTTCGTTGAGACATACAAATTGGGCACTAAAACATTTCGGTCATTTGTCACACAGTTGTAGTAAAACTCGCCGTGACAGTGTTCATTAGCCTATGTTTTCAGACATTCTGACCGAAATGACTAAATTTTTTTCAAGGATTTGAAAAACATTTTGGTCTATGACAGAGAAAAACAGTGCTTATGCCCAGTTTTCATATTGGTGCTTCATATTCTGATGCTGTGACAGTCTGAGAAGATGAGACGTAATTTGACATTTTTGTATCTGATGTCAATATAACAGAGAAGGTGAACAGAAACAGGACTACTGGCTCAAGAGAGTCACATTTTGTAAAAATTGCCCTATGAAAACCTTGTGAAAGATTGCTGCACAGCTTTTTAGTTGCCAACTTAACAAGAATGAGGATAGTGCTAAGTTTCACAGAGTAGATGTTGTACGTACTGTAACAAGACCATACTGAAATTAATTTTATATATGACTTGTGAATAATATTTTAAAGAAAAAATGCTGCTTTTTGGAAAAGTTAAACATTTTTGGTAAATGTGTCAACAAATGCGAAAGGACGTTTTTGCTTAAAAAAAAGTTAACAGCAACTTCATCTCATATTTAAAGCTTTAATTTCTGCATAATTTGATTCATATGGTATTAATGTTCTTCTGCTGTAAAGAAGTGCAGAGCATAGAACCTATGAAAAGAAGCAGTACAGTAATCTAACGAAAGGCTCATGATACGTGCTGATTTGAGACTGTAGTTCCAGCAAACAATTGGAAAAGGAACCACAATGAAAACATCCAAGCTAAGCATTTGCTTCATATCCAAGAATATTTAGTGTTTAGTTTAGATCATGTTTACTTTGAGAGTTGGGTATTGTGCAACTTCTTTTTCACAATTTTTTACACTGGGTCATGTTTATGTATACTTGATCACAGGATTTGTAATTATACTAAAATATGTATTCGCACTTTGATGTCAGCTTTTTTGCTTAGAGTGCTAACAACATGCATTCAGAGTTGATTTTCAAATGAAAGACAGTGAAGGGTAGTACAAGCACTTGATCTATTAAGCAAAATATGTTCAAGTCACTCAAACAGTCAGATAACCAAAATTAGTGACTATCTGCATTGTATAATGCTTTCATGCTTTACATCAGGGCTGCCAACACTCTTTTCACAATATCTAATTGCTAAGTAGCCAGCCATTGGGCGTCTAACATTGCAAACTCCCGCACAATGTAGAACCCTGAAGCACTCAATTGTTTGAATATGGTAGCCCAAAATAGTTCTTAATGCGACAAACGCCAGAAGCAATTCTTGCTCATGCAAATATTAGTAACAGCATGCATTAACAGCTGTAAATAAAGACAAAAATCATAAGAAGACAAATATATTTCTTATTAAAAACCACTGTAGAAACAAATCGTTTCCAAGTTTTTCCAACACTGCTCATGGTCGACTCGCGATCAGTCTGTGCCCTACCAGTAGAATGTGATTGACTGATGTAGCACTCCTGCTTTACTTAGTTGAAGTGCTTTAGGCCCCAACAATTTTTTGTTCTGCACCTCTGAGAGATACACACTGTGCCGTGTTAATAGAAACTGTATACGTTGATCTTAAGGGATTGTGTTTTAAGTGAGCGTAATACGTGAGTAAACTTACTTGTAACTCTCAGTAATATGACAACATGTACAGCTTGTTGCATATGACTCTTGCATTTGCAGACATAACAAGGTTTGGAAGGTAGAACGTTTACATACATTTTTCCATTCTTTCTGAAGTTGCTTTGAACGTTTTTAGTTTGTTATTGTTGGCTTAACATCAAACCTGGCATCTTTAAATAGTGTTTTAGCATCACTGGTAAAACTTTCCGGTATCAAGTGAATTGTGAAAAACTATATCCCGACTTCTTTTTTAAGGGAAATTCCCGAAAGTTGTTTCTGTTGATCGCGCTGGTTCAGTGAAAGTTCGCAAAAGAAAGAAATCGAAACGGCGAAAGAAACGATCCACTTTGGGTATGGTGAAAACCGTATGCAACAGTTGTGTTTGGTTGCTAAGTTATTAGAACCGGATACTTTAAATGCTGTATCTTTTAAGCGGATTTGTGTGTTTGCAAACTTGTTTAATGCCCTGTTGCTAGGTAGTGGTACGGCATGCTTTTCTATGGGTACTGTAAATTAGCGTAATTATTTTTGTACTGTACTCTACTATTTAAGCATTTATCAACTACTCGTATTTGCAGTTGTCGAAGGAAGCACATTTCCTACTTCTGATGATGACTTAAGGTGTGTAGTTTTGGTGAATATTACAGAGTGACGTTAGTGATCTGATGTGATAGCGTTATCACATAGATTATTTCATGATTTTGCATGTATACATAGTGTTTCTCTGTGATTTTTGCTTAAATTGTGTCTTTAATTGGTATAGGGTCATACGATGTAAAACTTATCTTGTAAGACTTTTATTTTGAAATTTCATTTTATAGAACGAACTTACCTCTTGTTTTACTTGGGATCACTTGTTGGTCATATTTCATATAGTGAAGGTTGAAGCAAAGCTGCAATAACTGCGAGATGTTGTGGCTGCTGTTAAATATTCCCGTGTATTGCCATTCTCTTTCACCTGATATTGACGTTTGCTTCCGTAGCAATGCATCTCTTTCTGTCATACTCTGCTTATTTTCAAGTAACCACACATCTGCGTCCGACGGGAGCATAAATAAACTTCCCAAGCGATCTGCATCCTTAACGGAGAGGGATTTGTACAAAAATTCAAAAGTTACATTTACGGAAGAGTTCGCCAAACTGCGCAAAAGCGATAAGAATGAAAAGAAATCCACCGAAGAGCTCTCTGCCGTATGAAATTTCATTTTGTCTTTTCTTTTTCAACAACACATTAGTTTGTTTGTAATAGCAGTCATTGGTGAGTTGTCAATGTACAATCGTATCTAGATTATGTTTTGAGTTTTGCGTAGCAATTTATTCTTGTGAAATGCTTGGCAGTCCAGTGTTTCTCCGTTTATTTTACCCTTTTCACCCACTGCGAACCTTTTTATGTGTTCGAATTCAACACATATGTTTCGTGCTCTGCGTCTTAAATGGAAACGTCTTAAATGGAATTGCGGTTCAATTTCCTGGAATGCAGCGAGGAAGTCGCTTGGTCATGTAGAATTTGTTAAAGTTTGATGTTTTCTGCTATAACAAAAACGAGACGTGCGATTAAGAGCTACACGTTGTACGCAGGAGGCTACTGTGGTGAAGAGGCGGAACCGCAAAAAAACGTCTTTTCGCAACAAAAGGAGAGGATTCTACCTTGATTCCATCGAAGCGCCTGTCACATCTGAGGATGCCAGTGCACAGTCGGTTTTGTAACTCTGCTTCATTGTTTCAAATAACTACTGGTAGCAGATGATCATTGAATAATTTTTTATATGTGTATCATGTATTCTTCTACTGCCTTATGAATAATGAGTTGATACCATGTCGCACTAAAAATGGATTATTATCATCCAAGATTTTTCAATTTTTATTGCTAAAAAGAGATACAGCAGCAGGTGTTATGCATGGACTTCGAAAGGTATTTTATGTTCGTTGTTTTTGAAGACAGCGCCAAATTCAGGGACATGCTCTCATGCTGTGCTTGCCAATAATGTACATACCGCCAACATACCTAATCGGGGTATAAAGCAAGTCTGCAGCATTAGACATTTTGTGTTGTCAGTGATTCTGCATATATGGACAGGCAAAATGCATTGTTTCGCTTCTCCATCAAAATCCTCTCATTGTCCGTTCTACCAAAGCCGTTTGTGTTGATGTTCCCCAGTTCTTGAGTGCAGCTACCTGGGGATAGTATTGTTCTAGCGGTAAACGAACGTGGTGGTTTCTGCGAGGGACTTTCAGTGGACGCACTTTGACGGATTTTTTGCCAAGGATTACATTTCGTTTCAGGGTCGACGATTCCAAGCAGCCTGCTGCTCAGGTTAGTTGACGCAAATATGACCTCGCTGGATTGCTGTTGCTGTGGCAACAGGAATTCGCACCGTTTATTTTCGGCAGTTGCACCCTCAGCCTTCGCCTCAAGCCCTTCGTCGAATTTAACGAGATATAAACTTGATCTTTTTAGGCTGGCGCTCGCCCTTTTCTTTTCGATGTTACTACGCTTCGCTGCTGATGGTTGTGAAGTGCATTGCGGTCGGCAATTACGAGTCTTCGCGGAAACGATGCGATTTCATAAATTACGTTGAAATAAACCTTTGTCGAAGTGAAGAGGAAGTGTTGGATGTGTAACTGCAGTCATCATTCTTTGAAAGATTCTGTCTTTTGATGAACAAAAGTTTGTGAAACACGCTTTGCAGTAATTTGCTCCAAACGAAATCAGTGTTCACTGTGGAGGTATTTATGATAGTACTCGGTATTTTTTCACTCGCAAAACCTTTGCAGCCCATCAGTCGTAAGGACGTTCTGGCCACGCTCGACATGTTCATGGAGGAAGTTAAAGAAGCAGCAACCGTTGCCAAGCAACGCGATGAAAGAAGAAAAGGTATCGTCGCGATTTCCGTCTGTCTAGTTCTTTGCCTGAGACGCAAAATTTTGCGCTCGTACAGGTGTCGCAAGTCTGCCCACAAAGTGGTCGATGTAGTCATGTGGCCAGGGGCGTAACGAGGTTAGATGGCGCCCCGGGACAAAAAACAAGTGTGACGCCGTCATGTTCGAAACTGAGGTCTTTCGGAAGCAAATGTACTGCATTAAAGAAAGTACTTGTGACATTGTTGGGACTTTTCGGCGCCCCCCACAGCCAATCGGCCCCCGCGCATTGACTAGGCGCCCCCCTTCGTTACGCCCCTGCATGTAGCTTGGACCACGACGTACTTGTTTGGTATACTTCGTGTCGGTTCACACCTTTGCTTATAAAGTTCGTTACGTTTGCAAGGTGGTTTGTGCAAAAACAACGAAACTGAAAGTGCCAAGTCTAAAAATGCGCGAAAGAAATCGATTTTTAGCAAGATCGCGTCCTTTGCACTGATTTGTGAAATCGCGGCATGAACGCACGCTAACCGCAATGCCACGAAGGGGAATAAAAAAGCCAAGCATCGCAAAGATTTCGCCTAAAGCCCCACCCTTCTTTACTACGAGTCGCAAGACCTGGGCAAGCGCAACGTACCTTCGTTTTCAGATTCAGTCATGCGGAGATCCAGGTCACTGGACCACCTCGATTTAGACCTGGAACATGACTCGGTGGCCGAAAAATCCGCAACAGAGGTGGACGCGGCGCCAACAACGGCCGCGGCTCCAACTCGGACCAGCTTGCATCACAAGTCCGAAAGCCTGGGCCAGGCGAGCGTCTTTTCCGGCACCGTCTTCACATCCGACCAGGAAGTGTCCATCGATGAAGGGAAAAGCCCGAACGCCGAGCTTACGTCACTGTCCGACGTTTCGAATCGACGTTCGAATTCCCTGGAAGACCTCGTGATGGGTAAGAAACATTGCTATGCGCGAAGCACGGCCTTGTGATACAGCGTTGCTGTTGTTGAACTAGATCTTGCACTATCAACTGCTGGTTTTTACTAGCTGAGCATTTTATTTCAGGTAGTCGCAATGCCTGGTTGAGTTGTAGGAACAATACTAGTGGCGCAAAGTTCTGTTTGGTATTTTCTCGTATTTAGTTCAAGGTCCACCTCTTCCCGATTCGATTTTTCGCAACACAATTCAATCATATTTGCCTCTTCAATGGCTCGCGGACTCCGCTATTTTTGTTTCTTCTGCATTCGGTCTGTTTTTTTGTGGTGCGGCTTATTCCCATGAGATCAAATCAATCGAACTGAATCAAATCATCAGATAGGATTTTGCTGATGGTGAGCAAAGACAATTATAAAGGATCTTAGATAAAAATATAAAGACGTTTTCTTCCGAATGTTTTGTTCATTGAAGTGATATTTGCTGATGAGTACGGCAAGTCTCTGCAAATCCCAATGTAGTTATCGAGCAAGGGCTGATGAGCGCTTGTTGCTAAGCAACGCAGGTGTGGGTGCTCGCAGCTCTGGCTCCGCAAAAAAAACTGGCAAAACACTGACAGTCGACGGATGGTTATAACTAGCGCGATAACAAATCTGCGGATCTTGTTGCCCTTCACGCGTAGCCGTGCGTTCTCAATAACTCGATATTTGCGGATATCCGCAGCTGCCGACGTGGCCACACTCTCGAAGCTGATCGGCGAGAATGCTTTGACGAAACAACCCGCGAACGGGTTTGAAAAGCAGCAATCGCTCGGCAGCAGCCGTCCACCGTCAACCAAGCAACGCAGCGGTACGTGTTGAGTTGGTTCACGTCTGGAAGCTTGAATCAAGCGTTTGATCGGGTTTTAAATGACGCTGCGGCTGGAGTCTGTTGTACGGACGTGATTAACCGTAAGTCCTGTGTTTTGGCAGACACCGATTACGGCCTGGCTCATCTCGAGCAAGTGTGTCGGCTCATGGAGCAAATAGGTGAGTTGTTGGTCGTCGGGTTTAAAGAACATTGATTGAGCTCATCGGATTATCCGCGTGCCGTGTATGAAAGCTCGTGTCGAAGCCGGAATTGTGAACTTTACATTAAGTCAAAGTTTGTTGTTTAATTGTTTATGCTTTCTCCGCATTATCAGCAGCTTCGTTGTAACAGCAATTTTGGTTTTTCTGTCCGTGCGTGCTCTGTGGTCGATGCGCTCCGGCGATTCGCATTCCTGCCCCTAAAAATTCTAGAACACTTTGTACCGTGATCGCCGTAGGGTCGGGGCGGTGTGAGCTGGGCTCAACAAGGCCAGATGGGGCCCTGTTAGAGGAGCCGCGTGACCCTCTTGTTGCACTGAAAGCTAGGACTGCGGAGCAACGAGTTCGAAGAACTTAGCGAATTAAGCGTTGAACCTGCGCCGTAGAAAAGGAAGCTCTCGGTGCAGGTTCAAAGGTCAAGCGAGAAACGGTACAATGCAATAAGCCGCGCTTGTCTTTCAACCTATTTTTGGCTCGGTGTATGTGAATGCGCTTGGCATTCTTTCATGGCGACATGCTCGTAACGTGGGATTGACCTGAGCTATGAGTAAGGCTTTGGAAGAAGCGTGGCCGGGGCAGTTGAAATGGAACGTGGCGTAAGCCCGAGTCGATTGCATTCTTCAGCACTGACGCGTTACGTACTTATGAGAAAGGCTGCCTTCGGTCCAGTCACTTGCGGAAATAAAGGGAAGGCACGGCTTGACAAATGACAGCGTTGTATCACGTGACGCAGACCACCGAAGAACATTGACTTGTTTTGTTTCAAATTCGTTCAAGCAGTTTGATTCTGTTAAACACGTCACCCCCTTGAATTCCATCACTCCAGCCAGAAAGAACTTGCTCGCTTTGCGCATCTTCGACTGCAGCATGCGATCTTCGCGCGGCTAGCATTATGATAACACAATCGCTTATGACATTTTGTTGGTAATGAACAGAAACAATCGTCATGGTAACGCTTCAATTCAGTAGTGTAGCCATCCCATAATTATTTAAGGGGCCAAATACTTCGACTTTCAACGAGCAACACCATTTTGTTTGGGACACCGCCTCTCGAAGCACAAAACGACGAAAAACGCTAAAATTGGAGGGCAATAGCCCCCTTGGCCTCCCTCCCTGGCCACGCCTATGCATCAACTCGCACCGACCTTTGCCTGACTCCCGTTTTTTCTGTGTCCTCGTAGCCAACCTCAAAAACGAGAACGAAGCGCTGCAGCTGAAAGTCCACGTTCTGGAGTCACGCCTGAAAGAGCTGGGCGACGACAAAGGTATGCAGTCGCTTCGCAAGCGAGTTTTCTTGCACGTCGCTGTTAAATCGCTTCGCTGAACCTCAGCGCTCGCCCCACCGCCTCCGAAAAGTATCCCCCGCCCGCGTATCTGACGAATGTTTGGATTCAGTATCCAATCGAGCGCGTCGTCGCGGAACAGAGTTTTTTTTTAAACTTCGACTGTTACGCACATTCCTGGAACAATGGTCGGCAGCGTTTGATGTGACGCTCGAAGATTTTGTTTTGCTAGCAGCCCGAACCTTGCTCTCAGTTCTTCGGCGTGCTTGCAAAAGAACCCTGTGTTCGCCTTGACTAACTGGAATGCTCCAGCAACTGCCTTCGTTTCTCTCGTCGAATATTGTGCTTTTTCGGGCCCTTTTGTTGGAGCTGGATACTGCAAAATGTCAAACCACGATCTTTGATTTTCAAATGTTGCGCTGTCGCTACAATGCAAATATTCGAGTTTTTCAAGTCGAGCATTCCACCAAAACCTTTAACTTCAACCCCGTCGTCCTCAACAACCTCTTGTTTCTAAGCAAGTGCTCACCACACCCGTTTTCCCGTTGGGCAGTTTGTAGGCGATAAGATTCGAATGGAGTTTTGCGTCGGGGCACGATATGTGATTTGGAATTGCGCGACGATCAACATTAGCAAGTGGTCAAAAACTCGATCCAATTTTGAAAAGCATTAAAAATTGCTGATTAGTTCAATAAACCTGTTGAAAACCCTGGCGTCGAGTATCATACTGCAGCGTTGTAAAAAGTTTGTTTTCGAAGTATTTATATGTTGAACAGTTCCCAAAAAAAGATATATCCGGTAAAAACGCTCTTTGAATAAGAAAAAGTAACAGGGATGAACTGGACATTCTAAAATGGTTATATGTAAAATTCCATGAGATTTCTCCCATTTCAAATCTTGGTTTGCCGCACTTTTTTTATTCGACCTTGTTTGTTGCGAAACAGTTGTCGTGACGGAGCAACGCGCGGCCAACCAGTTAAATGAAACAAAAGTTTCATTTATTTACTACGTTTCGATGTCCGGTCAAATTTCGGTTGAGACCTTATGTCCACCTAGCGTACCGCAGTTGACCTTTTGCAGCTTCGGTTTCCATGTTAATAACTTCATTCGTCATTCGTACCTGACGGTTGCCTAAGCAGACGATACGCCTGTTGCTGATTGCCCATTACTGAGAGCGCATGATTTTTGTGAGAAACATGTATCCTGATATGCACATATTACACTTATTGCTGTTAACCTGCACATCGGTGATAAATGATCAACGTGCTAGTGTGATTTGTGTATGGCATGCTAAGAAATGCGGGCCAGCTATTTTTACAGCCCAGAAAACAATTTTGAAAAGGCCAAGGAAGTTTTGGATGCTAAAAAAGTACGAAAATGCAAGCGGCATTGTTTTGCGGCACATGGAACTATTAAGGGTAAATAAAATGCTTGCTTCAAATGTCCATTCAACTCAAAATCTGTAGCTTGCAGCACAATAGCATTAGCCTATACCAGGTAATCAACGACACCTTGCTGGTTTGTGCAGTAATACTGCAGAATGCCTTCACTTCTTCCACTTGTGATTGCTTGCAGAGTTAATTGTTTTTGCATTATCACCATCTAACGTCAGATATGCCCAAACATCTCATAACTGTCAGTGGTTTTTAACCCCCGAAGGAGTCGCGAAGCGATTTTGGAGGGTCGAGAGTAGATATTTTATGTGCACAGCTGTATTACGTTTGCTTTATTCGAGTTTTGGATGGGGTCGTTGGGTTATAGTGGATTGCTATGATGGGTCGCGGTACAAAAAAGGTTGAAAACCACTGAATAACCATCTGCGAAGCACGCAGTTACAGACCCAGCACGAACAACCAGCAACTTGCCTGCCACGTGACACAAGCGGCCTCAGCCGATACACGTCACACGTGTAGCTCGATTACTAAGCAGGCTGTTGAGCTGTGGTAACTCTTGTTGAGTCACAAAAAATCATTTCCATATACGGTCACTAAGCCGTTTCGCCGGCCTGGCAAAGTGGTTATGGTAACGCAGCTATCGTGTCACAAGTTGCTCCGAGAGTGTGTATTCCATTTTCAAGTGAAAGCTGGTCATTAACTACAGTCTCAAAAATCGTGACGCGCTTGTATGGCAGCGGAAATTCGATGTAGCGACAGGCATGTATTTAAATGTGGCTATCACCTGTATCGACACTTCTCGCTGACAAGCAACTCCCATGTCGGCTTACCAGCACGCTTCCGCTGTCTCACTGCGCGTTGTGTTCAAGCTCTGCCTATTTCGCCAATTGAGCTTTTCCAAGAAAAGTCCGTTTCACTTGAAAAGAACCGTTTTCAGGGCGTGCTGTTGCGACGCGAAACTTTAGGATGGACAAGAAAATTTTGAAAAAAATCACACACTTTGACCTGTGCAGTGAAATGACTGTGAAGTCCTAAAGCAGGCAATTGCTAAACGAGAATTACTTTCTCAAAGCCTGATATTACACCGCGGGCATTGTCACATCACAGGAAGGATCGCTTTCGTTGTCATGGCGCTGCGGTTCCCGTTGCAACGAACATTGAGGCTTCGCGCCCGTGGCTGGCACAGTTGCATTGTTTTGCTGTGATTTTTTTATATCACTTCAGCTGCTGCGGATGAGCCTTTCATCATGTCACGGACTAAGGACAAGAAAGGAATCGCACGTCGCGATGGTGTTCGTGCCATGGGCGTTGGAAGGATTTTTTCAGGTGGTGGGGGATTTTTTCAGGGGG
>JGI24021J15306_10010139_pt1 | contig 11673 bp, 5 predicted proteins | sample Ectturendosymbi1_FD_15306 | JGI IMG/M metagenome (IMG submission 15306)
CAAAGAACTGAACATGGCGTTGCGAGCAAACGAACAGGGCGACGATGCTCCGCTCTCGGCATTCAAGGGAATGCGCTTGATTAACTGATTAAGTGCTGATTTTAGCTCAGTTATCGATGAATTTGCTACAATAAAATCAAGAAAAGTTACAATTTAATCTATGCTACGATAAAATCAAGAAAAGTTACAAAAGTAAACCGACTAACATTTTTAGCTTGTACTTCTAATCACTAAATTTTGCTAATAAATAAATGTTTACTAATAAAGCTTCTTTGTTTTTAATTTACTCTTATCATTAGTTCAGGCCATACTTGAAATATGCCTTGAGGCCACGAAGGTCTTAATCCGGCACTGGGCGAAGAGTTTCGTTGAAGTGGCCCAAATTTTTGAACTATGTCTAAAACATTTTTCCAGGGGGTACAAAAATTTTGCATGGGGGGCGAATAACCCCTGCGGCTCCCGGGTTACGGGCCTGGCCACGGCTGTCTACCANTCACATAGGCCAACGTTATTCGACTCCCGTGCGATGTTTTGCTGAGAGACACAAAAACTTGTTTAAACAAAACTTGGCCAGGACAAGAAATGCTGGATGGTTCAATGTTTAGTTTATTGCGTATGTTTTTGGCTAACGGTTCACGCAAGTTAGTCAGAAGAATTAAAGGGCACCAACATCGATGCCTCGTGTGTTCAATGCCATTGGAGATTTCCAGTGCACATTTGACAAAAAACATAGGTTCATTAGCGTCAAAATTTGGTCGATTTCAAGGGAAATCAAATCTTTCAAAAGTCTGCTGTCACTCCCAGATAACGGTCAAGCAAAAAACTATCAATGATCTGATACACTGATATAAGTATTTTTCGAACACATCAGTGTCAACACAACAAGCCCAACCCTTGCTTATCAGGGCCGGAACCAATCTTTCAAAAAAAGTGAACGTTCCCGTAAGAGTTACACCGAATCAATTAAGTATTAAGTCACTTTTTTTGAAAGAAGCTTTGAAACGAGTATAGTGTTTAACTAAGATGGATTTTATTTCCATGTTGCAACCTCTCCGGTGGCGTTGCGTTAATGTGTGATTCACCACGAACGGGATTTGCGTGAAGAAAAACACTATATACATGTGGCGCGAACAAGCAGTAATAGAGTGATCTCGTTGGGTGATCTCTATTGTTGCTTGCTGCCACAGTGCGAAGCTTTGCGCACATGCCGCTCGGGATTTCCGATCGCAACAACCACATATATGCAGATGAGGTCCTCTCACAAAATCTAGACACATTTCTCTCAAGAGAATGAGAGATATGTCTGTACTCTAGTGACTCTCAAAAACACAAGGTACCTGTACAGCTTTTGCCAGGTTTCAATTAAAATAACCACAACAACAATAAGCAGACACGTTTGTATCAACAGCCGCGTGTTTTCCATATCTTTATGTAAGTAGCAAATTCTTGGGCAATGCTCGGAAGAATACCAGCACAAGTGCAAGCGGCCGAGATGGGATGTTTGCAAAGATTTCTGTGTTGCACTTCGCGACGAAGCTCGCAGCTGTAAAATTGGAAAAGCCCTGAATGTTGAGCCACTTCTCCGAATCGAAATATCCCAGCTACGTTGGTTCGGCCATGTGTCCATATTGCCCGACGGAAGACTGGCAAGGCAAGTCTGGTGGCTACCGGGGTTGATTGTTAAAAATTAGTGGTTTAAATCAAGCAATAAAAATCAAAAAAAATCAAATGCAGTTTTGATTTGACGCTTTGTGTGATTTTTACGACACATTTAATTAGCATTCTAATCGATTTTCACTGATATTAGTATAGAAGGCAAAGAATTCTTATGATGACCCAAGTTGAAAGCAATTAAAGTTATAACAATCACAGCTTCTGTGCAATCACAGGTTCTATGTCACCTAGCTACAAAAATGACATGTGGACTGAAATCACTAACCCTTGCAGACTCAGAAGTCGGAACTGTTAGAATAATACAAGTTTGAACGCGTAGGCCGTAGAATGGCGTAAAGCTAGTTTTTTAAATCATTTTTCAGTCATAGACCGAATTTTCTGAATGACCGAAAAAAAACTAAGTCAATTAAATTACAGTATCTGAAAATACAGACTAGTGAATACTGTTGCGTTATGTTTTAATGCTACTATGGGACAATGACTGAAATGTCAGAGTGGCCAAAACGTCTCAGTGAAAAAAATGACCAAAATGTCTCAGTGAAAAAAATGACTTAAATGTCTCAGTGAAAAAAAACAAGCATAAAGTGGGAAATTGTATCTAATTCCATCAAAGATGCAGGCTGTTGCCTATAAACATAGTAGTTTCAGAACATATTTTTGATTCATAATATGTCAGAGGTTTTTACCATTTCATACATGTAAGTTATGCTTTTGTAGAAAGTGAACCAGTGAAAGTTGCACTGCAATAATTAATTGGAACAATCGACTTAGCACCAAAAACGTTGGCAAGCTTTGTGACATGCTATTAAATGTTCATGAATTTGATAATGTGGTTGAGTATTGTCATTTCAATAAATAGTTCGTTTTGTACACCAGTACTGGTGTTATGAACTGATTTGCCTTAAGGGATATTGTTTAAGTGCAAAGAAAGTTTGAATGAAAGTTAAGCTGCTTCTAGTTGCTGTACTTGAACAAACAAACCACACCTTATAGTAAAACAAACCATTTAAAATTAAAAATCACAAGTGTTGTGTGGCCACCCCTACACAATAAATCAAAAAAAATTATGAAAATAAAAAAAATCCTATTTTTTATTTTTATCAACCCTGGTGGCTACATACACCCAGAGGAAAGTGGCCCAGAGGTCATCCAAGGACCAGGTGGAGTGACCACATTTCCTAGGGCAACTGCTACCACAACCCTCCCCAGGGAAAAAGCCATACCAAAAAATGAGTGACAATTTAGCTCACTTGTTGGCTAAGTCCTGTATTTGACCCACATCCGCAGAGCTTACACACACTGCTATAGTGACTCGTGACTCGCAGGGGCATAACGAGGTTAGATGGCGCACAGGGGCAAGAAGCACATTTGGTGCCCTCATGTTCAAACCTAATTTTTTTTTAAGCAAATGTACCGTATTGAAGAAAGTAATTGTGACACTGTTGGGACGACTTTTCGGCACCGCCCACAGTGATTCGGCACCCAAGGAATTGTGTACCCCTCGCCCCCCTCGTTACACCCCTGGTGACTTATGACAGGTTACATTGCACTGTGTACATGCAAAATCTCAAGTTATATGTGAAAATAAGCACCAACAACATTAAAGTCAATATGAGCAGCTAACGTGACCACTATCAACAGGGACACCAAAGAGTGGGGGCATTGCAGCACCTAACTTTCAAAAGTGGGACAATGGGGGTGGAAGCAGAACCGTCATCAGAATGTCTTCAATAGGAGGGCTTGACACTTAAACTTGACAAAAACTCCACTGATTTATAGTACTTCATATTTCGATTTGGGGGCTTGGAACTTTGTTTGGGGGGGACTAAGCCCACCAAAGCCTCCCACGGTGATGGGACTGGGTGGAGGTACCTTTTCATAATAGTATCATAGGTAATTTTATGTTTATCAAGATCGACTTGAAACAACTTTATTGCAGCTAAACATGCACCAAGAGAATTAAAAATGCTTAATTATTTTGAGGCCAACATTGTTCCTGAACAGAAACAAGCACAATTTGTAATGTTTTTTTGTTGTTTTATAATTTCTATTGCCCTGAACTCTTTTACTAGCCCCCTACCTACTGCTGTTTCAGCATCCCTGACCAGCTATCAAGCTACCTCATAAAAAGCATGGCAATTAAGCCAGTTAAACTAATCCAAAAAAATCTTTATGCAAAGCATTTTCCGGAAATGTTTAGCACTACGTAATATGTATACCACATGTTTAGGTTTTGCACAATAGTAACTCAAGTTCAAAAAGGTTTCATAATTTGGGGTGGCTATCCCTAAATTCAATTACTCCCAAATTTGTGAACAGCTTGAAAAGACTCAAATTTTAGTAGTCTGACAACCTGAATGATCTATTCTACACTTTTGATAAACAGTTTTGTGACTATAATCCTTTTGGAAAAATGTTTGAGTGTCAACTGCTGCTGTTCAAGTAGAAAAAGCTATAAGTTTGTAAATTGATTTCATGGAATACCATAGCAGTGCTTACAGTCACAACCATCAGGCACTTTGCATTTGTAAGGCAAACTTGCTTTTAGATCCTCGCACATTTTTGTTAGGCAAAACTTGCTTTTAGATCCTCGTAAATTTTTGGCAGCCTTTTGTTAATTGTGCGTCGACTTAAAGGTTATAAATCAATCAGTGTGCCAACAACATATGTATTTTTATACAAGTCAAGGTTTTGCCAAGTGTTGTTTTATTTTTTTGACTGAAGATGGATTAAGAATAATCCGAAACATCTAAAAATAAAACACGTACAGTTTTTTGAAGGCTTTTAAGTCTATCCCAGTTTTGTGCTCCAAAATTTTTTTTTAATTTGGTCTATGACTGAAAAAATAAAACCAGGTATGGCCAATCTTATTCCTTCAATGCAGAATGATAAAAAATACATCACAACCACACAAATCAAATTACACAATGCACGTTAATATGAGCAATTCATCTTCTTGACCAGGGGCCGGCAACCTTTCCCTAGTCGCGGGTCAAAAATAAACTCTGCAAGGTATGGCAGGCCGGACTATTTTGCCAACAACAATTCGGTTCCCTTTGCTGTTTATGTTGGTAAAACTTCAGGAATTCATGGAATTTATATCATTCAAACTCCTGATTTTCACAGTTTATAACAAAATCCCAAAATATGACATACAGTACATTTCTAGCACAGTATGGTTTCTCATAAGTATGGACAACAAGAACTTGCAAGGAAGTTCCATTCATATAATATAATACCACTAGGCGGGCCATACAGTTGCTGCAATTTGTAAAGGTGTCATGGGCCAGATGATTTTGTTTGGCGGGCCAGATTTGGTCCACGGGCCATAGGTTGCCGACCCCTGTTATAGACACATGATAGGTTAAGTTTCAACAAAACTGAGAAACTTCATATCTAGAAATATTTACACACTAGTCATATCTTAGAAAACTCCACAAATTTGTCTGAATGAGGCAAAAAATGATGAAAAAAGACAAACTGGTTACACAATGCCAGCTCTGAAGTTTTCAGACACCTGATAAGTTTAGGTTAAAAAATCATTTGTTTTGATGATGGTCAACACAAAAAAGTTGTTCAGCCATCACTCAACTGTTAACTAAGTTGTGTCCTCAAGAAAACTCTATCACAAAAATAACAATCCAAACTAAACCCTGTTCTCACAAGCATTCCCAGTGCACCAACTTCATGACATACTTCATTAGTGCCAAACTCACTAATTTTTCATTGCATAAATGGTCAGTTGATACCAACATTCCGCTTATATCATTACTGGATTCAAGCAATACTGTAGAATATCCTACATATATATACCCATTACAATGATTAACACTTCTGTACATTATGAAATTGTTGTAGACATTGATACATTGTTTCAATTTTTTCTTTTGTACATTTTGGTATTACCAGCACAATTAACTAACTAATCATCCATTGAGTACTGATTAAGCGTTTCTATACCCTTGTGCACTGCTTCCAATCCATGTGGCATGGATGATGACTAAAAGATAAACACATACGAACTTTTTGCATTGCAAGGTCTGTAGTTGTAGTCACTGCAGTCTAGCATTTTTAACAAAAATGCATCACTTGAGACCATTTGCATGAAGCATTTCATGTCATCACAAGTTCTGTACATCTCCCAAAACCATTTTACAGCTATAGACCTACTGAATTCTTACTATGGTATAGTGCAGGGGTGGGGAACCTACTTACTATCTCGGGCTGCATAAATTGTGGATTATCATTGGTGGGCTGCAAATAACAATTGACTTTATCCTAAAATTCTACTTTCATCTTAAGATGAGGGACAGAGGCTTCTATGAGATCCTATCTGCTTATGGAGTTTCGTTTTGACATGATTTTGTACTCTAAATTGGGTAACGGAACTTTTGATGAGGGCTGTATCAAATGTTCAAGCGGGCCGCATTTGGTCTATGGGCCGCAGGTTCCCCACCTCTGGTATAGTGGCTGCAAACCAATTCACAATGCGAATCACTTACATTACTACAATGGTGTACGCACTAGTTTTGCCCAGCAATTTTCTTGCAATAACCACCCATACTGCAATCATTATCAATATGTTAAAAACACAACGCACGTTTTGAAACAACTCTTACATAGAAAAAAATTGGCTAAAGAACAATTTACAGCATTTGCGATTTTTCATTTTGAGATATATTGCTTGCTTTTCCTATTCTTTGTTTGTATATGGTGTTTTGCATGTGTTGCTACTTGTGTGTTGTTTTCACTTCCTGTTGCTTGTCATTAAGTCATACTGTCCGAAAAAAAATCCCACTGGAAGTTGAACACATTATTACATTACCTGATTTTCTTCAAAAACCTAGGCTTAAGATCACTTTGTACAAAACCATATTTGTCGAAAGGACACAGAATGCATTTGCTTATTCATCAGAACTGAAGATAATCTATTCATTATGATTAGCCTACTCATTTGGATAATGAAGTACTCAATGTTGCACTCAGCATGCAGCTTCAATAATTTGCAAACACTAAGTAGAGTTAAAGCTTAGGTGACAGTAACAATAAAACGAAGCTAATGGAAAAATTCAATCAGTGAAAAACTAAGTCTATGTTATGAGGTAAACAGAATGCAAACTAGACCTAACTTCATTGGTCCGGATAAGCCTACCATCAACTGTAGTACAAACTCTTTAAAAATTGCTAGGCAGTCAAATTTCTGTAATCTGTGATGACATAACACCTCAATAAAAATCAGGTAAATGAAACATATTTCATCATAATGGAAAGATGTTTTAGTAAGCCTAACAGTAAAACTGCCCATTCAGTGACATAACAGTAATAACACCTAGAGCAAGTCAGAAGTCAGCACCTGCATGCAGTAGCCTACCATCATGAAATCAAGAGTTTGCTCTCTAAGGAAATACAGTAGGCGGCTCTTTGTTTACTGAATACTCTTGTTACATTAGGTAGATTAGAACTTTAAAATAATTACGTTTGCAAAGTAAATTTTAAAACGCTGACGTTTTATAAATCAAAAAGACGACCCAATCAGCACTATAGGCTTATAGGCTACACTACTACTACAGCTTAACCGATATGTTCGCGGTACTACCACCAGCACTCAGCAACCATGAACTGTTTTAGTCAAATCGACCAATTCCTACGTCCAGTTATTGTTGGTACACAAAGTGTTTCAACAAAACTCAGTGAAACAGAAATTAAAAGATTATGTCAGTTCTTATTATTGCTAAAACGTAAGTTTTTTTTCAACTTTTTTACACTTGTTCTCTGAATCATGCTTGCAGCTCACGTTATTCAATGTCTGTTTCAGCCATGTTTGTGCATTTCCTTGCAGTCGGAATAAAACTTTACGGATGACATGCATCCATAAAGCAAGGTTGTGACTAGTGACTGACCAAGACACTACATTTGCAAGACATTAAAAGGTTGTTATGTCTAGTGCTGTAGCATTCAAAAATGCGTAATCATCCTCCGCATTAAAATGTTTTATAAATTGAGTTTTTTTTACATCATGATCAAAGGACAGCGACGTGTTTATTGCTGCTGTGTGTAGCAACCAAGTAGTAGGCTTTGTTTTTACCTTCTTTCCTTTCAGTGGGTGAAATGATGCTGCGACTTCAGTCGAGTTGTGTTTTATACATTAAAAGCAATCATTGCTTTCTTTCGACGATTACCTTCGTGTGCTGTGTTTAGTCACCAAATTTACTGTTCGCAATTGGCTCACATCCCAAGACTAGCTTTGCACTTACCCAGGCCCTAAGAATCAACAAGCACATAAGCCTCCAGGACTGGAGTAGATCAGACAGGCCTTTTTAAAGAAATTCACCACATATGTGAACGCGATCGTTGTAAATCAGTAATTGTGTGAATTTGTTTATTCACATGATTCCAGTTATTTGTGATTTTGATGATAAATACTAGTTAATGCTTCAGCTATGACCCCAGGTGCTTCAAACTGGTTCCATTCACCAATAGAAAACACTATTGGCAAACTTTAACAACACTTAAACCTTTAGGCGGTTACCTTGGGCCCAGATGATATGTTAAGATACAAGTTTAAATCAGTAAATCAGCACAATAATTAGCATGATGTGACATGTGTTGATAAACACGACTGGGAACCCCAAATTGAAAACCTACTAAACAAAGTTCAAAGGATTGGGGAACATTATAAGCTGCAAGTTGAAAAAAGTATTTTGTGTTCAAATACCTCTTTTACCCCCTATTTCATTCCTGTATTAATCACTCAATTTTCGACTGGGGTACAGTCAACAAGGCCAGCCTCCTCCCAGAGAAGCTGCTTTCATTTAAATGCTGTGTAGAGTTCAAACCAGTAACCACTGTGCTGAACTTTAAACTGTAAACATTCAAAAGTTATTCATCTTTTCTGTTGCTCAAACTATAAGGTGCATTTATTCGACTTTTTCCAGCTATATAGTAATCAATTTTGCAAATAAATTTAAGTCATAACCATCATTCAAGGTTTGTGGTTGGCCTAGCTGAAAAACATTATCAATCTATGAATAATTATGTGTTGCAGGGCAGCATGCCCTGCTGTCCATTGTTCCTCAAATATGGAGTTCCATTACCAAACATTCAAAATATTTTTCCTTTTTGCATTCGACGAACATTACAAGGCTATATTTGACTCAAATTTATCTGTTACAAAACACTACACAATAAGCACAGGTTTTGCTGTCTTTCTTCGAAATTGTATTTTTGTTAAGTGCTGTTAGTTCACTCATCTTATGCATTATTTCTTACTCCTACCCTGAAATTGTACGCAAATAAAGTAGTTGTTATACTACCTATACTCGTGTATCGCATTGTAGTATGAACATTTTAACCTCTTTGTGGCCCTCAACTAACATACATCAGCCTATTATACCTTTGTATTTTACCATTTATTGTATCGTACAGCCACTGTGTCATGTTTTCAGCCAACCATTTTAACACGCTTATCTTAATTTGTCAATTGCTTTATTTATTGAAATTTCCTTTTTAGCATTTGTGGTTTGCGACATGCCGAACAATTAGTCTTTTGTGAACCCTCTGTGCTTCAGCTATTCAAATGCAGTTTGAATAAACAACTATTTAAATATGCGGCTTGAAGATCCTCTCATTTTATTTTAAACTTCAACCTTTGCCTGTGTTGTGGCGAACACAGGCCTATATTACATGTACTCAGATCGTTGTTTATTGAATCAGGCTTACTCACATGTGCTTCTTATTGTGATTCTGCTTTGAAGGTATAACTTTATATGTTTCATACAGACGCATGAATAAACATTAAAAAGAAAATGCAAGAGCGCTTGAAAGCTGGTGGTTGCTTACACCGTTTTATAAGCAGCATGTGATTTACCTGAAAGCATTGCAAAAAAAGGAATTTAATATTAACCTTGTTACACAGGTGAAGCAATCATTCGAGCAAATTTGGATTTTTCTAATTCACTTTTTAAATAAAAAATCCACTACATCCGTTTGTAACACAATCCATCTGTTTGCATTTTTGCTGTGCATGCCTAGTTTTACGTCTTATCGTTCTTCACTGTTTGATGCGAAGCTTTTGCAGTCGTTGCTGATGAAAGATTTCTGACTCAATTTATAAGTATACACTCATCACTAAGTTGCCTATAATACTCAAGTCCACGTTGCCTTGTGTACTCTTCTGTGAAGACAAGTGATGATAGGTCCTATCCATTTTTCTCTAGTAGATCCAAGACTGCTTCCTATTTCACAAACTTGCGTCATAAAATCCCTGAATACAAGTAAATTGAAGCAATTTACTCGTAATTTACGATAAACTCACGTCGTTTTATCCACTACAGGGGAGAAATTCTGCCCGGGCCACCCAAAGCAAATCTTGTTTACTTTGCCCCTTACCAAGATCCAGGCCCGTAACCATATACATGTTGGACATAGCTTGAAAGTATTGGACATAGCCTAAGAAAATTGGGCCACTCTCAGAAAACTCTTCGCCCCCCTGGTGTCGCGCGCTGGTTACGGGACTGCCAAGATCTTCAGCTGGACGGGTAAAACAGCCATATTAAGTTTAGGGGGTTGAAGACCTACATGGTCAAATGTAAATACAGCCAACCTGTACCAAAAATTGATGTGTCCGAAGCAAGTTTAAAAATTTAAGCAGGAAAGTCTTGTCATTAATGCATAAATTGGGGTGAAATAATTTGCTTCATTTGCGCTGAGGTGAGAGCTCAGAGTTCGCGTTTGGAGTATTTTTTTTCGAGGTCGTTTGCGCTTAAAGACCGCATTTTACGTTCGACTGTGTTACGCGTTTAAACTGCATCCGGTCTGCTCATGCTTACAAGCCCAATAAACCATATCAAAGAAATGGGAGCCACTGTTAAATGTAACAGCACACACCATACTGCCGGTAAACAGTTTCGTTTATTTATGTACCGTTACCGCAGAGCAACGCAAAACCAATGGTTAAATCTACTAGGTATAGACAAATCCAAAGTAGATTTCAGCAGGTTTGCGTGTAAGTAGCTAGACCGCCTTATACGAACGGTGGCGGAAGCAGGTGAACGCGACTGATTTGCAATTATGACATTTTGTCGAGGTGAGTATTGTATACCCAACTGTTTAATTGCGAAACTGCGGTGAAAAAATGCAACAACCTTTTACAGATCAAACCAACTTTTACTGCTGTTCACCGCCTATAGGAAACATGTTCTCAAATGTCGCGTAGTTCGTTTCAAGACATTGTCTGTATGCCGGCTTGCGCTTTCTTGTCTTTGCCAACGTCTAACACTGCTGTGCACGAAGCCTTCAGAAGGCCAATGAGCCCAATGTCAATCACCAGAAACAATACAGAAGCAATTGTTGCAATGTACTTGTTTTGTATCCTTTGATATGGTTCTATTTTCGGTTCTTTTTCACTTTTTTCATATTTTTATTTAAAAGAATGCAACTGTTTCCTTAGAGGAACTAGTCTTTTTTCATATAATCACTTTGAGTTGCAAGAACTTTCACTCTGATCCTCTTTTGCAACGTTTCGTATTTCAAAATAACGGCACCCCCACCCAAATTGAACAATGCATATTTTTCAACATGATTTTCCTAACATATTTTCCCCAAAAAGTATGTTCAAGACGCATTGATGAACGGGCCAAAAGTGGCATATGCTAAGAACTCACACGGGAAATCACTGTGTCACTTGTCGCTACAAAATTGGCAGCTTTTGCAGTGATTGGTTTCTTACCAAAAAACAAAGTTCTTAGTTACGAAGACATTACTGCAGCTTTAAATGTCTTCACACATTCGCGCTTCTGCCATCATGTACCAAGCACAATTAACGCAGCTTTCGCATTACACAACAAAATGTTTACAAGTATAACAACGCACTTGACTTCAATAACCAACACAACAGCCAAAAATGATGAAGATGCAAAAACCTTTTTATGCAACCTCAAGAGCACAAACAAATGGTGCCATTGCTTGGGAGGAACACACCATAACACGAAATGGTGACTA
>JGI24021J15306_10010140_pt1 | contig 11672 bp, 4 predicted proteins | sample Ectturendosymbi1_FD_15306 | JGI IMG/M metagenome (IMG submission 15306)
AAGTGAAGCCTCCCGTAAGTCACGCGCCGATCTCGAAGGAAACAGTTTTTAGAAAAATTCATTTTATCTTAGCCTATGCAGAAACCATCATTACACGTTACTCAAAAGGAGTTATTTTCCTCCTGTGTTGCATTTGCACGCCATACTTGTTTTCTGTATTGTGAAATCTTTCTTGCAGATAGGCTATACTGCAAAAAGTTCCTATGTTCTGTTTTGCTTCAATATTGCAAAGCGACCACTACGGTAAATCCATGCACAGGACTATAACCGCAATCAGCCATTGCCAGCATTCGCACAACGTGATTCATTTGTTTCGGTTTTCAACAAAGTAGAAACCACTTTGCTGCTTAATTTTTGCTTAGCAATGTGTGCAGTATTTTCGACGTTTCACGAATAGAATGTTGGTCTTGTCACAACGTGCACAAATCAAATCTATAAAAGAGATGAAATTTTTGTCTCAGCAGACACAAAATAGATGGAAATTTGTAATTGCGACTGTAAGGTGTGTGTGTGTGCAAATTGTGACGTTATATTTCAAGGGGGGTTAAATAATTGTGACGAAATGTGACAAGTGTAGCAGTCACGTTAGTGTGACTGCTACGTTAGTGTGACTGCACGTTAGTGTGACGACTAGCAGTCACACTAACGTGACTGCTACATGTGAGCAAAGTTGGCCAAAGCACACTAACGTGACTGCTACATGTGAGCAAAGTTGGCCAAAGCAAGCAGAAGGGAAAGACCAAGCAAGCGACAATTACAAGTGACTTCCATGAACATGGAAGTAAAAGCTCTCTTTGGCCGATTGGTCTGGTGCGGAGTTAACATCAATGACGTCACAATCCATCCTTCCTGAGGTTCGAGGATCAATCCCACTGAAGGTGTGTGAACACAACCGGGTCGAACACGCTCCAATGGCGCCCGATAAAGGACACCTCCTTGAGGAGCTGGGATGGAAAACGTGCGTCGCATGGAAAAAGCAACAAAAAGAAGAGATGAAGAGATACAGAAGACAAAGGCTCAACGTACCGAAGCCCAATCAAGCATGACACGTACGTCATCGGACCTGGCTTGACTCTTGATATCAATTGGCAAGATAGTTCAAAGAGAAGAGAGTGGGCAATCCAAAGACTTCGAGAAAGGAAAGTGATGTAGCAGTCATGTTAACGCGACCACTACATGTGAGCAAAGTCGGCCAAAGCAAGCAGAAGGGAAAGACCAAGCAAGCGACAATTATAAGTGACTTCCATGCACATAGAAGTAAGAGCTATCTTTGGCCGATTCGTCTGGCGCGGAGTTAACATCAATGACGTCACAATCAATCCTTCCCGAGGTTCGAGGATGAATCCCACACTGAAGGTGTACGAATACAACCGGGTCGCACACGCTTCACAAGGGGGTAGATTTTTGCCCAAAATAGTGTGACGTCATTTATGGACGGCCCCTAAGAGTAATATTATATATATCAAATATGCTGAGAAAACTGATGATTAGTACTTAGGGTTTGGTGTTTAGGTAAGTGTGTCGGGTGAGGGTTACAAAAAGAAAACTAATTGAGGTCTAAGACTAAGTCCAATATTTTTCAGTGGCTATAGTTATTCCTGTACTGTAACTTGTTGTGGGTATCTGACATCTCACCAAAAAGTTTTAATTTATACAACACAACACACTTCAAAAAGGTAATCGCCAAACTTTATTCCTTTACTCTGAGAAGCAAAATAACTGACAAACAATAACAAGTCAGAAATTTCGCAGAGGTCAGAAATTTCACTTGACACCGGCGTTAACCAAACTTACTATAAAGACGTTAATCAAAGGCAAAGTTACTATAAAGTCTTTGTACTAACTTCGGCGTTTAACGGGAGAAAGTTACCATTGAGGAGAGTACGATAACCCATGCGTGAAATCTTCGCCAAATTCATTCATTGCTGTCGCGCTCCGGTTTCTTGTGGTGCATGCGCTGGGGGTTAATTGAGCGTGTTTGTTTTTATGCCTTTACATGATGATACTGTTACTTTTGCTTTCCTTGACTCCGATTGCAATCGCTACACGAAGTTTTAAGATTGAAGTTCTGCACAAGCCGGAGAACTGCGAGCGATCTAGCAAGTATGGCGACCAGATGTTTGTGCACTTCGTTGGCACTAAACTAGAAACTGGCGAAGAATTTGACAGAAGGTACTGTCTTTGCAAAAAGTTTTCTGCGTGGTACTTGTCAAAAGGTATCAAAAAGTAAATGAAGTCTATGAAGTATTGTTTTCTTTTTTTATTAAGTAGCCGAGGTGAAACTTTAGGCACCCTAATTCTACTGTGTATGTTAGTGACTTGCCATGAGTTTCCACATTTGAAAGAATGTTTGCTGATACAGTAGCACAATTCTTTGTCACCCGAAACAACTGCAGACCTTTAGGCAAACGTGAATGCAGAACTACTCAAAATGGATGTGTGATTCAAACATGAAGTTTAAGTTAATGAAGCTATTTTTGATTTATGGAAAGGCTTGTTAGGCCTATATGTGTTTGTAACACCATAAACGTGTTATAACTGATTATATGGTAAAAAAATGCAGCAATATGTAGGACCTGTTGCATGGGGTTGTATTTCCAATAATATCAAAAGGTCACCATTACATACGTTTTCAAATCAAGTAAAATTGCGACTGCTTGCTGGGTATTGACTCTTATCTTATGTGTGATTATACAGCACATGATTTTTAAGATGTTTTTGAGAGTTGACCTTAAACTGAGCACACTTTTGTTTTTGTTTCATTTTGAACTCACGTATTGTGCTTCACCTGTAGTATTGAAACTTGACAGTCATTGAATGTAGGCTGGGCTTGATTAAGTGACTACTTTAGCCATCTTTCGCCCAACCTGTGCTGTTTGTTTCAAGCTTTGTCGATTGAAATGTGTTTTANTGCTGAGTACTTACAGCGCAAACATGACTTGACATCTAGGCCTTGTTTGTGACAAATAAAAATTATGTGGAAGCATACTAATCCTTTGATGATGTTTGATTTGTTAGATTCATCATTGGTAAAATGGTTTTCAGACTTGATGTTCAGTAGTAGCAAGTAATGGTATTCTTAGTTGGCAGCTTGCCTATTTTGCCATCAAAGGCAAAAGCACTGCTGGAGCTATTTTGCCATCAGGCGAGTTCACCTGATTGTTTGAATTGGTCTTGGGACAAGGAAGATACAGTATGCTTGGATTAGCATATGGTGTTTGTCACATTACCGAAAACCTTGAACCTAAACCCAAAACATTTTTAAAAAGTAGATAAAAAGTGCTCCCATCAAAAGTGTCATTTCCATTAGGAAGGCCAGCAATAATGTTGAGAGCCAAACTGATGACCATTTGCGCAGCTTGTATCAACACTAACCACTCATCTAGGTTTGCCGCTGCTGGCAAAATAGACACTACCTCCTTAGCTTACTTTCATTTTAATTATATTTTGTATTTTATAGTCATCATATAGTTATTTATTTGCTTTGCCCATAGCCATCATGATTTCCATAGATTATTTAACTTAGTTTCATTATTTTTCAATTACTAAATAGTTTTGACATAAAAAGAGCTTAAGTGAATGGAAACGCATCTTGCAAGCTATGCTGGCAGGTCTACTGCTCCCATGCTGTTCATGTTGAGAGAAAAACATTCGACCAAAAGTAGGTTCAAATCTTGTGAGCTTGGCACCATGGGTTACCATCCTCACTTATGGGTGTCTGATGAATTGAGTCAGTACATGGCTTACTGAGGCAGGCCCCATATCAATCATTTTGTAGTGGCTACCAGGCACACTGTCACATGTATCTTTTTGGAGAGCTTGTGTTGATCCTGGCTGTTCTGCCCGTGTTTTCCACTGGAGTGGATACAATGATGGGAAGGCTCATAACAAGGTCATTTGTTGTGGCAAGTATCTGCTCTCAACCTTCTTCAGTGCTTGTTGGTGTTGTTTATTGCAATGACAAATAAAACTACAAGAAAATACTCAAACTAGGTTAATATTCTTCCACTGATAGTTTAGATGTAAATCCATTCTAAGCTTTCTATCCAAAATAGGATAATGAGGAATATACTGCATATGTGTAAAAAATGTTCTGGTAATTAATTATAATGCTAAATTAGTAATTTCACAATGTCATGATGTTATGTGCAATGCTGTTATAAAGCCTGTATATTAGTGATCATACTGTATATGTGCAGCTTTAACTTTGTAGAGCTAGTTCTTAAGTGATAACTGGGGCAGAATAACTTCAAAAACTTTTTTTCATTTGCGACTGTTACATATGTTTATGTTTAAAAATTTTTTAGCAGAAGAATTTAAATCTATAGCGAATTATAGAGTAATAGAAAAAGCATGTGCATAATAATGAATTTTATGAACCAGTGATGGGTAAACGTACTGCAACTGCAAGTAATTTATGTGTTTTTTGTAGTCCGCAGAGCTAATATTTCTGCACATGTTTCACATAACTTTTCAACAGTTTCTTGCATTTGGGAAAAAGTGACCAAAGAAATCTATGTTCAATTTTACGAAAAGTTCACTCATTTTGAAAGATATTTCCATTCACGAAATTATTTTATTCGTTGTATCTAGGCCATCTTTAAGGCTTTGCCATATTTGATAGATTTTCAAGGGACATCGGCTGTTGTGATGCAGGTCATGATTTGCCCATCAATGATGTAAACATGTTACACTCTAGAAACCTCTTGGAAACCTGAGACAGAAGCGTCTTCTGAAGGCATTTGTTGCTGATCATCACTAAAATTAATGCTGTTCCCAAAAGTACATAACAATTATGTTTTAACCGCATTGATTTGCAGTAAAGTGTATTTTTACAAAAATTAAATTCAAATGAAAACATGTCAGCATATGCTGAACAAGTGGGGAACAGATAAACACAGTCTGATATTGAACACTTGGGGTACTATCAACACCTAAATAATTCTGCATTACATCCCTAGAAATCTAAGTGCACATCAGCATCAATTTACATACACTGACAAGATGTTTGATGCCATGAATAGACACAATACTTGTGCATTTGTATAGTGGTGCACATTTTCATTCAGCTGTTTTGTTTATTTCAGTGTTTGCTCTTTCAGTATTGCCTGTATATACATACAAAATAACACTTACCTCTTGATGTGTTGTGAACATTTTTGTATTCTTTTACTAACTCCTGTGATGTAACCATTATAAGTCTGAATCAAATACGTGAAAAAATAAGTGAAAAGCACTAAAGTACAATCTTAAACTATTACCCCACAACTGCATCATGAATTAGAATGTTGCTTACTTCAAAATTTTAAAGCATCAAACATGGAAAAACCAATGCTGCAATCACGAAGAGTAATGTTTGAATTGCATAAAACAAACAATTTAGTGTCACGTAGTGATCAAAAGCTCCTTATTAATGTTTGTCACAGCCCCCAACACAATTCTTCATTTGAGGATCATTTCCCCATTTTTTCGGGTGACTGATTGGTTTGTTTTGATATTTGGATTGAGTTTTGATTGTGTTTTGACCCAACTTGCATTGAAGATCTTTGTGCTATATGCAAATTTCTGTGGCACAAGCACACTTAGGCATGTGTTTTACAAGCAAGAATGTTTGATTTTTGTTCCAATGCAATAATTTTAATCAAAGAAATTTTTATGTTGTACAAGGTTGCAACTTCTCATACCTTAATTTTATGCACTGCTAAAATTTCTTATCTCTGCAAAACCTTGTTTGAAATTTCTGATAAGAAAGTTCATCTTCAACTGAATATGCCATGGCAAAAATAGAAATCAGCTAGGAAATTTTTAGAAAGCAAATTATATGGTAGTTCTTTAAATGAATAACACATGTGGTATTGGCATATTTTTTCAAAGTAAGGATATAGAGCAGGGGCAGCCAACTTGTCTTTGACTGGGTTTGATTAGAAAATTTTTTGCTACCTCGTGATCGACTGGTCGGTAAGAAAGTCGCTAGTACAAAATGCCAAAGTTGAGTATCGCATGTGCAAATAGTGTACCATCGCCTTAGTAAGTGTTGTGTGGATAGAAGGCAAAGGGCCTGTTACGCCTAAATCCTGATTGTTAAGCAATAGTAGGAAAACATATTACAACATTTTCGCGGCATCTGCCATGCTAGCCTATGGTCAGCCATNGTAAGAGGTACCAAAGAATGTACATGACCAACCAATTGATGGATAAAATTTGTATGTACTTTCTGGAATGTTGATTGAAAAATGTTCTTTTCAGTTATCTTGTCAATCAATGCAAAATCAGGCGTAATCGACCAACTGGCACTTGGCAATCGGCCGGTCGACTTGTTGGCCACCCCTGATATAGAGTTTCTATGATATTTGGCATTTGATCTGTTAGTGATTTTTCTTTCACAAAAGGTGAATGTGCTCATTCCAAATATTGGTAGAAAAATATTTTGTAGCAGTGTTTATCAAATGTGTGAGACTTGCTATCTTACAACCTGCATTTCACTGCCTTAGAAAACATCCACACCACGGTGGAGTTCAATTATGTGAGATATCTGACAAAAGACATCATTTTGCAGAAATTGTTCAGTAGCTTGCATTTGGTAAATCATCGCTGTGAAATTTCTCAAGAAGTTAGCCTTGAACATTTTAAAATGCACCAATCACGTTTTTTAACACTTGGATCATCAGATTGGAAAAACTTGTGTTTGATGTGTTAAAATACTCCTTGGAATAATGGGAAGTATCTTGAAGTGGCTGGTGAACCATGTTCAATTTCTTTTTAATGTTTAGAAATGATGCTACAACTTGTTGTGCAATTGTGTATGTTTTATAACGATGCTTTTTTCAGTCACAAAGACAAACCATATCGTTTCCAACTGGGAACTGGAGAAGTTATTGAAGGGTTTGATGAAGGACTTGTAGATATGTGTCCTGGTGAAAAAAGAAGACTTACTGTTCCTCCCCACTTGGCTTATGGTCATGAAGGCGGACGTATGATGAGCAATTTTGTTTTTATGTACATGATTATCTGCAATAGTATGTGATGTGTTTGACTTGAATTGCAGGCTGCAGCACTGGTAGGTTAGATACCAGAGAGGTTTTAACTTAAGTGCGATTGTAACACGGTAACAAGCTATGCATTGTAGGTACATTAGTTAAGCCAGTGTTTCTGTTTTTATTGGTTGTAATTGCAGCGCAGTAACTACTCGTTCGCGGTAGAAGTCATAGCACAAGCTTCCAACTCTGTGTTGCAATGAGACTGCAAAGTCGAAACTGTACACTCTTAAGATGATAGTTCCGATTTGCCCTACCGCAGCTGCCAGATGGCATGCGACTCCAAGCGCTTATAGCGACTTATCAGAATATCGGTCTGGATGTCTGCTTGCGTGCAAACGTGTGGACTTGTGTTGGAGTGCCTGTAGTCTTGGAGCCCAATAGTAATCAGTTCAAAATAAAGCGATTATATTCACGCTTTATCGTACTTTTGAAACCACCTGTTATTTCTATGCAATTTCGTTTTAAGGCCCCGCTTACGCTGAGGCATGACCGCATGCATTTGAGCGTCGAACCTTGGTTTCACTGCTTGAACAAGTCACGATCGACTCAAGGCTATACTTAGCGCGTCCTGCCATGCGGGAACAGGGTAACGCTTGAGAGCTTCTCATCGATACAATACGTCGGGCGCAAATCGGCTGGTGTCTCAAGTCTAGCTGTTGCTTTTGCCATTGCCAAAGCCATAGCTTTGACGGCGATAAGATACGATGTAGGCACACACTACACCTGCTCCAATCATTATGCGCATCTACAATAACTACAATCAGGGCAGTGGCGGATCCAGACCAGGCTTTTGGGGGGAGCAGTCAAATAAGGGTGCGCCAAAAAGTCTTAACTTGTTTAAATACCCCAGCTTCTCTGAGAAAATCGTTGGGTATCACACAAAAGTCGTTACCTTTTCTAGGCCAAGAAAATGGCTATTTATGTTGGTCGAACTATGCGATCTTTCAGGGAATCATCGCAGTTTAAAATCGCCTTTTATCAATAAATCACAAAGTTTGAAGGTCCAAAAAGATTGGTCCTATTTTTCACAAGCTACACATAACTGACAACGCTACTGGTGTCCCAAACAATCTCATATCCACAATAAGTGTTTGAAAGATTTACACTAAGGCAGTGGTGCACAACCCTTTTGCAACCGGGGACCGGTCAATGCTTGATAATTTTACCGTGGCCCGGGAGCACTCTTGCAACAATGTTTCTATGGGAAGAATCGACCAATCACATGCCAGAAAGCGAGTGGTGTCACTACCAGTATACATTTTGTAATTTAGTGGCCCGGGGGCTGAGGACCACTGCCCTANGCATGCTGCGCGCTNGTGTTTGACGCTGTTTTGGATATCCGCACATCGGAAAAAATCAATGTCTGAAACGTATTCCCAACTGCTTAGAAGTAGAATGATTTTTCTTACACTAGGAAGTTACAACTCAATTTCCAAGCTAGAAGCCGAATAAATAGCAAAATGACCATCACATTTCCTGATGAAGCTTGTGCAGTTACATGTACATGGAAAACTTATTTATTGCTGAACTGACAATCCATAAACCAAATAAATGAAAGGCATTCGCTGTGATATTACTCCCGTTTTAGGTAACTCTGCTGGCTATCGTGAAAAACGATCTCATAATCGCATGATAGGTTCACACTGGGCTTGAAAACATTTTGCTCTAAAACACATTTAACGCCACTAATATACGGTAAGTAGAATTTCAATCAAGTGTTTAATACTGTTTCACATATTTGGACATTGGACTGCTGATGTGAAGAAAAAACACCAATCTCGCTAGTCCAGAATATGAAGAAAAGGTGTGACACTGTTAAAAAAAAGTAGGGGCAGTCGGGACACCATCAAATCCGTAGTGATTACCTCCAAACTCAAGCTCTAGTCTCCCTGATAAAGTAAATTTCCAATTTTGTGCATACTACTACGAACCCCCCAAACAAGCTTTAAGCCACCCCCAATGCTGTTGATCTGACGATGGATCTGCTTCTATCCTGGCAAGCAAACACAAATGAGCAACAGCCTACAACCCATTTAAAACCATGTATCTCAGCCAACCCCACAAATACCATTGAAAAAGTTGAGGTTTGTATTGTTTTTCTGCTCTTCTATGAAAAGTTATGTGATTTACGCGGAATGATCTTGCCCAGGCGTCTTCAAACATTTTGTCCGAGGGCCAAACAAGGTAATACAAAACATGTCGAGGGCCGGACGTCTTAACGTAATGTGATTGATTCGGGGTATGCTATATTGTAACAAATCAACAAATTTTCGTAAGTATAATATTTTTTCATCAATGACAAAATTTCTTCACGGGCCGTNGTTTGGAGACCCTGCTCTTGCCAATAAGCTACGCATTGTGCTGATGGTTGTCGCTAACCACGCCAAATTTGTCTTTTCGTGNCCGGCGTGAGCTGTCTACGGGTTTGCACTTGCAACGAAAGGATTAAGACAAAACCACATGACCATCAGTCACTGTTGTCAGGTGCGTAACCAGGAGGGGCGATAGGCGCCGTACTCCTCTCAAATTTCGAACTGCAAATATTCAACCGTTGAGCAAAAATTGTCATGACCGCGTACAGCGGGTTAATCATTCCACCAAGCTGTAGATAGCTGGTATTTTGCTGAAGTTTCTGCGTTAGACCTGACTGCCGAGTAGTGAGTATCGTCATTTGTTGAAGGGCGTCGTGGTACCACATACTGAATCAGTGCTACACTGCACTGTCCCGGTTGACGGAGTTACGTGTTGCATAATTGCATTATCACTTTTTCGGTCATAATTCCTTGAGCTACTGGAGCAAGATCCTGTTTTTTTTTTCTAAGACATTTCGGTCAATTGTCCCGTAATAGTATTAAAACTCGCCGTAACTGCATTCACTAGCCTACTTTTTAGGACATTATTACCGAATAACTGACTTAATATTTTTCGGTCATTTAAAAAAAATTCGGTCTGTGACCGAAAAATCAGCAGGCACGCTCAATGTATTTTTGTCAGAAAGGGGCAAGTTGTTTGCTAACGTACAGGGGTGTAACGAGAGGGGCACAATTCCCCGTAGGCCGAATCACTGCGGGGGGCGCCGGATGACTGCGGAGGGCGCCGAAAAGTCCCGACAAGGTCACAAGTGAGACCTCAGGTTCAAACGTGGGGCGCCAAACTTGCTTCTTGCCCTGAGCCCCATCTAACCTCGTTACGCCCCCCCCTAACGTACAAATGTTGCTATAGCTTTTCACCACACACTGCAATATGGTTCAATCAGGGTCATAAGTTCCGACAAGAAACTCACTCACTTACCTTGGTGTTGCAAAACTAAGATGCAGACGTAGGCTACTGCGGAGCGGACTCACGGACTGCCCTGATAGCAGACCTGAAACTGTTTTTTCGCTTTGCAAGCTTCTAAAATCTTGCGTCAGTTCTAAGTTTTCCAATTTATTGCCTTCCTATCTTCACTACTGCTCTTACTTTCAAAGCTGCCACCAAACATTAAAAATGAACTTCTAACAAAACAGACCAATTTTGCACAGCCCGACGGCAAGTTTAGAACCGTACTAGCGAAAGAGATCGTGCTTGTGATGGCTGGGCAGTGGGCAGTTCACACGCGGAAAAGCAAGAAGGGAACAGGAGTATTATTACGAAACAATAGCAGTGTTGATTCTAATCGGTAAGAGGCTGGGTCAAAGTCCGTCACGTAGATACTGCAGTTCAACGAAGTGTAAAGCATTGCTTGGTTTAGACTGAGTAGCTTTGTCTTTGTTTCTATTTCGATAGGCACCAAAAAGGGGCGCATTTTTATCAAAGGGCGCCATTCTAAGGGGTCGCCACAGCCGTTGGGGGGCAGTTGCCCCAAACTGCACCCCCTGGATCCGCCACTGAATCGGAGCAGTCTCAAACAGAAACTCCGCCAAACCTCGGTAAGCACAGCCGAGCGTCGTTGCGAATCAGTGGCTTTCATCCCGTGGTATGCTGTGCAAATTGTGAGTCGGATTCTTTGCTGTTTCTTCGCTTGTGTGTTCAATTAATGGTTGGTCGGTGAATGAACTTTGCAGAATTGTTAAGAAGTAATTTTTATGCAGGGGGTAGCAAGGGGCGGCATTGTGGGACCACCAAATAGTACCCAGTGAAATAAAGTTTAAGCGCTGGCGTAAAAGAAGCTTGAATTACTGACATTGGAGAAAAGCAATTTTCCCAAACTGCGAAATCGGGTTTGAGCGCTCCTAGTTGATGACATGGGTATTTGCAGCGCAGTTCTGCGTGAGCTTTATCGCTTTGCGGTCACAAAAGGGAAGCTTTCGAACACCACAAAGCTGTAAGGTTTTAAATCGGTCTTCGTTCCGATCCTCACCTATAGCCATCACTGACTTAAAGAGTGCTATCTCAAATACAAGCGGCAGTGATAGGATTTTGCGAAGAGTTCACGGCGTGATACTTCGCGACAGCGCGTAGCTGTGAAATTCGTAAAGCCCTCAATGTAGAACCACGTCTTCGAATAGACAGATCCCAGTTACGATGGTTTGGCCACGTGTCGAGAATGCCCAGGAAAGATCGGCTAGGCGAGTCCTGTTGGCTACACCCACGGGAAAGCTGCCCAGATTTTATCCTAATTTTATCTCAGACCTTGCTTGGTCCTGTCTTGGTGTG
>JGI24021J15306_10010141_pt1 | contig 11670 bp, 8 predicted proteins | sample Ectturendosymbi1_FD_15306 | JGI IMG/M metagenome (IMG submission 15306)
TGTAATAATTATTTATGCTTTGAAGTGTCTAATTATTTTTTGAAGTGTAACAGTGTAATAACGAAATATTTAATTTTCTGACCAAGCAATTCATAATTTCTTAATTTTTTTTAGTGGGGTTCCATGACAAACGCAAAAGTACATGAGGGGTTCTGCGTTGACAAAAAGGTTGAAGAGCACTGGTCTAGATTTAGCTAGTGCGGCTCTCTAACAAAATCACAGGTCTAGGTTTAGTTCCTTTCAGTGAAAAGTTTGAGAACCACTGGTCTACGGAGATAGAGTTGACTTTTGTACAAAATGTGTTTATGGTGTCATGAGCACATTTCTAATCTACAGCAAAATTCAGCTATAAATCATGATTTTTTGCATATTGGTAAAAAACAAAGTTATAATTTCATCTTTTTCAATGTTAGGGTTTAGTTTCATAAAAATGGTGCACATTTTTCATAAATAAAAAAGCCACCAGCAAAAAGGTGTGACCATTAGTATTGTTTAATTTCATTAACATCATATACCAGTATAACATACTTGATTTTGACAATATTGTTACTCTCAGCAATATTGCAATTAACTGCAAATTGCTGATTTTGTTAAGTAAAATTATTGTGATTTAATAACATTTCAACATAAAAAATGTAATGTTTATATTTTCTAGCAACATTTTATCATAGTAAGTTATTCATTTGCAAAAGTGTAATTATATATCATTGCCCATAATAAGACAAAATCTTTTTAGCCAATGCTATGCTAGGTTGTTGATGAACTTTTAGGAACTGTTCTGAGAGTGTCAGTTGGGCTACAGACTGTCGATGTGTTTTAAGAATAAAATGTTGAAAATTGTGGATAAGCATTGTTTTTGCATTGGCCATGCTTTTGATATGAAATGTCAAATTATTGCATTGCTCTCCGCTCCATAATTATTTTTGTTGCTCACTTCTCTCACCTATGTGCATATTACCTGCTCATCTATACATGCCTAAACTCTTCACCCATTGTTTGCCCACCATCATCTGTGTTATGTTAATGACTGTAATGTAAATGATTTAACATTCATGTTTCTATAATATATGTTGTTCAATTGAATTATCATGGGATTATTTCGTTTATGTTTGTCATGGTCCCTTTTCATTTGATATTTTTGATTTTGCAATATATTACTTCCTTTTTTGCGAATCTATTTATTTCCACATTTTTTTGATGAGTGATGACAATGTGTGTTTTTATATTTTGTGAACTTTTCCAATTTCATGATCTTTCAAACAAGAATTACAGTAGGTACAGTGCTACTGTTAACTGTAGGTCACAATTGTATTACTCAGAATAATAGTCAATACTGCATTGCCATGTTGAAACAATTCCACCAATTTGTGTGGATAAACATTTTTTTCCTCTGCTATTTACATGCTTTTGTTCTGTAATCAATGTCATGGTTGCTGCATTGCTCTCTGCCTCATAACCTCTCTTGTCACTTCACTCCACCTGTGCATGCCTGACTTGTAAATCTCTACATACCTCAAATCTTCACCAATTGTCCACTGGTAATATCTTAACCATATCCAGTTTTCGCTTTCGAAGGACTAAAAAATTGCATCTGGCTTTAAAACCTATCTGGTTTACATAAGATATAACGCAGAGTTCATAGCTTTAGCAATACAGTTAACGTGGTCAAATGGAAATGTGAAGGGTCTTCGGTACAGTTCTTACCGTAGTTGCTTTGGCTTCGGTAAAGCAGATGAAGTTTACAGTATAAAATGCTTTCACAATGACAATCCTTTTTCAAGAGTGCCTTTGATGTATAATGTACATCAAGGGTTAGGGCTAAGGTTTAGAGTTAGTGATTACGGTTAGGGAAGTGTTTCCCAACCTTTTTACGGTTGCAGCACCCTACAGAAGAGAAATATAATTTCTTGCAGCACATGAAAATCTACAGCAATTTGGTTTAAGGTTTGATGACATTTTGAAAACGTTTTTTAATGATATATTGAAAAATGTTTTATCTCATGGCATCCCTGAGTATTGTAAATGGCACCCTAGCATGCTGGGACACCCTGGTTGGTAACCACTGGGTTAGGGTATAGAGTTACAAAAATGAATCACCATTTTAGCCTAATCCTCCTTTATTCTGAGTAAGCAACTAGCATAAAGATACAAGATATAGTCAAATATTTCACAAACATTAGCAATTTCACTTCATACAATTTTTATTCCTTTTAAAGTGAAAACTGGATATGTTAATTTAAACCAGCTTATAGCTTTGTCCAACTAAAATGCCTTTCTGGGTAAAAAATTATGTCACTATCTTCATGAGGGCCACACATTGCATGACTTTTATTTAAATAGCAAACTATAGTTTAGTTCAAAGCTACTGGGAATATTTGAATGATTATCATTATTGAAATGGTAACGATTGTGTGTATGGCACTTTTATTTACTTCCTTGTACTCCGAAACTGTGGTGTCATAGGGAATTTTAATGGTAATGCACTTGTCTCAACATTTTTATCTGAGGGTCACATAATAAGCTATTAATATTACACAACAGTTTAATAGCTGAACATCTTAGGTAATTTTAAGATATGTTACATTCTACCAAATCACAAACTTTTTGTGAATTTATTATTTTACCATTATTGACAAAATGTCTTTGCAGCCTGATGAAATGGCTACACTGGCCGTAGAGTGTAAAGACTCTTATGCTAATGAGACAACAAACATAGTAACAAATCAGATCAGTTTAGTGCAGAAGAATACAGGAGTAGAAATTACAGTATCAAACAAAAAAATCAGTTTTGCACCAAGATGCCATCTACTAGTGAAATCTACTAGTGTATTGCACATGATTAACAGGTACTAAAGAACATTGCTTGCATCAAAAATGTCAAATTATAAGATTTTCAAATTAAAGATAGGTTGTCAAGTATTGTGCATGCACAATAATGAAAGGCTTACTAGGCCGCAGAAAACCTTTGATGAGGCCAGAGCAGCCCGCAGTTGGACATGCATACATAGCTGATTTAGACACTGCCTTGCTTGCTGACCGTCTTAAGTGTTCTGTAAATAATTTTTTTTCTTATGTGTAGAGCCAAAATACAGAATGCATTTGGATGAATGGGTACACAAAAATAAAAATATCATGGAACTATAGCATGCGATATAATACACACAAGAAATCCTGGCAAACCATCATTATGCAAACAAAAATTGTAAAAGCAAGCCATATACACCCAAAATCAAAACAGCATATATTATTTGCTTATTTGAAATAAGAGGGCACCATGTCAAACATGAACAAAATAATCCCAAGACATTTCAACCGAACAAGCAACAACGTTTATTACAAAAACACAAATTTTATATCATAATAGTATACATCACAATCATTAACATACTAATAGCATAGCACAGATGAGATGGTCACTGGTGGTGGGCAAGCAAAGGGTGAAAAGTTGAGGTGTGTTGCTGAACAGATGAGTGATGAATTTAGCCTAAATCATACAAATTGAAGTTTGTGTACCCTTCCCTTGCCCTTTGTTGCCTTTGTACCCTTGCCTTGAGAGCTTTATTGTTCACCTACTCCTAGCAACTCTGTTTTTATGTTGTCTGTGCTTACTACTTTGGTGCAGATTCCGCACAAGTAGTGCTTGTACTTGAAGTAGGATACTGTAGTGTAGTACTGCATAGGTGTAGGTGTACAGTAGTGTCAGCAGATCATCCATCATCATGTGTTTGAAATAAATACTCGTTAGGAAGGCTTAAAATAAGTAAGTGTTACACACACAAACAAACGCAGGACTTTTTTCTTTCTTTTCGCTACTCGTGTCAACCGCCTTTTCTGAACAGCTGAACCAAGGCCAGGAACACTTGTAGTGTTGCGCTCTGCAATGAATAAAATAGAACATCACCAATTACGACGTACTGTTACTGTATGTCATGTGCAAACTCATGCCAAGGGTTTTCTATAGTGTTTCCTCGACCATGTGCAATGGAGCGTTAATAGTCCAAAGTCTACATTTACGAAGGTCTTCTGGAGTTCTGGCAAGGTTAATCAAGGCAGCGCCGCAAAGCAGATGTGGCCGGACCCGAACTTACATTTTCAGACTCCGACTCCGCTCCTGTTCCAAAATTTTTAGTCCGGATGCGGGTTCGGAATTTTTTTAATTTGAGAATCCAAATCCTGTCCAAACTCCACAAACTTTGTGTGACCAACTAATTGTTCGATTAATATCATAACTTTGTTCCCTTGGCTGAATTGGATAGTGAGAGTAAACGATTTAGTGAAGACTGCTGAGAATGACGGAGGCTGGAAGACTGGCGGGCTCTGTTCTAGCTGTATTTGCCACTAGCGTTCATGCAAATCAATCAAGAAAACACTAAAAGCTTGCCAGCACTAAAACCATGGCAATACTCCTCCATCGAACTGAGGCGTTACAGGCAATAGGCATGAGGAATTACGGTCAACTAAGTTTGTCATGCGTTCCGGAAATGTCATGTGATCACTTCAACCAACCACGTTTGGCGAAGGGCAAAATAGCTCCAGCAGTTCTTTTTGCTAATGAGGCAAAATAGACGTGGCCTTCAAGTTTTCGGAGTGTAAAGAGACAGGAAGAGTGCAAATTTTTAATAAACTCTGGAGCAGCAGCTGCGGAGTCACTTTTTTGTACAGGAGCAGGAGTCAAAAAAGTGACTCCAATCATATCTCTGTCTCTGATGCACACCTCTGCTGAATTGGAGCAGCATCTGATCCTGCGGCGCATAGGCTACCTCTTGTTGATTCGGCATCGTGCTCGCTGTGGTGTTAGTGCATAATAATAGAGTTTAGCGTTGGCCTGGATCCGGACTGTCAATTGCTTCATAAATTTAGTATCATGGCCGGTTTGGACTGAGTTAATGGAAAAAAATTGCGCAATTTTTCTTAGGCTTATCAAAAACAAAAACAGGACTGGGCCTGGATCGCATAATATGAGTCCGCTCATCGCTAGACTGCAGAAAGGACTTTGGACCCGTACGCGTACATTCCATTGAATGCTGTGTTACCAGTTGTAGTCTGTAATATTGTATGTAACCTAGTGTCGTATTTTGCATTGGTCAGTCAAAGGTGTCACACTCACTGATGACCGCAGTGGCAAGTAATGCAAGTGACGGGCTTTTTAGTTGGGGTATGTCTTCTTTAGTGCAGAGAAATATCTTTCAGTTTCTTTCAGGAAAAAGGATACTTACTAGGTGTATTTTAAGAATTGGAGGAACTTCAAGAAATATTATTCATGATGTCTGGTGCGATCGTGGTGTTTAGACTACAGTACTAATGTTGTTACAACTTGCAACTCACTTATGCAATTCGTACAAATCCTATGAACATAATAAACTATGAAGAAGGCAACAGGGAGGATGTGGGGTTCAGTGATCACAAATAACAGTCGCTTTCAAGGCAAGCTAAAAGCCACTTTAGTTTCTAATTCCAATCCAAAAATATCAGGTCTGACCTGGCCCATATCCAATCAGTTACCAATTTTGTGAGACATACTATACTTCCAAAGTAAAAAATACAGATACTTATTAGGCTACTAGTAAGATCAAAGATTGATACATGAACAACACAACTTACAGCAAGAAAAATTCAATGAAATATTTGGAACACTTCAACAAAAATTTTAACAATAAAAAGTACGGTAGGCCTGTAGAAGTTATAAAAACAAAAATAAAGGTAAATTGATGAATGGAGAATATAGTTGTAAAGGCAGTGTCTGAATCAACTGTGTTTGGTTTTTGCTTTCGAAGGAATAAAAAAATGTATCAAGCAAAATTGCTGGCTTCTGCAAAATATTTGACCAGTTGTGTCAATTGCTTCTCGGAGTAAAGGATTAAACTAAAAAGGTAGTGTCTATTATACCAGCAATATTCTGGCGGCAACAGATCGGCTGGAGCTATTGTGCCAGCAGTCATAGATACGGTCATGTGGCATGACACAATACAAAGAAAAAGGTCACTTTATCAGGAAAATGCTGTCCTGCTCATGGTGTAATGGTTCTGATGTTATGGTTGCTATGCAACATGGTTTTCGGTTCAACTCTCAGCTTGCTCACTTTCGTTTTGTTTTTTTCTTTGCGTTTTTTCAGGCTTCGCTTAGGTGTTACATTTAGGGGTTAGTGTTGTTGTTAGGTTAGGGTTAGGTTACGTTTGCGTTAGCTTAGTGTTAGGTTAGTGTAAGTGTTAGCTTAGCATTAGGATGCTTTTCATGTTTAGTTAATGTCTTCTAAAGCAGTGGTCGGTAGTATGTAGAACACTAATGCAAACTAGTTTCTTGTGATTGGTTTTCATTTCATTCGCAGACAATGTCTGATCTACATGCTCTTAAAAGATTTGTAGAAAACGGAACTTTGTGGTTTACACTAATGTAAAGGATTGTTCAGAACAATGGTTCTGAAATGTTGAAACCTGTTTGTTCAAACCAGTGGTTCTCAAACTTTTCTTCACGTTGACCTCCAATTAAAGTATACGATTTTCTGTAGACCCCGTGGCCTAGCCCAACAGCAACAGTTACTAATATAAGGAAAGTATGCATCAAAATACATTTGAGTACTTTCCACTTGAAATGCATTACTGAGCTCTTTCCTTAAGAGGCATATTGATTCACTGTCACTAGCTTTTCAAAAGTATTTATATATTGTGGCTATCACTTGGATTTACAACAACTGTTTTCCGTCTTACTGCGTAGCCTAGCAGCTACCTAGTCTAACAACTGCTGAACTATGACACATGCACTACAATATTGTTTGTGATGTAACAAACAGAACAGTTTTCATAGTGTCATCACAATGGATGATTTAATAAAAAACAATTTGAATCCAATGTACTTTAAACTGCTGCAGCTGAGATTTGATCAGCCCTCTTAATTTTGTTTGATTTGTTGAAAAATGCCGTTTGCATTCCTTGCCTGATTAACAATAATTTTAATTGGAGGCTTCATTACTCCAGTAGACCCCAGCAGTTATTCATTGACCCCCTGGCCATTGAGTGACCGCCATTCGACCCCATGACTATTTATCAACCCTTTGGATGGTCCAATTGACCCTCTGGGGGTCGATATCAACCACTTTGAGAACCACTGGTTTAAAACATGTGTATAAGAATTCATGTTTTCATAAAAAGTCATACTGCTGATATGAAACAACTTGTTACAACACATGGTTAAAATCACAGTTACTCTTGTTTATTGAGTAAAGTATAGGCCTTGTTAGTCTGTTCACATGTTCACTAGCAATTGTGGCTTTTTTCATTGTGGCCAGGCTAGTAGACAAGCCTATCAAACAGGACCGCAAAAAGCAACAATCTGCAGCGTTACTCAGCAACAAAAAAGCCAAAATCGTGGAAAAGCCACAATTTTGCCACAATCAAAGTGGACATGTGAACAGACTAAGTGTGACTGAAAACCACAAACAACAATGGAAGTCACAAACTTGTTGCTTTCTTAGTCTTTATCAATTGTTTTATTAACAAAATAGCCCTACTTTCAGGTAAAACTGTGCTCTCAAATTTTTATATGGAATATTCAATTAGCCACTAATTTTTTGTGATCTAAATAGAAGTTATCAAGACCTTTAAAATGATGTATGACACATGTGGATTGGTTTGATAAAACAAAAGTTATAAGCAATCAAAAATGGTGTTACGCTTAAGTGAACACATGGGGTCCTGTAGTTTACCCATGGGTTACACATAGAAACCCATGTCCAATGAACTTGTACTTCCTAAATTGGGTGAAATATGCCTGATGCTATAATATATCCAAACCACAAGGTCTAAAAGTTAGTTTTAGTCAAGTTATGGATCTAAAAAGTCAGACCAGCAAATTCTTCATGAATTTTCTGCTTCAGTGAACACAAAAAGTGGCCGTCTTTAAGCACTCATAACTTCGGTTCAACTTGGCTGATTTTGTAAAAATGGTATATTTGGAATCAGGAAAAGAAGTTCTACAAGCATACCAAATTTCATAAAAATTAAGAGGGTGGGTTGCATTTTTGAAATTTTCTGGATCAATTGACATGAAATGACACAGCAGTCTTTTGCCTACAGTCATGGTAGAGGACCGACACGGTTCGCTGAGGTGCAGAAATAGACCAGCCTGCTGTAACCATGCGGCTGATTGTCTTGTCACATGCATTTGATTGTGAGTGGTTTCGAATGCAATGTGGATAAAGAATTACTCAGAAATTTTCTGACTGAGTTAGAACGTATGATTAGAGATTTGATGATTTTTGCTTCAGCATAAATATTTTTTTGACAGCAATAAGTGCTTGAGTCATGTGTTCCGTGCTGCTTCACAGACATTTGTTCTTGGCCGATTTCAAATGACCTGTTAGTGTAAAGCATTTGTGAATGCATACCAATGCAGTGTCCATATCATTACTCAGAACCTTTTTCTGAGTTAGAACATATCATGCAGAGATTTGACAGTTTTTGCTTTAGCATAGATTTTTTTCGACAGCAAGTAACTGCTTGAGCCATGTGTTCGACGCTGCTTCAAAAACATTCGCACTTGGCAGACTTCAAATGGCTTGTTGGTATAAAACGCTTGTGAACCAGGAATGGGATCACAAAGAATAACACCTATTGCAGTGCAAACAAGCAATAATTAAGTGATCGTGGCGTGTGATCTTTCTGCTTCCTGCCAACAATAAAGATCAATGGAGATTTTGAGATCCATAGAGATTCTGCCAACAATACTGCTATTACACCTTTGCCGCTTGTAGCACCGCTGAACGCATGTATGTTTTCAAACGCAGTTGCAAAGCAAAAAATCCTGTTTAGGACCAGGTATATAAAAACTGCTATAACTTTTTTTCTTGACAATTATTTACTTAAGCTTAGCAGGATGACTTCATAACAGGTGTAGTAACCATTTCTTTGATTTTTACTTTTTTCCCATTTTTAGAATAGGTGCAATAAACTTTCAAAGTCTAAAAACAACAAAAGCACCCTTGTTTTAGGGTGGTTTTTGCAAAAAACAGCCCTGGAAAAAAGATGGAAAAATTATTTGGTTTTATTTTTCATAAACTAAACAATGTGACAAACGTTTTTGTGCAAAATTTTGTTTCTATCATGCGTGATTTTCCCTCCAGAGCATTTTTAAAACAACACCTTGCATAACCAGATTCATACATTAGGTCATGGGTGTCAAACATACAGCCCGCGGGCCAAAACCGGCCCGTTACAAGGTTGAATCCGGCCCGCGGCATGATTTCATAAAGTGAAAACTTCACTTGCTTGATAAGTTTATCCAGTCATACTTTGATAATTGGTGACTAAATTTCAATTACTTAAAACCTTAACACAATTGCTTATATTTTGTTTCCACTGTTTTCTCACGTGAAATTTTCCCATTTTCTACATATTTCCTTTTGTATGTTCACACCAGTTTGAACTTTCAGATAGGTATGTATGAACATGCAAAAGTACAACTACTGTTGATAAAGTTCAACACTAGAACTCCGGAAAAAAATATACCTTGAGCTCCAGCGATATTGATTTCTAAACCTTCGGAGTTTTAGGTACAACTTTAACTAAAATTTGCTAAGTAAAGCTTCTATTGAATTATTGACCAAAAAAGAAACTGCACAGAAATCTGTTCGACAGGGTCAAATTTGAGAATCGGTGAAAAGCAGTAACTGCAGAAAATAGCTCATTGAATCATAAAAAATGTTAATGGACATCGCCGGATTTCTAGTGTCAAAAAATGCATAGAAATGTTAATAAAAACCACCGGCTCAAGCAACTTCCTGTTTCAAATATGTCAACCTGGAGTAAAAACGAGGAGGACATCTTTGTAGTTTTTCATGAAAACATGAGACAAGGAAATTGTATTGTGGCAATTCCTTCCTCGGACGTAAGCTTTTGCTTTTCCCTAAATTGCTCAGTTTAGCCTTTATTCTCTATTCTGTGGCAGCCTCATTTCCCAAAATGTCTTTATCGAAACAGAAAAGTTGACAAAAAATGCAGAGTTTTCTAACACAATTGGTCCGATTCCTATTTTTTACGGATGTGAATGGGATACCTGTATGTTTGGTGTGTTCACAGCAGGTTTCAGTGGTGAAAAAATATAAAATTCAACACTACTATGAGACTCATCATGCTGAAAGATACTGTGGCTTGCAAGGGCAACTGAGGAGAGAGAAGGTGAAGGAATTGATAGCAGGCTTGAAAAGAAAGCAATCTGTTTTTACCAGTAGACCAGATATAAGTGCAGCAGATGTGAAGGCTAGCTACCTTATTGGTAATGACATAGCGTTAGCATCAAAGCCATACTGTGAGGGTGAGATCGTGAAGACCTGCTTCCTAAAGGCTGCAGAAATCGTGTGTTCTGAGAAGCTGAAGCTTTTGCTAATATTAGCCTGATAAGAAACACTGTGGCAGAGAGGGTTTCGGACATTTCTGCGAATTTAGACAGCCAACTGAAAAAAAAGTTAAGTCGTTTGTTATATTTTCGGTTGCGCTCGATGAAAGCACGGAAATTTCGGACGTTACACAACGAGCCATATTTATTTGTGGCGTTGATGAGACTTTGTCTGTCGCTGAGGAGTTCCTGGGATTGGTGCCTATGATCGATACCATAACAACCAATGATATTTTCAACTCTCTCGTTGGAGTACTGAACAGGATGGGAATATACTGGTTCCGTGCTGTGGGTATTGCTACGGATAGTGCGCCACCAATGATCGCGAAAAAAGCAGGTATTGCGACAAAAGTTAGATAAAAAGTACAGGTTGTATGTGGAGGATGTGAATTTTGGACATTTCACTGTATTTCACACCAGGAGGCATTGTGAACATGCAAATCCTTATAATTGGATCACGTCATGCAAGTGGTTGTCCGGACAGTTAATTTCATCCGAACCATCACTGTCAGATTGACAGCCTTCTCAGTAATAAGGCATTTTTTTATTTGCGTGGGAAAATTGAAAACTTTATGTGCTAATAATCATTTTCAGATAAGCTTGAAATTTTTGCATTAAAGTTATGAAAACAGTTGGAAGTTGTCAATACTTATAACCAGGGTGTTATACAGTGATTACATTGGTCCAGCCCGCTTGAGATTAAATTTGGCTGAATTGTCCCCTGAACTGAAACGAGTTTAACACCCGTGCATTAGATGCACCACATTAAAAGGTGTACTTTTGATTTTTGAGAAAATTAAAGGATTTTAAGTGTGTCGTATGGTCCGAAAAATACAGTATAACTATGTGCGCAGTAGCCTCACATAGTAACACTATCTGTGCTTCAACACCAAGGTGTGTGCTAGCTACTTGGAACCACATGTGCTGCTCATTGCAACTGTTATTGGTTCATAAATGTAATACGATCGTGTGTTTACAAAAAAAACGTAGCTAACTACTGAATAGTTATCACTGTTTACCACATAAAATTGGTCCTGGGTGTGAAAGCACTTAACCAGATTAATGCATTACGTGCACTTCTGATTTTTGAGAAAATTGTAAGGATTTTAAGAGCGCCTTATGATTCGAAAAATACGGTATGTAGCTGATTTAGAGATTAAATTGTGTGGTGTTGATTTGTGTAAGGATGAGTAATGTGAAGTAGAGACCTGCGCAGGTTGAAATTTTTGTCCGCTCCCACCCTGCATCTGCAAAATTTAAGCCCGCCTCGCATCTGCAGGAATT
>JGI24021J15306_10010146_pt1 | contig 11668 bp, 9 predicted proteins | sample Ectturendosymbi1_FD_15306 | JGI IMG/M metagenome (IMG submission 15306)
TCGTGGAAAGTACATACTTGAATAGAGATATGTGCAAGTTTGAATCATCGCAAAAAGACGAAAGCAGATGGCAGTCGTCTGATTCCTCGAAAGCATATAGAAACACTAGTGCTTTTAAGTGTGAGCTTTTTACTTGATTAGCATGTTGCGCAAGTCAATGCGTTTCCCCAACTTGCCAGTTTTGAGTTAGCTAATTTTGTTTTGTTTAATCTGCACTTAAATTTCTTTGCTTTCTGCAGGGAAAGGCCCAACTACTTAACCGAAATTCCTCCTTTAACTGCATAGTAATACAGATGAATTTACAAACACGGAATAGCACATGAGATGGCATTCTTCACGAAATTACTGCATGCTGAAGGCCTGCAGTTTAAAAGTTCAATCTTTGGATGGAAGGTTTGTGCATGTTTAAAAAAGGACGTTTTTCAAAAAGTATCAAAGATTCCACTATATTTGTGTCGTTTCGCACTCATCAGCAAACAAACACTTATCAGATGCCTGGAAGATTTTTCTCCGCAGGATATCTTCATTTTATATCGAAAATGAAATATCACAGCCACTTGCACAAAATGTCAACTAAGTGGTCCACTGATAAGACCGCAACAGTCCAAAAGGTGCCGTACGGAAAATGGTAAATTCGAAAACTTTCTATGTAACAAAACGAGTATAAAATACTGGAGATTTGCGGCTAACATTGTAGTCGATGTAAATGCTGGTTGTTCCTTATTTCATTGTATGATAAGTTTTGTATTTCGGCAGTAACCTGCCTTAAAAATTAATCCACATGTAGACATCAGGAAAAATTAGAAGACAAAAAGTAAGGGGTCATCAAAACTAAGAAAATTAGGTATCACGACAAAGGGTTGAGTCATAAAAATGTAAAACGTATGGTGTTACCAAAAACAGTATAATATGCAAGTAATTTTGCATCATATAAGTACATCAAGATATTTCTGCTCATGATGATCGAAAAGCACTAAATTTTTTGGTAATTTTCAAAACGAATAACTTGTTTCCGCGACATTCGTGTGATTATCAAGACGCTCCAATCGAGTGAGTTAACCGGCTGCGTTGTTTTAAAGCAGCTTGTTTTTTCACATTGACCTGCCATGAATACCTGAGGATTCTGGACAAACTGAGGGAGGGCATGCCACTTGGTGCGCCCGTGGTAATTACTCTGCTCATTCCACTCCTCTCATACGAAATCATGTATTTTGTTTTCAACACTGCTTTTCTTTTTTTGCTTGTTTTTACCAAATTGGACTGTTTGTTTCCTTACATTGCAATTTGTTATGTTGCTATTTTTTCCTTTTGTACAAAAAAGGTTGTCTCATTTGGTAAACTACTTTTCGTTAGCAACAGGTCAAGTCGTGGTCCTCAATAAAATATTTCTTCCATTGTTGGTATTTCGGAACGCGCTAAGCACTCTAATCTCCATAATATTTTGAGAAAACCATATTACTCTAACAAATGTCAAATACAGACATTTTTCAACAATTGAATTTACCTCTCTGTCTATAAGACTGTAATGCAGAGTTTTCAACTTTGATAAACAACTTGACTTTCACAATGCTCCTATTTTGTAGCTCATGAGACTGGATTATTTCACACTGAACAGCAAAAGTCAGCATCCTCAATAGGTAAGCTAGCAATAACATCAGTCAACACGGGTTGCTTTTATGATGTTTTAAATGTTTTTGAACACTTTAGACTCAAATGCTCTGTTCAAGTTCTCCCCAAATGGTATCCCACATTTCACATCAAATACAATTCACTTTCATTTGTCTTGCATGTTCCACCTCATGTGGTCCTTGTCCAAACATGTGACTTTCAAACCGTCTTATTTAATTGCAGTTTCCTTGGTTTTAAGTCTATTATTTGCTTCTGATTTACCACAGTAACATCTTAAAAACAAAACCCATATCTTCGTTTGACTGTGACGCTATCCTTAGCTGTTCCTATGACTATCCTCTGATTTTGCATCAAGCACTGTGCGGAGTTCAAAAATGGGATTGAAATCTTGCTTAGCCAATTCATTCAGCTACAATCAAAGATTTGGCACCAAAACCCGGCTGTTGTTTTAACTGCTCGTCACGGGAAGGTTTGTTTTAACTGCTCGTCACGGGAAGTCAAATTCGACGAGAACTTGGCCAGAGTCATATGTTATTCTTTGTCGAAGAACACACATAGTGTTCAACTGTTGAAGAACTAATAGCAACGATAAATATATTCAAAAAGCTGCCACATGTTCTCCATAACCACGCCTTTTTCTGATATACAAATCGTATGCACTAACTGTCCTTAATTACGACGACAGCAACCATAAACAATAACTGCACAGCAAATCAGACCATGATGTTTTGACAACGTCACAAATGCAGAAGCAAACGCTATGATTGGAAACCTGGAAGCAATCCATCAAGCAGATGTCCTGCTTGACTTTAGCCTAAATTGCCAACTGTTTTCTGCAACCTTTCCTGCAAGTGGCTTCTTTTCAGAAGAGGCTCCTGTGATGGTTTTGCTCCTATTTCGTCAACCTGCTTCTCTTTGCAATTTATGTCTAAGAAATATTCAGTCTACTTCCAGTCGAAATACCTTCCGGTCAGGATTTCCTTAGCGTTAGTGTTTCCCTGCTTACATGCCTATTGCACTTACATGGTACTGACACAAATGACCGCACCAACCACCGTCTAATTACTCCTACCCCAAACCGGGGAGCAGACACATCTCACAAATATAGTATTTTCTAAAGTTTGTAAAAACAGTTGAAAACTTTGGGATTATTGAGCGCATTCTGACAATTGATGGCTGTTTTAGTCTTTCAGACTTTTTCAGAGAAGATTTGAACAAAATCTCTGTGCTCTTCCAAACGGTATATTGCTTCACTTACTGACATTTCACCATAAACCCCAGTGTGATTTTCGTAAGGAGGCCTCATCATGCCGAAGCGGCCCGGCTGGCATGCCTTCTAACTCACGGTAATGGGAAGAACAATTGAAGAAATCCTCACTAAATGTAGATGGAAACCGTCGTGGCGTAGGTTTTGTGAAGCTCTAGATACGAAGAGGCTCAATCGTAATTGTTCTTTTTTGATTGATTTGCTGAGTTAAGTTGCGTGCGCTGAATTGTGGCGCTAATAACATGTTGCTTGGAATTTTCTGTACAATACACAGCGTCAATTGCGCCTTAAGCAATGAACTGACCTTTAACAAGTACTTCTTTCGATGGCTTGTCAAATCTACTGAAAAAAACAGCACATTTTTATGTCATTCCGCAACCTGACGCAGTTGCCAAGTGCTTGCAAGCCCATCTCTGCCTAACCAAGAACCAGTATTGAACACAACACTTTTCGTTGTTCTTTCGAAAACAACCCTGTGTAGAGGTTCTTTACGCTAAAAAGGTTTGTATGAATCTGTCAATTTCAAGTAGTTTGTGTTTCCGTGCCTGTTTTTAAGAGTTTGACGAGACAGTTTCCTCCGTATAATTTTTTGACGCTGTAATTATAATGTTTTTTCAAGGCATTTGGTAACAGAATGCGATGCGCGGACACGGCTTACACAGGAAAAACGTAGTGCAGATAAAGACCATGTCTAACAGCAAACATTGGGGAAAGTTTGTACTGTTTGGTTGATGAGCATAAAATTGATTCAAACAATAAAATATGGAGTACTAAGTATGCATTTGGAAATTTAAGCTACCGCGAATGATTTTATTGCAAGTAGTTTGGTTCCTTTATCCATAGGTCTTCGATGTGCAGTTCCATATTGAATAGCTCCTTGCATTGGTTATCTTGAGCTACAGGATATTAGGCTTTGGTCTTGCTTATAAAATGCAAAAGCGTACTTTTTGACCTTTGCAAATTTTTTGTACTGTACACAAGGAAGAAGCGTTTTACCAAATAACTAATAATTGCTGATATTCTTTTGGAAAATTTATGTTTGTTTCATCTTTTCAGCGTTGATTAACTTAATACCATGAAGATGAACAGAAAGTTCTTCAGTTACGTCCCGGATTTAACATTGAAAAATTCCACAGATGCTTGTTCAGCGTGTTTGTCGACATGAAAACCTACATACCGGTATAACTTTCAAGGTCAGGTTGTTGATCACGCCCTTCATGGTCAACAAGAAGTGAATGAAAAGACATCAACTGCTCAACCCAAAGCACACTTTTGCTTTGCGAAACGTTTCAACCATGGCTAGAGCCATGTTTCCGTTTTGCTATATTCCGTTTTCACGTCACGTAAAGGATCGGATTTCCCAATTTACGTTAAAAGTATCACACAAAATTTCAATTAACATCATCGACATTGAGAATAGACGGTGAGAACGTATGACACCAACTATTTTGTGATTGCGTTCTGTGACGTGCTTGTTCTGTTGCCATGTAACGTTATTCCCGCTGAGATTTGTTTGAAACACCAACTCGAAAAATGTTTACAATGTCGAACAATCGAGCTGAGGGTTGCAGATGAAACTGTACAAGGCTTGTATTCAGCTCTGCCATTGGATTGGTAAAGCGTTGTGACGTCATCGCCACTTTGACTGCGCCCGTCCACGTGGAATCCTTACGGCGCCCCGCTATGACGCGTGAATTTTTTGTTGAAAGGTGAACAGGGCCAATAAGCGGTTGATCGTACTTGTAAGAAGGAAATACATTTGCTTTTGAGTACATTCAGTTCGCCATTTACACAAGAGAAAACTTTCTTAGGTGACCCCTGCAAGGTATTGTTTCGCTAGCCATAACTCCTGGAGTAATGGCTGAAGTGACAATGCAGTCAAAGACCTCTTCGCGCAGGAACTCTTTAAAAATTTTTATCCTAGTTTTCTGTGGAAGTGAAAACTATCTGATGCATCTCTTAGTCATTGCCTCGAAGCAGTAAAGAAGGCTGGACTGCTTTGCGACAATTTTTTTGCCATAGCCGAAGAAACAAAGCTAATTTGGAAGGTAACCCACATAGCAAACTTGCCCAAACTACTGCTAGGTACTGTGTGTTGATTCATTTGAAATCAGAAAACCACTCACTCCAATCCATGCAAGCTAAGTGTGCAGCAAAGAAAAGCTTTTTTGGGAGATGTTGTATACGTGCGGTTGATAATGATTTATGAATAAAAGTTGGATGGTATTCTACCATTTCAAACAAATATCGATTACCGAACAGTGAAATGTACTGCTGTAGACTTCTACTGCGCAAGTTCTTTGAATTTAATATCGAACAGAGGTGGGGTGTGCAACAGCAGAAAGATTCTTTTATCATGTTTACGTTTTAAGTTGTTGGAATAGAATTCAAAATACTTTTCTTCACGGCCTGGATGGTCAATTTTGGTTTGTGTGCAAAAACCTTACTCAATATGACTGGATTCAAGTGAGCACTTTCCACAATAGGGTTGAGCAAGAAATCGATAGGCAAATTTTCTTAACAGGAAATCGATTTCACGTAAAACTACGCATCTTCAGTCCTGAAACCTGCAAGCAATGCTTCCAGGTAAAAAGTTGAAAAGCTAAAGAAAGAGCAGAGAAAGCAAAAAAACCCTCAAAACTAAAATAAATAAATAAGAACACAAGCTGCGACAATAAAAGACCGGAAAATATGTCTTTCCCAAATGATTGATTTCACTGGAACATCGAAAATAACTGACGCCAAAGCTGGAGCAACTCAAGAGATCTATAAATTATGTTGCCAATATGATTGAAAATATTTGCATGATAGATGCGATCATTGAAACACACAACTTCTTTAGACTGATGTTTTTCTGATTACTTTGTGGGGCCATTCACTCTTCATTTACTAACTGAAGCATATGTTCAAAATATGTCAAGGCACTTCTAAGCTTTTTTTTCCTGAAAGTGGGTTGCGCAGACGTTGCAAGTTCTAAACTTAGCAAAGTATTGCTCTGTAAGCTGCAATCATCACTGCTTACGCACGCACTAAGCAAACAATCACAGGACGAGCAAGGGCTTGCACGCTTGCACGCAAGTATTAGCTTAGCAAGAAATTGACTTGCGTGCCATTTGCAGCATCGCAGAACCAATTTTGTGCACAATAGGTTTGCCCCTGTAAGTGGCTACTGCTTGAGTTGTTGTTGCTGTTTTACGTTACGTTTCTAGTCACTCCTACACAATTAGGACTAATTGGGAACCTTCCGGCGAGAGAGCCAGAGTATACACTCAACAAAAAGATTTATAGCTATTTTTACAGTAAAGTTGCAAGACTCCTAAATCCAACAGTTGTCAATTGCAGATGTAACTATTTGCTAGATTTCTTTTCTGTGATTGTTTTTAATGCTGCGCAACATCATTTTCAATAAGAAAAACTACGAAGAACAAGCTATCTTTACGTTCATCTTCATGGCCTTACGTTGTGTTTGCAGAAAGTTTGTCCGCGTACTCAGTTAAAGTGGCGAATTGTCCACACATGTAATGAAAATAATAAAAAATTAGCATACTCAGTAAAAAACAAGACGTTATGATTTTAATCTTAAATTGTCAAATCTGGAGAGCAAGAAACGTGATGTAGTTTTTTTCTATTGCTCTTGAAAAGTTTTTCAAAATCCGGGAAAACCAGATGGGTCATATTTTTTCATGACTAAAGAATCATTGCGTATTCTCATGTCAGTGCTGGTTTGGAAGCAGTTTGTGCTTCTGAGTAGTTGAACAGTACTTCTACTCAAGCAATTGAAGTGAAAGTAAATATTGCACGGTCGCAAATCGAAATTAATCAGTTTTACTTTTTATACAATGAAATCTGGATGGCAAACATGTGTGTATATTCAATTTCAAGATTGCTTTGACAAATTTTTGCAGCATCGAAGAAAACCAGGACAGATCGCGTTTTTCCTGACTAGTGTATTTGCTGTACCCTCACCAGCCCTAGGGTCAACACTGTTTTTCAAGATTTGACTTAAACAGTGAGGATCTTTCCTAGCCACCCCTTTGTTTGCTCCCTGACGAGAGTGGGATCCGTGACCCAAACTTGTGGCCGATGAGTGAAGACTGGGTTTGTTGATCAGCAAGGCAAACACGCGCTTCGAAGTTCCTAGCTAAAAGGAACAAGTTGCATTGGCATTGACGTGTTAATTTGCGCTTCAGTTTCGTCTAGGTGCAATGTTTTCCCCCGCCAGTTTACTTTGCAATTCCGCTCCCTGCGTTTGCGGCAGAGCGCTGGTAAAATCTGTCAGCGCAAGTTTAATTGACTGGCCTTGCGCTTAAATAAGAGGCGAGCTTTTCGGGCGATCGTTGATCCCGCTGGAGCTTCCTTGCTCCGTCTTTTCCAACTTGCAGCTTCCGGTCCTGCAATCTGGGCGATATTTTCATCGCAGGTAAAAACATATGAAGCAACCTGTCAATCGGACGCATTTTACCTTTATATCCGCCCCGGGCAACTGATTCGGAACTTCTCTGTCCTGACAACAAATTGATTCTTGCCACTTTGTTATGGCCGGAATCCAGGTGCGGGTCATCGCTTTGGCCCCTGTTAAAGTGTCACGTTGTTGACCGCATTAGAAGAAGATACGCATTGCCCGTTGTAACTACAAGTTTTCCGATAACAAGCGTTCCCGCCCTACTTAACTGAGGTCAATGTTCTGACGCGCACGGAGAGACGGAAACAACGTAACCGTGCATACTTTAAATAGGAATCTTTATTTTCCACAATCTGTCGCGCAATCGAGACATGTCAGTGAAGAAAGCACTGTGCAATGCAGGAGCGCCAAATCGAAACGACTGTGATGAGCGCACCATAAAGTTCAACTGATTGCATTCAGTCGCATTCGGACATGTTCGCTCTTTGCAAGTGTTTCTCCCGATGAGCAATTTATTTTAAGCTTGACATTGCAGCGTACGAATGAAAATTAAATGCGAACTAAATCGTACTGGTCTGAAGTTTCTCTGCCAAGTTATTTTGTTGCGCGATATTTGTCAAGAAGAATGCAGTCGGTTAGATTTCCTCAGGCCAAGTTGCCCGGATGCAACACTCAATTCAAGTGCGAAAACGCGATATGACCAAGCACGAAACAGTAGAATGCAACATATTACCGGCAAGTTTCATAAGATTGCTCTAGCAGGAATGCGCCTGCCAGGCATGATTTTTGAAATGGTGGCGCAAGACAGTTGGAATTACGAAACAAGTTTTCAAACCATCGTGCCAATGACGCACGCCGCGTTACTGCGGCGCAGCGAAAGTTTTAAAATACGTATGATGTTTTTGCCGACATGCACAGCAACAACGAACTTACTTGACTTATCAAGCAACAATACAATACAGTGGCCACAGTGATGGTTTGGCGCTCGATGACAGTGAGCGGAAAAACTGCCACATCTGTCTGTCAAGTCGAGCTGTCGGTCATGCAAGTGTCGCCATAAAACTGTCACCACGCAATTGTCGCTGTAAAAATGTCACCACAACCTGTTTCGATAAAACAACAGCTTGCGCGATATTTTTGCTGAAATACAAGATAATGCCACAAACAGCTGGTGACAACAATTCGCTTGTGGTGACGTTTGTCTGGGTAGCATGTTCTCTCCAACAGCATTCAAGCAGCTTGGTGGAAATGGCTGCATCTCTTCGGACTGCAGTGGCACACACGTTTGGCCGTCTTGCCCATCTTCAGCAACAGAACGTCCGAGAGCTCTCCCTCTGCTCTGACCGGACCTCAGCTTTAACGTGGCTCATGGTCCTCGAAAACCACTTCTGACTGATCCACCTCCATACCACGTTATCACCACGGTTAGAAGTGAGCCCGGAGCTTGCTTGAACAGCTCCATTCGCATAGCCGCACCTCTCTAGCAGTATTGCCGCATCGTGCTTTCGGTGCATTCTCGGTGACAACAGTCGTTAACAATCTCGCGCTTGAGACGGCGCTGATTTTCCAGGTGTTGGTCGATCTCGCCACGCAGGTCATTCATTTCGCTGGCGGTTCTGAAAGGTGGCAGAGCGCGAAACTTAAAAAACTGGTTCCTCGCCGGCCGTAACAAAAGGACTAAGTATGGAAATCGCTAACCGATTTGCCGAAGCAGGTTAAACTAGAAAACTGCCATTTTGCGCGCGCAGGGCCGCGATATGACCTGCTGCCGCAGTTTATTGGCGCTGAAGGCGAGGGACACGAAACGCGGCGTGTTTGTCCCGTAAACGCCCTTTTCGTTAAGTATAAACTTAAAACATTAGCATTTTTCCGGCATAAGTTTTCGCGCAAGACGCCGGCATGCGCCAACGCCGAACCGGATCAGCGAAACGCGCGACAGAAAGATAACCATCTCGTTTGTTTCCGGAGGTGAGATTTGCATCGTTACCAAAACGCGGCACGCACAACTGTTTAGCGGTCTGACGTCGAAGGCCCGAGATGGACCCAAGGGGTCATGAAAAAGTTCTGTGGTAGGTGACGATGTCAGTGCAAAGCACAGGTGTCATTCGATGCTTACTTTATAAAACGCTTCATGACGCTTTTCGTTCCTTGGTTCGCGTCCATCGCTTCGGTGAAGGTTGTCGCGATGCTGATGTCATCGCTGAACACTTCTCGACGCGATCGAATTGCTGTTAATGCAAAGATAATTTTGTGATAAGTAAAAATAAAAATAAATAAGTAAACTTCTTGGCAACGCAATCCATATTCAGCATTCGAATAGAGAAAATACGATAATGCCCATAAACACCGTTTAGCAGTTTTGGATGAGAATATTAACGCCAATAAGGTCTGCGGCTATGCTGCACGAGACGAAAGGGTCGAGAAAACTGGGCAATCGCAGATGCAAGCAAGGATAAAACAAGACACTTCTTACAGCTCTACCTCCTTGTATATGTTGAGGATTTGAACAATGTTGTAATATCTCGCTTTCAATTAAACGAACAAGCAAACAACAAAAAGGGAGGTTAGTAACTTTTTCGCTAATTTGCAATGTTTTATTTAATGCTGTTTTATTTGAATCGCTAGACGTACACAGTTTAACCAAGATGGTTTTCATATAGAGGCATGCAGTCAATTAGTCTGCTGGAATACCAAACGGCTGCAAGTTAGATTATGGTTGCAATCTGATCGACGTACGCAGTACAAGTATTAATCTTGCGGAGACAGATGAAAGCCTCGCCCTTGGCACTTACCAATTCGTAGACTTGGATATCTTCTGAGAACAGCTTTGATATGATGCCATCGCGCACCGTGTGGTCTGCACACGAGACGCTGCAAACTGACCAGTGCTCCAGCGCAGGCACGGTATTTTCGCTCTGAAGCTACGGTCATGGCCAGGGCCAGTATGAAAACAGTGACGATAGAAATCTTCATGGCTTTCTTCAGTGAGATGTTCTGGGATGCTTCGAGACGCTGATCGTGTTGCTCTTCGCTATCAGACTTAAGCTGTTGCGAAGATGTCTCGAACAGTTCTCAGTGATTTAGAAATCTACATAGAACACTAGGTTATTTCAAGCAACAAAAATGCAAAAAAAAACAAGTTTTAAACTAGAGCAATGACACTTATATAGACAGTTATTTAACGGCACCATTTGTACGCAGTAGTTAGCTGGAGAAGAAACTAAGCATCTTCCTCGTGATGTGTGAATTACAACTAGAGTTCTGTATTAGTCTTTTCTGGCAAGCTCGCTCAATGTTTCCACCGTTCTTAACATCCCTGGTGCGCAGCGCCTTTACAGCCTCACCAACGATTGAGGCGTTTTTTACAGACGCAAGTTTAACAGAATCCATACTAGGCGACAAAGTGTTTGTTTGTTCAATGGCTATAGCGACTGATGGCAGGCAAAAATTCATAACGTATGATGCTGTGATTTGTGGTCATAGCAGCTTGACTAAGGAAAAATGCCTGACAGATAGACAGTTAAAACGAACGAGAAAACGCACGACAAATTCTTGTATAAACTACTTAATGCGGCGCTTATCTAAGCTCTTGATTGCCTGATTTTCAGCTACCATATACCACACGTAGTACTGCCCATACACGTATACATGTTGCATGAGACTAAAGCTCTCACTGTTTCAGCTATGTAACTTCAGCCTGTTATCATTACAGACATTGACGGCAACTAAAATCTCCGGCAAAGCATTTAGTGCAACCGCAATTCAACGTTGTCCTCACATGAACTTCAAGCAGCACGTCAAACATCATTACATTTGTGTGCATGCTCGACAAAACTTACGCGTCAGTTCAGTTGTATTGGTTCACTGCATTCGCTGGCATTTTTTAGCGTCCAACCAACATAGTCACAGATCGTATATTTTATTAGTTTTTTTGCATATTTGTGAGAACTACGCAATTTCGTTTCGAACAGTTTTCTAGCATTAGCTGATAGTACCTAGTTTTTTTGCTTCTGGTTAATTTGCTTGACCGTGCGTTTGCATACTACGAGTGCTTACTGCAATTTCGCGGTGAATATTTCGGCACCTGTAACTCACCTCACGGTCCCTGCTTCCAATGACAGCTCCACGTTTGTCCGCTCCGGGTTTATATAGACGCGACAAAACCTTTTTTCACAACTCATGCGCGCTTCTGCTAGAGCAGTGGTTCTCAAACTTTTTCTGATCGAGTACCATTTGTGTGTCCCGTACTGTCATCACGTACCACCTTGTTCCAGGTAAAGTCAATGTGCCAAATATCATTCGATCAAAAGTCTGGAAAACCAGAATTGACACAAATCCAACGTGAACAAAATGGCTGTGAGGAATTTTAA
>JGI24021J15306_10010150_pt1 | contig 11667 bp, 10 predicted proteins | sample Ectturendosymbi1_FD_15306 | JGI IMG/M metagenome (IMG submission 15306)
CAAAGCTCCAAGACCCCCCAAATTGAAGCATGAAACACTACAAATCAGTTGAGTTGTTGTCAATTTTTAGAATGTCAAGCCCCCCCCGCATAAACCCAAAGCGCCCCTATTGAAAACTTTCTGGCGACGGTTCTGTTCTGCACAAAGGTAAAGCCTCCCTATTGTAGACTTTCTGGCGACAGTTCTACGTACCTGAACCTTACTAGAAACAGCTTTTGCATATTATATCCTGCGAAAGGTATCATGAGTTTCAGGAAAATCATTTCTAGCCGTCTCTACGTTCATTTAAAAGGAACTTGTCCACTCGCGCTAGCCGAGCACTTTTAAATACCGGTGAATGAACTAAACAACGGAAATGTTAATTATTTGAAAATTCCCAAACAGCATCGCGGGCCGCATGTTTGGCGAACCCTGCATTACCAGATTATTCTTGACAGGTTACAGTTGACAAAGAAGATCAGCGCGATCCGAGAGAATGGCAGCGTTACGCTCACAGCTTCTTCGTTCGTTCCCGTAGCGACTTCGTGAGCAAGACATTACGGCAATCGAGCGACTTACGATTTTCTGGGGTGTCGCCAAAGCAATGTCGCGCCTTGATGAATTGCGGGCAAGTGCTTCGTTTTTGACAGCGGTTCTGCAATTACGGTATTTTCGCTTGAGTAATTCGCCCGATAGCATTTCGGAAATTGAGCATTATCGCTTGAGAACGTCAGTTGTTGGTTTCAACATGAGTTTTTCCAGCACTTTCCCTTAAATCATTCCTGCTTGCATGAAATGTTTCGTGCTTACGACACTTTTTTGGTCGTTGGCTTATTTAGCTTCAAAAGTCTATTTTCAAGCCTTTTTACGTTATCTTCGTCTTTGCAGGGCCGCTGCTTTACATTTGCAATCTAATGGTCTGCGGCTTTCGCGCAAAGGTCCCAAATCTGGCCAACTGAAGTCAGCTCGCGCAAGGCCCAAGTCACAATTGATTGACAGACTTCAAGCTGGGACAACCAACGTCACAGGTGCGTGACTCTTTTCGGTCTTTGTCATTCCGAGGAGGATGTGCAGAAAACGAGAAAATGCTCAGCATGAAGAACAGAACTCTTCCGTACCTTCTTGGGGGAAAACGCTGACGTGTTTGCAACGTTTTTGATTTAGAGGCCTTGGTAAAAGTAGAGTGGAATGAAACCGTTCTGCGTTAGTATGAGCCCTTCTGTTTATAGCTGTGCGAATAGAAACATCAATGATCGAATTTTCGTGGGTTTATGTTTTCTGGTTTGAAAAAGCGTTTGAATTTTGAAATGTGGCGATAAGGTACAAGCAATATCCACTGAGGCAAGTGCGTTAAAGCTTTACCTTCTCTATTTTGGTTTGTGTAAATCACCTGAGTGCAGAATGTCGAGCGAGATTCTATATTCCAGTGTCGTGTGGAGCATAGGAGCTGTATCAAGTTACACACTAGGAGTAAGCAAGACCGCTTGTCGCTTTATAAGTGTACAAGCCATAAGATGTTCGCAGCAAAAAACTGTATCTGGTGGTTTTCACGATTCATTAACTTCACGTTCTTCTCGATATTAATTTGTGTTGAATGGTTTCAAAATAAGTTAATCTCCAAACAGATTTGTCTCAGAATTGCTTTCAGAAAATGGTAATTGTAAGCCTTGAGCCATACTTAAAGGAAATTATTTTGGGCTTTCAATCTGCGTCGGCAATTATCAACTAAGGTTATCCTGACAACGAGCAGCATTTCCGGTGCTTGATGAATAAAGGAAATGTTGCTGGGTAAGAAATATTGCAATGGTTGACGTTTTCGGCGACAGAACAGTTCACATCCGGTGCAAAATTTGTTCACATCCGGTTTGACGATTAGTCATGCCTGCAGCTGGTGAAAAGTTCACGCTCATCATGCGATGGGTTATTCAAGCTTCCAACCGCTGATGGTGAAACTGTCAGAATGTCGCCCAATTATATAAAAGAAGTTTCCACGAAGCTTACGAAGTCTTTTGAGTGATTACGAAGGCCGACCACTGAAACCACTGTGTAACGTTGGCCGTTGCATTGTCGTTCTTCAACTTTTGATCAAACGGTGTGGGTAATAGTTTCCAAGGTAAATTGCAAATATCGAAGTAACCTGCAGCCGTCATTTCATTTGTTGAAACATGACTGTCACACGATTTTCACGAAAATGATCATTTTTTTTGTTTGAAGAGCCGAAATAACTGCATCAAGGAAATGCAAAAATCGCTCAATACAAATTTTACGAGAAGCTCTTTAATTCGCCGCACTGAGCAATAACTGAATTCAGTTGAAAGCGGAGTACGCTGCGGGTGGGCGGTATTGAAAAAAAGAAAAGGCTGCTTATCATTGACATGCGGAAGATGCTCCAGTCCATGCTCTGAAGCGTGAACGTCACTCTAAGCCTTGTTGCCAAGAAATGGACTTGGCAAGCAGGGTTGGTTGTTCGCAGTCGCGTTAATTTAGAACAGCTATATATGTCCAATCCAAATGGCTTACTGAGCCAAAAAGTATGTCACTATCTTGACCAGGGCCGCACATTGAATGACATATTATTGAGGGCCGCACATTCAATGGCTTACTTTGATCTTAGCAAACTAAATTTAGCTTAACAAACTAATATACTGAAAGTGTTCGAATCGTAACTGCAATGGTAACAGACGTGATAAAGTGGCACTGAAGACGGCCTGCATCAAAAATGTAAAATTCAGGATTATCAAAACAAGGATAGGTCGTTAGTATGTAGAATACTTATACCACTGCGAAAACCTAAACTGGGACACACAAAACACTCATCTCGGCCGCATGCGGGCCGCGGGTTGGACATAACTGATTTAGAACTAGCCAGGGTTGCGGAGTCGAAGCTAAAATTTCTGATTCCGACCATTCCAAAATTTCCGACTCCGAGTCCTTAACATAAAGTGAATGAAGTTTGGCTGTCAAAAATTTTGTAGCACACAACAGGAATTCTTTGTTTCAACAAAAGTTTCAAAAGAAATTGTGCAGTTTCCACAGGAATTCCAAACTTATGAGTGTGATGTAGAAAATAATCCAATTCGATGTCCGAAGTCGGAGTCGGACAAAAAATCCGACTCTAAGTCCGACTCCTGGTGTTGTTAGGAATCGGACTCCACCCGAAAACGTCCGATTCCTTGAGACTCCGACTCTGCAACCCTGGAACTAGCAACAGCAAGGAATAACGTTGTTAAACCGTGATTGCACCCTGTCGATTGCTTTGCACTTTTTTCTTACCTGGTCTTTCTTCTCTGAGTCTCAACATTCTGCCTGTTCAAGCCAACGCGTTTGAAGGATGGGGGCAGAAGCTCTTCCGCTCTCACTCCTATCTAATCAGCAACATATGTCCGACTTACTTCACTCAGCTTATGTAAACAAACATGGTGTACACACGCAGCTATAGATCAGATTGTTTGCTTCTCGCGTTGCTGTTTTCATGCTTGATCTGCAGATTCACCTGCGTATATTTGCGAATGGTTTTAAGTGTAAAGAATGCTTTTTTAGAATGTTGTTTTCTTCTGTAGTTTTACTGACTGCAATTGTGATCATCATCACAAATACTTCAAAATTTTCTAAATGATCTTCATTTAATTTCTGTCGATTTCGTCGCGTTTGCGACTGAATTCAGCGTCGTCACTTGAGCATCAAAAACAGGCATTGATTAATTATCTTTCGGCATAGCTGTTGCGTCCCGCACTTTGCATTTACGATAGGTTTACAATTCATCTAGCGAAAACTGCATTTTTCATATGCGAACAATCCTACTTTGCAACAGTCTACTGATTGTTGTATTTAGATGAAGGTGCAGTCATGCGACTGCAATTATTCACCACAACAGAATGCTTGCATTCAAATGTTGAAAAAGATTTGAAACCTTGGTGCGTTAGCTAGCCTCCCAAAATAACATAATTTATTGTGGAAGTTTGATTAAAGCTGTTCAAAAATAAAAGCAATAAACAAAAGCCGATATTTTAGTGCGCAGTTAAAAAGTAGGTAAAGAGACACACTTTCCCCTGAGCAGTAGACCAGGGGTTGGCAACCAACAACACGCAGGTAGTCTCGCCCGAGACTGGCACTAAAGAGTGACAGAAAATATGCGTAGGTCCATCGTCTTTCACGGAGAAGAAAAACCCCGCTCAGGGGTAAATTAAAACTAATTGGAACGACTTCCGTTGTACCGTTTATGAGGCGATTTTGAGACTTCAGAAATCTTGATAGCTGCCGATTACTTTGAAACACCAAGCTTCAGGTGCTGTAGTCAATTTTAGCGGCTTGCAGTTTGTATCTGGAAACGCCACTACAGATAGCGCGGCGTTGCAGCATTTTGATCACGACCAAGCTCGTGAAAGATGATAGGTGGAGGACACAGAGCAGAAGGGGAGTTACCAGCGTTCCCTCTAAGGTGCGCAGCTGCGCAAACACCCAGTATCTACAGAGCATTTGCGCAGTGAAATCTCATGCTTGCACACTTACAACATTCCAAATTTAATATGGTATGTATATGGTATAGCCCTTGAAAGGTTGAAACATTTCATTGGTTGCGTCTCTGCACGGTTACGAAATTGCATGCGCAATAAGACTTGCTCAATGTAAAATTTTCTTAGAGGGAACACTGAAACCTTTTTTTTCGAACAATGGAACATTCTGATACGCCCGCTGACCTGAATTCTTTTGGGCACCGTGAAAATCCTAGCAACAAAATACTTCGAGCGCATGAGGAAATCCTGACAGGTTCGACCAAAATTCGATTTGCTTTGTGACCAATGCTCTACCGCAGTAAAACCTAACGTTAGCGACTTCCAGCTTGGTTCAAAGGTCAAGCGAAGAGGAAGAACTTCATTCCAGCGCGCATGACACTTACTACACCGTGGTGGAAACAAGACGCTGCTAGCATGAATTCTATTCGTATCGTGGTAACACACCTACTCAACGAAGAGCAAATACGAAGTCCTTGGCTTGCGTACAACGCTGTGTGTCAAAAACAACACCGATGACTTATGCGATAGTAACGCACCGTAAGATCAGATTGGCTAATAAGTAACTGACCGTGGCATGAATTTTATGCGTACAAGTATTCTTCTAAAGCAGACTTGCAAAACGTGTGACCCGCAAGAGGTTTCGCAATTGCAGAAAATGTTGAAAAAGCCCGAACTAATTGTCTTTCCAGAATTTTTTCCCAACTACAAAGAAATAAACTTTTGCGACCCGCGGTGAATTTATGATGATCAATTTGCCTCTTCGACGTTTCTCAGTTTTGCAGGCTTGTAATCGTTACAGGTAACACTACTTGTTGTCAACAGACATAGCTCCGAGTTTGTAAAACATCGAATTTAACCGTGACTGACACTGCTTTGTTCTAATGCAGTGATCCGTAACGTAACCGCATTTGCGGATTTGCGAACCACTCTTATGGCTGGCGAGCACAGCGGCGTCATCGTCACAATAGCATTGTTGGGGAGTGAGTAAAGCGTGAAAATGACTTTGTTACAACGGACTGGAAAGCACGCCGCGTAAATACAGAAACAAAGCAAATCTTACTTTTTCGACAAAAATGATCAACGGCATTGCGACAAAACTTCATTACCTTGGGCCCTGCCGCAGGCTGATCAGATGTGAAAGGACTTCTAATCGCTTTTCCCTTTCCTATCTGTGGACTATTCGTCCGCCCACACTCTGGCTGTTACTAAACTACTGGTAGTCGTCCACGAACAAACAGCAAAGAACGCACTGAAAGAGTTCGCGAAATTACTGCACTGAGAGTCAAGAACGTGTGTATTCCAGTAACGTACGTAATGTATACAGTGTGCGTAATTTATTACGTAAAAACAAATACTCTAAATATTCAAAGGAGTTNAACTTGCACAGTTCAATTATCACGTAACAGTAGATCTTTCAAANCACCTCTGAAACTTGACTTGGGTACCAACCAGCGGCTTAGCCAACCCAAAATTTTTTTAGGCCAAAATGTTTGATTTTAGGCAAGCAACAGTTTTTTTTGTTTGGGACATCGCTTCTCAAAACACAAAATGACTAGATATGCTAAAAATTTGGGGGTGCGTGGCCCCATGGGTCCCCTGGCTACGCCTATGCCAAGTCCTTTGTGAGGAAAGTATATGCGTGTGGTTTAGTNCGTCTTTCACAAAACTTGTTTTCTGCAGGGACGCCGGGGGCGGAGACGCCTTTTCATAACAGTATCATAGGTAATTTCATGGTTTATCAAGATCGATTAGAAACAAATTTATTGCAGTTATCCGCGCACCCAGAAAATTCAAAATGTTTTTTTATCATTTCTGTTAGTATTTTTGAGGTCACCGCTGTTGACGAACAGAAACGAACATAATTGGTAACGATTTTTTGTNTTTTCTNAATTTCCATTGACCTCAGCTATTTTACTGCCACCCCCTGCCCTATCGCTGCTCCAGCGTCCCTGATGGTNAACGCCTGACAACGCCATTCGACTACTTCTCGAGTGAAAGACTTCAGTACTTCAGGNTCGGCAACCTTTTGCTAACTGTGCGCCGACTTAAAGGTTTCAAATCATTCAGAGTGCCAAAAACATACGTATGTTTACACAAGTCAAGGTCAGTAAACCTTCTGTGTGAATCATAACAAAATCGATATGTGAAACATGGGGCTTCTGCGTGCCATTAGAAAATGCTTGGCGTGCCAAGTGTGGCACGCGTGCCGCAGGCCATCGTTCTCCGTTGCCTATGCGGGTTCTGGGAGCGCTGCCGTGTGCAGAGGGCCAGATTTGTAAGAGAAGCAGCCATGACCGTGCAACGGTGCTGCATTGTGTACTGGCCCAACTTCCAAGGTTCTTTGCATTAACTGACCGACGTGGAGGTCAGTGCCATGATACTGGTACGAAGCTTTAAATGAAAATCTAAAAATTAGAAAAGATGCACACCAATTCAAAACATCGGACTGCACTTATTTTTTCTATCTACCAGCGCACTGGTTTCCAAACTAGGGCCATGGCCCAGCAGTGAGCCAAGACGACATTTCCAGTGGATCACAAATCTGTTTTGAACAGACTAAGTGCTGTGCAGCATTCCATGTAGTCTGATGAAATGGAGCCACTTTGCGATATATTTTCCAAGTTTTGAAAACGGCTAATGCCCGTACAGTCGTTGTTAAATTTTGGCAAAACTTTAGAATGCATGGTGAGCCAAGAACCGTTTTTGAGTACGATAAACATGTACGCCACGGACCAAAAATTCACCTTGTACAGAGGACGAAAATCTCAAATCTTATTTATGGTGGTATCGACGCATCTCACCCGACTGACTGCGCGACTAACAATTCCCATGATTCGTAGATAGATGTAAAACGTTGAAACACGCGCGTTAATACATGTGAAGTTATGGCGAAGATTATTACAAATGTCCTGAATATTATATGAGAACATTTTGAAACTTACGACTCGTTTACAAGATCAAGTAACAACTGACCAGAATTTACTTTACGCATCAATTCTCGTTTCAGGAGTTCGGTCCTCGCTCACTCATTAATCCAACGATTAACGAAACTGTACTGTGAGGGTCATGTCTGCTTTTTCATCTGTGAAGAAAGCAGACATGGCCCTCAAACTAGTGTTGCAATGTTGTTTTGGTTCAATGACCAACTGTACCGAAGTGACTTTTGGTCAGTATAGCTTTCGTTCAGCTCCACAAAAGTGGATAAAAATCAATTATAAAACGATTCGCACCGCAAATGGAAGCAAAAATAAATTAGAAATTCTTTCAGCCCGCTATCACCAAGAAACAATCTCCTCTTAATGCAGCGATACACAGGTGAATTTAACATTCTTTCACCTCTGAATAACTAAGCAAGTAATTTGTATCGTGTTGGATTTATCGCCAAGGCATCCACTTAGTCTCGGTGTTTGTGCCAGCCAGTTATATCTTAGTGCAGACCATTTCAAGATGCAGCGTCTCGTCAACGGGCTATTTTACTGTTGTTAAAGGTTTGGTCGGAAATACTTCATGCTTCGAAAAAAATCCGATCAGAGATGTTCTTTGTCATGTAGACATTCATCTGTTCGAAATAGAAGCGGAACAGAAACGAAAACGTCGCATTGTTTGCAGCGCAAACGCAGGTTATCGTACAAAAAAAACGCTGGAGTCGTGCTGTGTGCAAGCTTGAACGAAAGCGCAATGTCGCCAAGGAATTGTAAACGTTAAAAAACTAAAAGGAAAAACTCCTTTTCGAAGTAAATGTGGTGTTGACGTATTTTCGGAAAAAAAGGTCAGTGAGAAGCGAGATTTAATCCTGACTAAGTTTGATCCACGACTTGTAGACTTNNCGCGATGTCAACGCACGCTTTGGGAACTAACTATGTAAACGGCGTCTTTAGTCCACTAATACCTTTGTCTTTAGTCAAATGATACATTTGTCGACCAGTGGCTTATTTGGAGGAACTAAATAACTGCGTTGGTGTCATTTGTTTATGAAGCGAACATACCTTTGACCGTCACGCGCGTTTTAGTACTTTTAAAACGTCACTTTCCGCATTCAGAGATTGCGNTGCGCTCTTTTCTCCGGCGCGGAGCAGTAAATGCTGAAAGCGTTTGCCTCAATACAATGGAAATAAAAACACTGAAGTTGAGTTCACGCCGGTCGTTGCAAAAGCATGATTAGACTTGAATTAAAAATTTTGTTAACTGGTGTTTTCACACAAACTATCCTCTTGAAAGATTAAGAAAATGGGGTGATGGATCAGACCCTCAAAAAATAGTTGAAAGCTTCATGAAAATAATTCAGATTCGCTTCCAGGGTTCCGCGGTCTTCGTTCAGACCTGTACGCTCTCAAGAAGATGGAATGTCGCACATTTACTGTACATTTGCCATGCACGGGTTTAGTTTGAAAACCCAAATTAAGTGATGGTTTGGCTTCATCTGCGCATATGTAGAAAGATGTCTTGTGAGGCTCAGCTGACAACACCTTTGATTTTCTTCCAGCGAACCAAAATAGCCAAAAACCTCGCGACCCAGCTTGCGTAAGCTTGCTAACTCACATGAGTACATTTTCGCCTCTGTCGCAACCCCACACTTCGTCAGTTTTGCACAGATTTTGGTGTTAACCAGCGAAAGTTCAGGTTTTCAAGTTAACAGAGGTGGTGAAAATCGTTAGCGTTTACAGCGCATAATGGATGCAGACGTTACGTAGACAGCCAACAATGCTATTGTAAGTCTCATTAAATATTCCTCTTAATTCTGGACGGTTTGGGTTCCTTGGCTTATTCGATTCTAGCACAAATATTCAAATTTGACATGACATAAAGAGTGTATTTGCATTTCTTAACTTGCAAATTCAGAAAACACAACTGAAATTCTTGTTGCAAATAAAACCGCCACAATAATCGAAAACATAGTTTTATTCGACGTTTCCGCTTGTGCGTAAGCCATCATCAGGAATAAATGAAATGCGACATTTAAACAAAAAAAGAATAAGTGAAATGCGACAGTTGAAGGAAACAACTGAAATTGCGTTCAAGCATTGCTTTCTTTACAAAAGGCTTGAATGTCAGCAATGTTGACAACAAGTGTAACGCTAGATTTCATTTTCCCTCACACTCACTGCTCCGAGGCTTCATTCGCCAGGAATTAAATCAGGACATGCAAGGTTATCGGTGGCCAAAGGCATACTTCTCACTAAATGTTTGTGTTTCGTTTGCACTTATGAAACAACTAACACTGTGACAACGTCTGCAAAACTTCTTAATCCTTCTAAGAGCGCTGAACGCATGATAAGTTGTCGGCTTCCGGTTGCTGAATTACAGGAAGAGACAACGGCAAACGTGTTTAGGAAAGTATTCGTTCTATCGTACGCCACATCGCGCAGGCCAAGCGGATTTAATTTCCAGCCGCGTTCAAATCTCACAGCACGAGACAATTCCACGTCTGCGCCGGTGTCTGATTGTCTGGTTCTCTCGTGCAAGCACTCCGTCAGAAAACGCGCTGCAAACCACTCCCAGCGTTTTACTGATTTGCAACCTGCGACACAATTACTTCGGTAAACGCGATAGCTGCCGATGTCGCGTGCGAAGGACTTCAGCGTCAGGCCTGAGGATGTTTATGAACTGGACTTTGATAATAATCGCCAAGAGCGTTTTTTTGCTTAAGTCATCCACAGCAAGGGCTTGTTTGTTGTTTTTAATGTTGTGTCACACGCAAACACGTGGCGACAGTTGCCGCTGACAAACATTCTTTGATTTTCCACATGTCTTACAAGCATCTATTGTTGGCAGTCTGCAACACTACAGTAGTTGCTGGTGTAAATTTGTGCTGAAACTTTCCTTTTTCATTGATAGACTCTACAGAACATTCTTCTGCCATACAAACAAGATGATATTGCCGGTGGTTTTCTGTACGCGTATGCTCTTGATCGCCAATTTAGTGATGTATATTTGAAACATGGAGAAAAGAATTGCAGCAAATGCCACAGTTGAATATATATTTTGAAACTGAATGGCAATGGTTTATTCATGCTTTTTGTGACTCAAATCACGAAATAACACAAATGCAACAAGAAAGAAAAGAGTAACATCAAAGGGCAGAAATGCATTACATGCTGATGAGAATACAAAAATGTCAAAAACTTCAGATTTTTAGCAAACTGATGTGTTCTAACATGCTTGAATCACAAAGGGTTGGCGAAAGAGCGTATGGGTCACCTGCTCAGCCAATCCTGGCACCACTGCCAACCGATTTTGTCGGCTTGTCATAAGTCATTATGAGGAAATTGTTCGATATGAAAATTTGTTTCAAAAAGCTTCGGGATTTCAAAAGTGAGGGTTATCCTTAAATGTTTGTTTATGATTGGCCAGAACTCCGAGAAGATTTTCACTCATTTCACCACAATTAAACATTTTTTTTATCTTTGAAGTCTTGTCTAATGCCCCGTGACGGCTTCGACTTGCCAACGGTGCGTTGAACCTCAACTTGACTAATCGAAGCAACGTTAATCTTGTTTTTTTTACTGACAGATAACTGGTAGATGGATTCAGGCTCACAGTTTTACAGCTCTTTCCTACACCGTCATCTAGTGTCGATTCTGGCCTTCGAAATGGAAGGGGGTATTCTGAACATGAAAATAGTGGAGACAGCGCGCTATCTAACGAACTGCTGGTTTCATATAGGTTCCAAATGAAAAGCTGTGGGCTAGTAGGCTATGCTCGGGCCTCAGATTTGCAAACTCCGGTTTCTCCTATTTCTTCTGGCGCGTGCCTACCAGGCGCGTAGCCAGGGGGGAAATGGGGCCAATTTCCCCCCCAATTCCAAAAGTTGCGCCATAATTTTTCAGGTTAAGAAAACTATTGGTGTGTAAGCCAGATAAATGCGTCGGTGCAAATCAACGTAACTGTTTGAGGAACCTATCCTATCAGCTTTTAGTCGAATTTATTCAAAGCAGTAGGGTTTGGGTTACTGATAGTCCATGATTAATCTAACGCTGTATCTAAGCGCTTGTAATCAGCAACCGAAAGCAAAACAAGGAGTAAAGCTTGTCGCAGCTGTTTCTGACACACCGCCCTGCTGTATTCCACCTAATGGTGATGTAAACTTCATTTCAAGACTATCGCAAAATTCCACTCTGATAACGCACTTTATAGCTTACCTTGTCTGCAGCATCAGCCGTAGCCTTAAATCAGT
>JGI24021J15306_10010151_pt1 | contig 11667 bp, 10 predicted proteins | sample Ectturendosymbi1_FD_15306 | JGI IMG/M metagenome (IMG submission 15306)
AGCAAGTTGTCTGTACGGATGCCAATTGTGTTGCCAATACAAAAATAAAATATGGCTATTTACTGTTCCCAATGCAAAAACAAAACACAGTTGACATTGATTTATCAAATATTTCATTTTTCGTATAAGATTCAGCAAAATGTAACTATTTAGAATGGTGTTAAACCGCTTTAAATTACACTAATTTTTAAATGGTGTGGTACGAACTTTTTCCTACAGACAAGCATGGGTGTTGGAAGCAGGCCCATAACTAGGGGGGCTTTCGCCCCTCTGAAAAATATTTCGTCCGCCTGAGAAAAATATGTTGGACATAATTTAAACCTATTGGAGCTAGTTTAAAAAATTTGGGCCCCTCTTAGAAAACTCTTTGCCTCCATTGGTGTCCCAAGCTGGTTACGGGCCTGGTCCGAAGGGGGGCAAGAATTTGAAAATTTCAGAAAAAAATGCTGCTTTCTTAGTTTTGAGTGGTAAAAAACAAATTTCGCTACTTTTCGGACCCGCTGGAAAAACTTTTCGAAGAATCAATTAGTGCCCCCCTCCTGGAAAATATCTTTCCGACGCCCATGCACACAAGCATGTAAAATTACACCATTTTTGCAAAAAATTGTGTTGTGTTACACCATCTGGCATCATTGTTCAACAACACCAAGGCGGTAAGCAAGCCATAGCAGTGTGATAGACTGTGCACGGTATATTCTGCCAAACAATTACGAAATCCTGCCAAATTACAAATAATATTGACAAGATACTGCCAAAATTCTGCAGCATTTTTTCATTAAACGATGTACTTTAACAATGGACCCAATACAAATTGTGCTACTTAAACTTAAAAGCAGAATTCGAAATGTAAAAGTGGTGGGGCCAGGCCCCCCAGAAATAAAAGTCGGGGCCTAGGTCCATGCGTTCCGCCACTTATGTCGACAATCGAACAAGATTCAGTCGCTCTTGTAATTAAATGGTTAATAAAGGTGGCCCGGCATAGCCAGTGGGCTACGGACCTGAATCTGATCTCCTTCAACACTTTGTTCAGTTGCTGATGTTTACACTTGAATTTAACAAAGGGGAACGGAAAATATTGGGATGAACGGCAACTTTCATGGTGAGTGCAGCAGGTCCGTAGCCAGGGTTATGGCCCATTCTGCGGCTTGTGAGTGTGACGCAGAGAAATAAACCGTTGACCATGCTGGTGCTGAGTGAATTTTTCATTGTTTAGGATTAATTTTTATTTTGAATTTCGTTTCTGATCATTTTCCGTTTTCAATTTAATTTTGCTTTTGCGGTATGTTCAATTTTGTTTTCAAATGCATTTTTGATTTCGTTTTGAATATCATTTTAATTTAATTTTCTATTTCGTTTTCAATTTCAAAGAATTGGTCTCTCGTCACTGAGAAATATCGCACTTACAGGTATTGGACGCTAACCAGTTTAGCGCAGAGTTATGGTACAATAGCTGTTATTTTTTGAAGGTCAAAGTGCTATCTCGAAACGCGAATAATATTTTCGTTGAATCAAGCTTTCTGAACCTAGAGATGGCCAGGCGCTTCCTAGTGCATGAAAACATTTTTAGTGTTCATATTCAAAATCGAATCGCAGATTAGAAGAGTTTTTGATAAATCGTATTGATGGTTCTAACAAGCAATGACTGAATTTAGAATCGTGAATAATAAACAGAATAGCAGACACATACTTGAGAGAGCAAGCGTACTGAACTCCAGTTCCTTGGCCATGCTTTGGCATGGAGGTTTTGCGTACAAGAAAGGTCCCCGTTTCCTTATCTTGCAATGCTGCTTCAGCATCTTTCCTTGAAAACACAATATCAGCGGATGTCTCAGGTTATACGCAAACCCGGTCAGAAATACACACAAGCGTCTCCCTCAACTCGATCTGATGCAGATCAAGGTTGAGGTTCTTGAATATTATGGCCGTGAAAGCGTTTCAGTTTTCTATCCGAAAACATATTGGACTCAGATTATTATCGAAATCAAAATCGAAGTGGAGCAGAGAATTTCTGAATTTGAAATGTTAAATTTGACTTGCATAGATGTGTAAAATATGCTCTCAACAATAGTAACCAACTCAGTTAAGTATTTTTTCACGCCACTAGTTGATATTTATCATTAAAATATCTTAAAGTAACAGAAACACGTCGAGTAGCAGAATCCGCGGGTTCTTAGTCGGCTCATCAGCGCAAAGATAAGCTTGGATGTATGTACCCTTGGCCCTGAGAGTTTAAGTCCAAGTTTTATGACTCAGTCTGCAATATTCATCGCAGTACCAATAAAAAATGCTGTCGATATGTTGACAAAACCGACAAACAACAAACTTGGAAAATTTAAAACCATATTTGAATAAATCAACAAACAACGATATTTGCAATAAGCATGCTTTGTTATAATTAATGCCATCAAGCTTCCTTTTCGAGCGCAGTGATATGTGCACCCGTCTTTGAAAGACAAAGGCCCAAAACAACCGCAAGAAATGGACTAAAGCAGACAGTTTTGAACACCCTTAACACTGTTTTGTCTTTTTAACTGGATTTTCATCTGAAAAACTACGCCAAAAGTTTAGGCCTATAGACTCCAGACAATTCCACCAACAAGCAACAACCTTCGCTAAAACACATTTTTCTGAATATTGCAAGCCCGTGTTTTGTCAGAGAGCAGGTGCCCTGTTAAGCAAATAAATTGCAAAACACTGGATCGTAAAAGCATACAAATAACTGAAAATAATTTCAGCAAACAAATTATGAGTTCGCTGTTTCCACGCACTTTCATGCTGAAAACAACCCAGCATGGGTTAAACTCATCCACGTAGTACTCGAAAATCATCATACGAATTGTGAACAAAAGATGTTGTGTATGGGTTTTGGGCGAGGTAGACAGCTGTATGAAGTTCACAGGGAGGAGAATGTAAGGGTACATACTTACATTGACGAAACATGAGAAATGAAGAGGAGCATGGGCGTCGGAAGGACTTTATCCAGGGGAGGGCATTGGGGGATTTTTTCAAATTTTTTTTAGGGGGAGGCAAAAGCGGCAAAATTTGTTTTTTCCTTCTCGAAACTAAGAAAATGACCTTTTTTGCTAAACATTTCAAAATACAGGGGTGAATGACTCCCCCTGCCCCCTTCCTTCCGACACCCATGAAGAGGAGCAGGGTTAGGACGACCCAAAATCGCAGAAAGCGCCATGGACCTGGTCGCTGAGAAAAGATGCTGAAGCTTTTATTGGTAGAATGACTGCACACCCTCCAGAATACCAAGAAAAAGGGTTTAAATGAAACAAGCCCACAGTCTGCTCTAACTAGGCTATTTTCTACGAGACATCTAGTCAGCCCCTTCGACACCATTAAACATAACCATTCTCATATATATTTGCCTGACTCTGTGGTTTAATTAATACTTCTATTCATAATGTAAGGATAGGCAGGCCATGGTGTGAGTTATCAAAAATAATGCTTAGCGCTCTTTTACCGAACAGCAAAAACGTAATGAGGTTTTGCAAAATTTTACAAGCAAACATCTGTGCTACTCGTTACTTTTAAGTAAAAACCTTCCGACTGTAATTAAAGTAAAAAACAACTTAAAGCTTTTTAAATACACAATAGTTTTTAATCTGCAACGTTTGTCTAATGCATGGTTTCTTAACCTGGGGTGCTGAAATCAATTTAAGGGGATGCTGGGGAAGGCCACATATGTGGTGGTCAAAGGTTTGTCCATGAGCTTTCCTTTATTTTCTTATTGTTTTTGTCAATGCTACTCGGCCTACCATAAATGCCGTTTTTTGGGGGGGAATGAACCAAGCATATGGTCAAGAACTACTGCAGTTTTCTTTAATTTATCCTTATAGTAACCAGGTGTTAGCGAATGGTAGGGGGTGCTGGACTGCTTAGGCCTGACCAAAAGGGGTGCTGAGGTAGAAAAAGTTTAAGAAAAGCTGGTCTAATGTAATATGGACTGTCTACCCAGGTTGGCAACCTTCTAGGTAGAAAGTGGAACCATTCATTTTCCGCAGTTTCTTTTGAGAGCTTGGAGAATCTCTGATATGTTGCTTATAAGCTGTTGCGCAACGTAATTTTTTAATTCAGAAAAGCAAAGATGGACAAAAAATTAATTTTTGTACCAAAAATCATAACGACCGAAGCATTTACACATCTAAGAAATGGGTCCCTTGGCCATTCTTTCTGGATCTCATAGAAGAGACATCAGTTAAAAAATTCCTGATCGCCCCCAGGCGCCAGCACACGTTGGTCGAACTCACCGTCAATGCAATAAACATTGTGAGTTGTTTTCGTGAGCACAAGTACGCATAGGTGTACGGGAGTGCATATTTTCGGGGATGCAAAAATTTTTTGCCCAAATTTGATCTTGTTTTTCCCAAATCACGTATAAACAGCTAGCCTTTAATTTTACGACTAAAACGTACCATTGTAAACAAATCAAGGTGTCTGCATGCTTAATGACCAATTACCGGGGTTCAAAGCTGTACCCCCTCAACTTGCGATCAATATTCTGCATAACCACATGTGAACAATGGTTATATTTACTGCGTTGAAAAATTTTATTTAATTACAAAAAAATCCTCCAAGAAATTGCTGTTCATGCCACCACGTGTTAAAGGAGGAAGGTGTTGTTCAGCATCTTCATTTTCAAGTTTTCATATACGTTCTAAACTTATTTTTCTAACACGATCATCCTAATAGCTAAGATCTGCTCATCTCTAGCGTAGATGTGTGCAGTTGCGTTAGCTACAATCGCAATCACTCTGGAAAAGAAGTAAAATACCAGGTTACAATCTAAAATATTACATGGCTGCAAATAGATCAGGTCTCAAGTATGGAGAGGGAAAGGAGGCAATTTAATACATAGCATATACAGTAGCTTAGCTTTCCACATTAGGCAATCTTCACTGATGCAACGTGTTGCACTTGAAATACTAAACTTAAACGTTTACATCTTCTAAAGTCACATTAGGAAAACAAAAAATCCACTTCAGTTTAGACAGTTAAATATGCACTGAACACAGCATGCTAAGAAAAAATGCCCCGGACCCCCTGGTGGTTCACTGGACTGCATCAGTGAATTATGCAGTGCAAGAAATAGTACAGTTGCTACTGTTCATGAAAACGTAACTTCACAGCATTAATCGAAACATTAAAACATGGTAGAATTCAACATATGAAATTAATTGCATGAAACGAACGGAAAATATGAAAACCTAAACCAGGGTTTCTCAAACGGAGTCCTCGGCCCCCCTTGGGGGCCACGGAGCGGTTCTCTGTGGGCCACGAGCAGAGGCCTTTTACTTAGTAGCTTTGCCGTGATGTTGCATAACCCAGGTGTCACGACATATTAAGTATTTGCCAGTGAAACTTAGAAGGTGGCCACGGCTCATGAAAGTTTGGGAACCACTGACCTAAATAGTAGGAAATCACAGCTACATTACTACCACACAACATATTACAGTTGCAGTTACTAGTTAATTATGTTCATGAATGCTTCGCGGTGACACATTAACACTTGCAAATCTCACATCACCAAGCAAGTTCAGGGGGGCGATTGCCCCAATCGCCCCCTAAAACCAACGAAAGTTACTTTATTTACCTTGATTTTGTACAATTCGGAAAACAGTATTCGCAATATAATTCGGAAAATAGTATCCGTAATTAGATTTGACTGCCAAATATTACTGAAATCGCCCCCACTAACCTTACGGACATTTCTAAATGTCCTAAAATTTCAGTGGAGCTACTGCATATTGCCCAGCTTTGAACAAGACTGTTTGAAGTTGCCCACAATTGAATGAAGCTGTTACAAATTGCCAAAATTTCACTGATGGACTTCAACCAAATGTTTCCAATTTATCTAAATGTTTTGATTTTCACCCAAATTTCAATGAAGCTTTTCTCATTTGCCCACATTTAATTGAAGCTGTTGAACCATACCCAAATGCTCCTAATTTACTCAAATGTTTCTAATTTTATCCAAAACTTAATGAATTTTTCTAGTTGGCCCAAATTCGATGAAGGCTCTTGGAATTACCACATCATTCCAGTTTACTCAACGGCAGTGTCCATTTTGACATCAGGGGCAAAAATGATGGCAAAATAGTCTAAGACTATTTTGTCGTATTGGCCATTATTTTGCCTTAGTTGGGAAAATAGATACTATCTCAGTTAAATGTGAATGCAGATGCATAATTTGCCCAAATGTTGAAAACTTTTGCCCAAATAATGGCCAATTTTTCAGCATTGGGGATGCGACCGCATTCCCTGCATCCCCATGCCGTACGCTTATGCAAGTGCGCACAGTCCCAGCTGTCGCAGAGCAACTGCGTGTACTTTCTCAAAAAGTCCGTTTGAGAATAATATGAGAAGAAACTTATTGCAGTGTCACTGGGCAGATTTTTGTTTCTTGACATTTTGCCACACTGCAGCGCACTTGAGTAACCCAACTAGTTAAATGTAGAAACTGTGGTAGATCAGGGCCGCAACCGGTGGATATTTTCGGGGGAGAAATGATTGCAACTTGTTGTTTTGCCTAACAACTCAAAAGGTTTTGGCGCTTTCAAAATGTTTTTGAAAGCTTTTGGGGGAAATTTTCCAATGGTTGCGGTCTTCCCCCTGGTTGCGGTCCTGATAGTTATGAACGTATTTTCAGAATATTTTGAGCTTCAACGTTCATAGTCATACCTGCCGTAATTAGGAAAAAGCCAGTTTTCCTCTTTGCAATGCTCAGGAAGTCTCTTGACAAGAACAGTTTCGCTTGAGTCAGCGAAATCATTCTCCTCATTGAAAATATTGTCTTTCCCGAATTTCTCACGTGTGTGCTGTTTTTTGTTTTCATGAAGTTCACTGAAGAAATCGGTCATGCGTCTTCAACTAAATGTAATTCTTAAGCAAGAAGTTTAAAACAGTGTTTTCCATTCTTTTTCCTTACGTGTCTCAGATACGATAAAAACAATATGGTACCATGCTAAATGCAAAACAAACGCTTACTATTTCAAGCAACCAATTTATTACAAAATTTGGTGGTATTATCTTTTGGCCGAAATTGCTGATGGTACCATGTTTTTACAAACGAATATTTTGTTTTCAACGCAGTTTATGTTACACTTACTTTTTCAACCTGTGTTTCCCAACTGGGGGCCATGATTACAAGTTTGAAGTCAAGGTCAATGACTTTGTTTTATACGTGGTTTGATGCATCTGGAGTCAGTAATAATTAAATGAGATCCAATCGCCATGAAATGAACTATACTTAAATAATCATTCTGAATCATTTTCGGAACTGGAGCTTATATAGATATTTAGGACTATTAAGTATAACAACGAGAAAAAGTTGAAGCTAAACCACGCTGGGACTAAACCCCATTATGCCCGCAGCTTGGCTTCAGTAGGTTTATTTTTAAATTAAAAAGTCTACATAGCTGGTTTCATCGTATTGTTGCGGGGTGAAAAATTCCTCTCTCAACTAACCCAGAGTAGGTTTTCAAGCTGTTTCTTGATTTTTGGTGTTACCGGATCATTTCCGCTATTTGTTCTGGAGTGTAGTTCATATCAAACACAGAAACCTATATTTATGTAACCTACATCCATCCTTTTTAGTCAAACTCTTCGCATAGAGTAGACAACTTGGCGCGTTCTTTCACTAATCAAACAAATGTGAATAACTTATATTTTAAAACACATAGTGCAACAAATAATTTACGAGGAAATAGAAAACAATTGAAACCATCAAATCATTATCCAGTATACTGTACTTAAGTAAACGACGTTCCTCCAACTTCAAAGACAACAATTTGCTTTTCGCGTAACTGATGTGTTTGTTGATACCATCATGTTTGTTCGTAGCATCTTTCAAATTTTGCATTAAACTGTCTCTACAATCTACCAAATCTATCAGCCTGATTTGGATTTGACGAAAGTTGTCGATTAATCTGAAAAACATTTGGTTTTATCATTGATCACACGAAAGCTTTGGTAAATACCACACGCACATTTCTATTTACTTTAAAAATATTGAGTGCAAAAAGGAAGAACTAAACTGCTGTTTAAATTTACAGTAACGGTAAGTTATGTATTTGCAAATCCAGGAGGAAATCTTTTTTCAGCATCACCATGTTTTGGTGAAATAGCTTAATAAATCTTTGACTACTTCGAATGAGCATTATGAATGCTCAGAAATAGCAAAGTTAATAGTGGGCTGTAAACAAGTTTTACCCGTGAGTTACCGACAGAATGTCCAGCCAGGAGCGAGCGAGGTTATGAATTTTTGAATGCCTGTCCGCAAGTTGTGGAGATGCATAAAAGCGGATGAAGAGCATAAAAAAGGACGAGCTCGTAAACATAGTTTAGTTTCCAGAAAACAGTTAGAATGTCAGTCTTCGCAAAGACTTTACAATGTGTCAGTTATATGTACACCATGATTATCGACCTTGGTGAGTATTTTAAATGCTGTAGCAGGTCTTGTAAGTATGATCAATCACGTAATTCCCGTTTCGGGGGACGAAACGTCGCTTCCTCTTCTTTAGATGGCAATGAAATGAAATGCTTTTTTTGCAATTTTTGGTCAATGTTTTTGCAGACTGAAATCCCAACAGTCTTGACTACATCAAGTGACCTCATCGTTTTAATAAAGTGCTTACAGACTTGTTTTTTAGCTTTGCATCACTGAGTATGAGCGTTCATGCTGCTCAGATAAGCTAATGGCAGAAATGCTTACTCTTGCTGTTCGTTTTCTTCTTTTGCTTGCAATATAAAGTCGTTGAGAATCAAACATTGTTCACATAGTAAATTGATTAATGTTCCATGTGCAGCCACTGAAGACTTTAAACAATCAAGTTTCTGTAAAATAAGAACTTTGGAAAATCAATTTCCAACTAAAAGTGAGTTGCATGTAGTCTTTTGCTAAAGTAAGTTCTTGTTAACGCAATATTAAGGGTAGTGGAACCTTTAAGAGAAAACATGATTAGTTTGAAACATTCCTAAACAAGCCCTGGCATCGGTTAGATTCCGTGAGTTGTCTGTAGTCATGAGCAGATTGCACTTCGTTGTTTCTCAGACAGCCTCAAGGAAAAGCGTGGCTGTGTGGCCAGTACGTTGGGGCCATCTTATTGGTGCTGGGTTTGCCAGAGTGGAGAAGTAATTTCCGGTGTCTGTTCAAAACAAACCTGTTCATAACAGACCACTCAAAACAGACCATTCGAAACAGACCACGTTGATAACGGACCCGTTCATAATAGACCCATTTATAACAGACCAATTCATAACAGACCACGTCAGTGCCGGATTAACAACAGTAGCAATTGTAGCAAGTGCTACGGGCCCCGCGCTTTTGGGGGTCCCGCGTTCCGTTGTGTTAAGTTTTTCTTGATTATATGCAAGGGTGGATATTGGAATTTGGGTGCCCGAGGCAAACTCTCAGAAAAGGGCCTATATTTTGCACAGGCTATATAAAAACTTTATTCACTGAAAGGAAGTTTAATTTTTTTTATTTTGTCTGGGAATTTACTTCTGCGTGAAGGTTCATTTCACACTGTAAATTGTTTGAAGTCATTTGATTTTAAATTGTTCTTTGCCTACACATTAGACTTGTTGAATGTCCCATTTTGGCATATTTGCACAGAAATTTTGTTTTAATTTGACAAACATGACTTGCTTCAGAGCTTATTAAATGTTCCTCTTGAGTGATTAATAAGATTTTTACCCAAACAATGCGAAACTCTCAAAAGAGAGGCCCGAGATGACCTCCTCGTTCGACTCCCCTAAAATCAGCCCTTGATTATATATATAGGATTTTTCAGTCCAAGAAGTCACTATTTTGCTAAATTTGCCATAACCAATTAAGCGAAAGTTTTCAATTGAATGCTTTCATATTAGACTACTGTGATTTGAGAATTAAAGTATTTTACAGTTATTTGCAATACTATGAAACCGCTCAAACAATGTGGCGAATTCGCAGGTATTTCCAGATATTGCTTGACTGTATTGTTATGAATGACATTTTCAAAAAATATTATTACATCGCATTCACCTGTTCTATAAGTTGCGTTACCTTTTTGGTGCTTTCAAAATGGCTTGGCCAATGGCGCCAAATTTGAGGTTTTGTCTCTATATCTGGGTTTTCAATGCCTTGCTGGGTTTCTGTTTTTTTCTACTGAAGATCTGTTTTTTTAGGATTTTTTTGCTTACCGGTGATTTAAGATAGGGTATGACATTTTGTAGTTCTTATTTCCAGCCTCATTTTCTTTATCTTGCTTAATCAAGGTACCTCACTCTTCAGCATAACTGATGAACAAGCAAGTGACACCATGTAAGCTGTAAATATTAGCTAGGTGCAATGAGTTCAAGTGGCAGAAATATGAATAAAGCCCAAAGAGAAAATGAAGTGGTACACCCACAATTTTTAAAGTAAAATGGTTGAGAGATCCAGAGCTCAAAGGTTAGCTGCAGACGAACGCTGGCAATGAAGATTTGATCATTGTAAATGCTGCCAGGTCACCGTCAGAGATGCAAACAACTCCATACTGCGATATAATAATTCGGACAAACACAAGAGTTCATAAGCAACGTTACACGTTACACTATATATTCAACGTTACTCTATATATAGGTTTTTGGGTGAGACTATATGAGACTTTCCAAAAAAAACTCATTGGCAGCCTTGGCTTTGGTATCTACTCACTAGCCATTGGTTTGCACACTTCTGGTCATCTTTTAAAAATGCGGGAAATGATTTGCGCACTTATTTAACTCTCATGGTTACCAACTGCAGTGGAGAACGGTCGTTTTCTAAACTTAAGATGGTAGAATGAACAAAGTAGCACCATTAGATAAAACAAGCTGAACAGCATGATTCTAAAGAGTATAGAGCAGGAACTTCTATGTGATATAGACACCGTATACCACCAGTATCATTAACAAATTTTGTAAGGAAAAATCTATAAAATGCAATCTTAAGCAGTAGGTTTGCTGCTCTTGACAATCAACTTCGAAATATATGCCCTGTGGCGACTAGCGTACGTAATTGGGGGCACTATGCCATGCCCCCCCCTCAGACACTAAAAATAAAAAAATGTATAAACAGTATTCCGCAGTGGCGTAACTAAGGGGGATCAGGGGGGACATCTGTCCCCGGGCGCAGCATTTTAGGGGCGCCAAATTGAGGTCGGAATGTTACGCAATAATTACGAGATTTCCATTGTCAGCGGATGTTATAAATTTCGATTTACAAAATGTCGAATGCCAGCGACTGCTACCAGTGATGGAGGAAACTTTCATAGAAGTAGGTGGGCCTAGCGCCTGGTGTGAAGGGAACCATTTTAAAGAGGGGGGCCCAGGGCCTGGTAATGAAAATTTTTCAGCAGAATTATCTCAAAGTCTTGTATTTTTACACATTTGCTTGTCAAAAGTGGATGGGCCTGTGCCTACCCGGCCCCCGGGTTCCTCCATCTATGACTGCTACCCAATTGTGAAATCTCATCAAGATCATCATGGTTCGCAAAGCGAGTAGTTACGAACCTTAGTGACGTTTTAAGGCGGAACTTCCGTCTCCACAGTCAGCGCCCGCATGCGTTTTTTCTTACGGCTGCGTCACAATGCTTTCAGTTAGCCAGGGTTGCAAACTTTCCAACCTCGCTCTCACTCTATAGTTGCGTCACAATGGGA